>Ga0194131_10002582_pt1 | contig 29560 bp, 25 predicted proteins | sample TA2KigO120mmetaG_FD_148631 | JGI IMG/M metagenome (GOLD analysis project Ga0194131, IMG submission 148631) | Freshwater microbial communities from Lake Tanganyika, Tanzania - TA2015053 Kigoma Offshore 120m | ecosystem: Environmental > Aquatic > Freshwater > Lake | place: Tanzania: Lake...
CGGTTTCCGTGCATGACCTCCACGCCACCATGCTCCACTTGTTGGGCTACGACCACGAACGGCTGACCTACCGCTACGCGGGGCGCGATTTCCGCCTCACCGACGTCTATGGCCGCGTCGTGCGCGACATTATCGCGTGAGCCGGTCGCTCCTGGCCCTTCAACCCCAACCGCCCAAGCCGGAAACCGGCTTCCGCGTCAAAGAGGAGCCGGTTCCGTACCGGGTCAATCGAATGCCTGTGCCGCATCGTCGCGTACCAGGGAGCGTGTAGCCATGATACTCGGTAAAACTTGGGTGATGAAGTGACCTCGGCAACATCCCTGAACTCGGTGACCGCGCCCGCGCTGGGCAAATCGCGCAAAGCACCAAACCAGGCGCTCGCCTTGCGCTACCCAATCCCATAGCGACCGGCTGATGGAGGTCAGTTGATTGCGATTATTTATTCGCGCCAATCGAGAGCGTGAGCGCGACGCTTGCACCCACGGAGTGAAGGCCCACAGGAGGCCAAACGAAAGAAGACACCGCTCCATCCGCGCAAAAGTCTGAGGCAATCCCGCTCGCATCGATCACGGCCAGGCGAGCCTTCGGATGTCGCGGGCGCAACGTGCAGCGGTTCCACTTGCCTTCAAGCTGGCGTAGAACATTTCGCCGTTCTGCGTCCGAGAGACGTCGGCATTTGACTTCTGCCACCAGCAACTGCGCCTGGTCTTCCGGATCGGGCGCGACCAAATCCAGTTCCACATCGCTCTCCCAATAGCGTTGCGCGCCGGCAAATCGCGCGCGACAAAAATCCTCGAACACGGTAGCGGCGTGGCTATCGATGAGTTTTTGCTTTTGATCCCGAGAGTAGGTTCGCCAAAGGCTTTGGTGCGGCGAATACACACGGAACCAGAATCGCATCGCTGGGTCGCGGATGCGGTAAAGGATCTTTTTGGTCGTGCGCACGCTCTCGCCGAAGGGCAATTCCCGCCTGAGGATCGAAGCATCCAGGAGTTGCTGCAAGAGCCGCGACAGATTCGTCTGCGCCGTGCCGAGCCGGGCCGCGATTTCCGACGGGCGCTCCGCGCCCCGGCCCACGGCTTCCAGGGCGGCCACGGCGTTCAACCCGCTAACGCCCTCGTCGCGCAGAATCCGCTGCGGCTCTTGCTCCATGTAGGGAGCAAGGTCGAAGTAGAGCGACTCGGCCAGGCCGATCACATCCTTTCCCTCTTCGACGAATTCCCAATATTTCGGGATGCCGCCAACGCAGGCAAACTTTTCGAAGGACTCCAGTGCGTCGGCGGGCAGCCGGCAGGCCCGACAGAACGCCGCATAATCCATGGGAGCGACGTGCAAAAGCTTCCGCGCGCGGCCGTACAGCGGCGCAGCGCGGTGGGGAAAAAGGTCATTCATCATCCGCGTGATCGAGCCGGCACGGATCAGCAGGCATCCGTTGGGCAGGGAATCGTCCAGCCACTTTTGCAGCCGGCTCGGAAGCGAGAGGTCCACGGCCGTGAGGTAGGGAAACTCGTCGAGGCATAGGACCCAGCGGCGCTTTTGCAGCGCGAGGATTCCAGCAGTTCGGGCCAGCTCTTGGGCTGAATTTGAGTTTCCAACCGCCCGCGCAGGTCGTCGAAGGTCTGCTGAATCTGCAAATCGCGCTGGGCTTCGATGGCCTGGCTGTACAGGCCGTCACAAGTCTGAAGCCAATGGCGCAACAGCCGTGTTTTGCCCACGCGCCGGCGGCCATAAACGACGAGCAGTCCGCCTCGCTGCGCCGCGGCATCGAGTTCGCGCAACTCGGCTTCGCGGTTGACAAACTCGAATCGCATGGCGGCCAGCTTGCTTCCGGAGTTGATGCTCGTCAAACATTATGCTCGCCAGGCATAAATAGCGCCACGCCGGGCCATTGTCTTCCGGCGCATCGCTCGGCAGGGCGACGCCGCAGGTCACACAGCAGCGCTCTTCAGACGCGTTCTGGTTTGTGGAATTCATCCTCGCAGCGCCGCAACCAAAAGCCGGATCTCATCCTCAACCTCTTCGGGACGCGACACGGTCTGGGCGATCTCTTCGCGCAACAGCTCACCATAGCGTTTGCGCAACCGATGCGCCGCCACCTTGACAGCGCCCTCGGTCATCTGGCACGTCGCCGCCGCGTTTGCGTAAGAGGCGGCCATGGGTTCTCCAGAGATCGACGCTTCAACTGTTCGAAAAGTTCGGCCTTGCCCCCGGTCGTGAATTCATTCTTCAACCACGCCATCACTTCTTCCAGCACGGTCAACGCCCAGCGGCGGTCGAACAGTCCGTCGGCGGTCATGGGGTCCGCCGGCTCCCGGAGATACCCCTGTTCCGCGGTGTCATCATCCAGCGAAAGAATCACTTGCCCGCCGCCGCGTTTCTGCCGATGCGCGCGGTTCCATTCCTTGGCCAGGAAATGATTCATGGAAGCGAACAGAAAGGAGCGGAACTTGCCTTTGCTGTGATCCACGAACTGGAGTGATTAAAAGAACTTCTCCGCCGAAGACTTGAATCCCCAGGTCCGGGGCCTGGACTTGAAGCGAGGGGTTTCACACACGCCGCCGCCACAATAAGAGAAAAGCCGATTCGCATCGATAGAGCCTGTCCGTCGGAGGAAACTATGCCAGCTTGCGGGACCGTTGTCGGGTGGATGCTCACCCCATTTTCATCGAGTCACTCCCGAAGAACCATCGTTGCCGGCTTCCTCCCCGCGCGCTAAAAGCAGCCAGAGTTTGTTCAGATTATGGCCACGTACATTTACGAAACGATTCCGCGAAAACCCAACGAGCGGGCACCCCATTTCGACCTCCTTTTTGAATCTCAGAATCTCAGCGCGCAACCGCCTGCTCGCCCGGCGGCGCCCGGGCCTCGTCCTCTTCCCACAGCCCGCAACGCCGGAGAATCCTCTCAATGACCTCGCGCTGGCGCCGCTCGATGAAGCTGATGATCTTCATCGTCCCGCCGCACTTGGGACAGAGCAACCGATCCACTTCGTACACCTGCTGGATCAGGGCCGCCCAGCGCCGGCGGGCTTCCTGCGCACCTGGACCGTTGACCTCGGTGGAGAGGGCCGCGGCCGACTGACTTTTGGCTCGCAACCCTCGGCTCTTGTTGGAATGCCAACCGTAATACCTCGCGAGATGATCCCCTGGATCGGGGATGTGCTGGGTCACTTCCGCTAGAAAATCCAACGGATCGAACACCTGAAAATTGCGCTTGGGCCCGGCTAACAAATCCTCGCTGGCGGCTTCGGGAAAGCGTCCGAGCCGGTTATGTTCGGTCTTGTAGAGGACTCTTTCAGTCTTTTCAGTCGCAAAAGTGTCCGACCCGTGTTCAATTCGTGACTGAATGAGCCTACCCTTCCAGCCGAGCCGCCGCGAGTTCCTCGCCGCTGCCGCCGCTGCGGCGACGGGCTTCGCCCTCGCGCGGGCCGGGCTCGCCGCGGGTTCCCAAGCCACGCCGCACGAGCGTGACAGATCCGCGCCGCAGGTTGCGCCGAAATCGGTGGCCGCCGTGGTGACGATCTACCGGCACAACTCGCATGCCGATGTGCTCCTGACCAAGATCCTGGAGGGGTGGAAACACGATGGCGGACCAGGGCCGGCCCTCAAGCTGGCGTCGATTTACATCGACCAGCCAGCCGGCAGCGACCTGGGACGGGCGCTCTGCGAGAAACACCGCGTGCCGATTTTCGACTCCATCGAAAGAGCGGTCACGGTCGGCGGCAAGTCGATTCCCGTCGATGGCGTGCTCAGCATTGGCGAGCATGGCGACTACCCCATCAACCAACTCGGTCAGCAGCTTTATCCGAGAAGGCGCTTCTTTGAAGAAATCACGGATGCTTTCCAAAAGTACGGCCGTGTCGTGCCTCTCTTCAACGACAAGCACATCAGCACCGTCTGGGACGACGCGAAGTGGATGTACGACCGGGCGTCGCAGTTGAAGGCGCCTTTCATGGCGGGCTCTTCGTTACCGGTCACCTATCGGAGCCATCCGTTCGACGTGCCGATGGAGAGTGAAATCGAGTCGGCTGTCGGGATCGGGTACAGCGGGCTGGACATCTATGGATTCCACGCCCTCGAATGTTTCCAGAGCATCGTCGAGCGTCGCAAGGGCGCCGAGCAGGGCGTGAAGTGGGTCCGATGCCTGGAGGGCGAAGCGGTGTGGGCGGCCGTCGATGACGGGTGGGTGGCCGCCGACGTGATGGAAGCCGTGCATAATGTCATCCCCAAATCGAAGCAGCGGATTCGCGAAGACGACAGGGCGGTGCTGTTCCAATTCGAGTACGCGGATGGGTTGCGGGGCGCTCTCTTCATGCTGCCGAGCGCCCGGTTGACCGGAGTTGGAGTGAAGCTCAAGGGTCAGAAACTCATCGCAACCGGATTCGAGGAGCGCTCCGAACCCCGTTACCCGCACTTCGCTTTTTTGCTCAAGGCCATCGAGAGAATGGTCCATACCGGTCGGCCGATTTATCCCGTCGAACGGACGCTGCTTACCGGTGGCATCCTTGATCGCGCGCTCAACTCCCGGGCTCAGGGCGGCCGACGTCTGGACACGCCCGAATTGTCCATCACCTACCACCCGGTTGACTATCCACATGCTCCGCAAGTCGATCTGTCGGCGCCGCCAGGAGCGTGATCCGATCGAAGTTTGGCGCCATGCAACGGCCACAGTCTTTTCTGATAACGCAAATGAAAACTAACATGGGCTACCTTCAATCACCGACTTTGCTGCTTGGTTTGCTGATTCTCATTCCGGCCGCGCGCGCCGGCGAACCACTCGACCTCGGCACACGGCTGGAGCCGTTCGTTGATGATGCCATCGTCGAGCGCCTTTCCGGCAAGGTGGAGCTGCGACTTTGCCGCCCTGAAGCGCGAGAGATTTCGCTTGTCACCGATCAGCCGTGGGAAGGGAATTCCGTGAACTACGTCACCGTCTTCCAGGATGGCGAGAAGTATCGCATGTATTATCGAGGGGGTAACGAGGTCTATACCAAAGACGACTATCGATCGACCCATCGCGAAGTCTATTGCTATGCCGAAAGCTCGGATGGCATCCGCTGGGCGCGGCCAAACCTCGGGCTGTTCGAGTTCGAGGGCAACAAGAACAACAACATCGTCTGGGACGGCGTGGGCGGTCACAACTTCACGCCGTTCAAGGACGCCAATCCGGCGGCGAAACCAGAGGCGCGCTACAAGGCTCTGGCCTTTGGCGAGACGAAGGCCGGCCGCGGATTGTTCGCCTTCGCCTCGGGCGATGCGATCCACTGGTCGCTGTTGAGCGATACGCCGGTCATCACCAAGGGCGCGTTCGACTCGCAAAACCTCGCGTTCTGGGATGCGGCCCGCGGCGTGTATCGCGAGTTCCACCGTGACTTCCGCGGCGGGCGCGACATCCGCACTTCCACCTCGCCAGACTTCGTGACCTGGACCGAGCCGGAGTTCCTCGAATATGATCCAGAACGAGGCGGCGAGTTGTACACGAATCAGGTGATTCCATACCACCGAGCTCCGCACATCCTGCTCGGATTTCCGACACGTTATATCGACCGCGGCTGGACAGAGTCGGCCAAGGCCTTGCCGCGCCCCGACTATCGCAAGCTCCGTGGCGCCAAGTCGCCGCGGGAGGGGACCGCGCTGACCGATGGCCGATTCATGACCAGTCGCGACGGCAGGCGCTTCCGCATTTGGGCCGAGTCGTTCCTGCGCCCCGGCCTCCGCGAACGTGATAACTGGTTCTACGGCGACAACTATCAGAACTGGGGCCTGGTCGAAACGAAGTCGGCCCTCGAGGATGCACCCGGCGAACTCTCCTTCTATGCCACCGAACGGACGATGCAGGATCGCCCTGGCGTGCTGCGACGCTTCGCGTTGCGCATCGATGGCTTCGCGTCGCTCAGCGCCCCATCAGCCGGCGGCGAGATGCTGAGCAAACCGCTACGGTTTGGCGGCAAGCAACTGCTGCTCAATTGCGCCACGTCCGCGGCCGGCACGATTCGCGTCGAACTGCAAGATGTGGCCGGCCAGCCCATCCCCGGCTTCGCGCTGGCCGACTGCTCCGAGATTTACGGCGACGCACTGGCTCGCGCCGTGGTGTGGAAGGGAGGGAATGTGAACCGTCTGGCAGGTCGCACCGTGCGGGTGCGCATGGAACTGCATGATGCGGATATCTACTCGATCCAGTTCCGTGACTGACGCGACTTCCTGGTCAGGTGCGGAACCTCTGCCCGGTCTGGTCAACGGCAGCTTCGGTCCAGCGGTGTCTCCCTGACTCCGTGGAAATTCAGGCCGGGGCACATGATTCGCAATGATCTCGTGCGCGAGTGATTTGCAAGCCATTCTGCCACCTTCAACATTCCTGAAATTTCTCATGGAAACGAAATTGGTCTCGACCGAAACGGAGGCGGCTTCTACGTCGTCGCCCATCCACCAAAGTTTATGAAAAAGTGCCGCTCTCCTCGCCATTCTCGGGGATTTCCACCAGGCGGTTCCGCTTTCACTTTGATCGAGTTGCTCGTGGTTATCACCATCATCGCCATTCTCGCCGGAATCCTCCTGCCCGCCCTGAGCAAGGCCCATTCCGCCAAGTCTGTTTCCAATCTGCGCCAGTGGGCCTTGATGACCGCGGTGTACACCACGGACAACAACGAGTGATTCATGCCGGATTACGGACCTGTCCAGGAAGGCACCTGGATGCTGCAATTGAAGGATCATCGGCATTATCAGGCCAGGACCGCCTGGATCACTTCGCCGTGGACATCCGTGAGCCGGAAATCGCGTCCGCCAAAACGGTAGGTCAGTTGCTCGTGATTCAACCCCATCAAATGCAGGACTGTTGCCCATAGGTCGTAAAAGCTGCATTGGTCTTCGATGGCGTAGTAGCCGAGTTCGTCGGTCGCGCCATGCACCGTGCCTCCCTTCACGCCGCCGCCCGCGAGCCAAAGGCTGAAGCCATAGGGATTGTGGTCGCGCCCGTCCTTGCCTTGGGAGAAAGGAGTGCGCCCGAACTCCCCCGAAAAGACAATCAGCGTTTCCTCAAACAGCCCGCGCGCCTTGAGATCGCGGATCAAGGCGGCCAGCGGCCGATCCACCTGGAGCGCCATCGATCCGTGGCCCTCCAGGAGCTTGCCGTGTTGATCCCACGGGTTGGGCGCGCCGTCCGCGCCGAATTTGTTGGTCAGACAACTCAGTTCCACAAAGCGCACGCCGCGCTCGATCAGGCGCCGCGCCACGAGGCATTGACGAGCGTAGGCCGCCATATCCGCGCGCGGCGCATCCAGGCCGTAGAGTTTCCGCGTGGCTTCGCTCTCGCCGGACAGATCGCACAACTCGGGCACAGCGGTCTGCATGCGGTAGGCTGTTTCGTAGTTGCGAATGGCCGCCTCGATTTGCGGTTCGGCTGTGGATTGCGCGAAGCGTTCGTCACCTTCGCGAATGAAGGCGAGCCGGCGGCGTTGGAGGGCGTCGGCCTCGCTTGGTTTGATGTTCGCGAGAGCCGGCTCACGATCCACTTGGAGGATCGAAGCCTGGTGTTGCGCCGGCAGATAACCGCTGCTGAAAAGCCCCACGCCGCCATGGGGCGCCACCGCGCCTCCGCCTTGCAGCACGACAAAACCCGGCATGTCCTTGTTTTCCGTTCCCAGACCGTAACTGGTCCATGCCCCCGCGCTGGGATGCCCCATGAACGGAAATCCCGTGTGGGCAAAATAGTTGCCCTGGGCATGCTCGTTGACCTTGCTGGTCATCGAACGAATCACGGCCAGGTCGTCGGCCAGGGCCGCGAGGTGGGGGAAGAGGCTGGTCATCTCGAGGCCGCTTTGGCCGCGAGGGGATGCTTCCCAAGGGGAAGCCATGATGTTGCCGTTGTTGTTGAACATGGTGGGGCGGACGGGCACGGGCATGGGTTGGCCGTGGCGCCGCTTCAACTCCGGCTTGGGATCGAAGGAATCCAGATGGGACACGCCCCCACTCATGTAGGCGAAGATGACGTGCCTGGCCTTGGGCCGAAAATGCGGCGCTGGGGATGGCGACGACGCGCTTGGAACTCCGGAGCCTCGTTCTGAAATGAGCGCCGACATGGCGACCGAACCAAATCCGACCGAACAGCGCCGGAGCATTTCGCGGCGGGAAATGGAGCTCACGCCTGCGCCGGATAAGAAATCGCGAGAGTTCATAAAGCCTTTCAACGAAGGTAGATGAATTCCTTCAAGTTAAACAATGACTGTGTGAAATCTTTCCAAGCCAGTTCATTTGCGGACAGGGGCTGTCCATTGCCATGCAACCGGACCAGGTCCTCCAGGTAGCGCAAGCTGAAGGCCAGCTCGGACTCGGTGGGAGGCCGTGCCAGAACGCGCTCATAAGTTCGCCGCACGTATTGGTCCGTCTCGCCGCCTTCCCGCAGGAGCGACGAGGCCCAAGCCCCGGCCTGCTCGATCACAAACGGGTCGTTCAGGAAAGCGAGCGACTGCGCGGGCACGTTCGTCACGTCCCGCCGGCCGAGCGTCGTGAAGGGTTTGGGCGCGTCGAATACTTGCAGAAAGGGGCTGAGGTTGTTCCGCCGGATCGTGAGGTAGATGCTGCGACGCCGTTGGTCGGCCGGCGGAGCCACGGCATTCACACCGGGCCCGAACATGGTGACGTCGAGCCGGCCGACGATGGCCAGCAGGCTGTCGCGGATGACCTCGGCATCGAGTCGGCGCACGCGGGCGTGTGAGAGCCACTGGTTATCCGGATCGAACTCACGGGCGCGCTCCGAAGGCTCGCTCGACATCTGAAACGCGCGCGTCAGGACCAGGAACCGGATCAACTCCTTGAACGACCAGCCTTGCTCGACAAATCGCGCCGCGAGAAAATCGAGCAACTGCGAATGCGAGGGCTTCTCTCCCAAGTGACCGAAGTTGTCCACCGTCGCCACCAGGCCGCGCCCGAACAGATGGTGCCAGACGCGATTCACCATCACGCGCGCCGTCAGCGGATTGGTGGCGCTGGCAAGTTCGTTGGCCAGCTCGAGCCGGCCGCTCAAGGAGGTATGGTAAGGCAGGCTGCCGGCGAGTTGGATATATCCACGCGGCACCGAATCTTGGGGCTTGGTGTGATCGCCCCGCGGGAGGAACGGCGCGTTCATCCCCACGGTCTCCAGTACTCCCGGCGCGCGGCGCGGCACCGGCACCTGATTTTCCAGGCGGCGAAACGCCGTGACCAGCGGCGCCACGGTGGGCAAGTCGCCCAGTTGGGAAGGCAGCAAGCCAGCGCGCACAAAGGCGTCCAGCAACACTCGTTGTTCTTCGCTCAGCGACTGCGTCCGCCAGGCATCGATGGCTTCCGACAGCGACTTGTTCAATTGCCTGGCCAGGTCTTCGAGCGAAGCGGGTGCAGCAGCAGGCCAATCTATCGCCATAGCGGTGAATTCTTCCTTGGGCGTCTCCTTGCCGTTGTGGAAAACAATCCGCTCGACGCCGAAGAAGGATCGTCCACCCGCGCCCGCGCTGGGGCGGTCGCGCGCAATCACTTCGTCCGCCGTGGCGAATTCCAGGTAAGCCCAGGAACCCTTGCGATAGGCCGTGTCCAGACGGATCCATCCGGGCGCGTCCTCACTCAAATTGGCTTGCGGAAAGATGCTTCCAGCACCCAGCGGATAGTTGTCCGCGATCAGGCGCACCCGTGCGCCTTTCCCGCCGAGCGCGCGCACGCTGATGCTGTCGCTCTCGACCTTGAAGCGCGGCGAAGTGAGCACGCCGTTGTGTTTTTGGGAGAGCCCATGACTGAAGATGCCCGCCGGCAACAAGCCCGGGAGCGCGCGGTCCCCTTCCGGTTCGACGCAGAAATCGCCCGGCGCGCCCGCCAGTTCGGGTGGATTGATCCCGTGTCTGAACCAGGTTGGTGCGCTGTCGCCAGCCAGATCCCAGGCCATCTGGAATTTCTCTTGGTTGAATTTTCTTCGAGCAATCCGCTCCTGGCTCCAGTGCGCGGACAGGGATTGCCATTCGGTGCGGAACCATTCGTCCGACTTGCCCCGCAGTCTCACCCAGGGATGCAGCGGATGGCTCTCGACTTTGGCCGCTGCTTCAAGTGCGGCGAGCAATCGGGCGCGAACTGCGCCAAGCCGGACGTAGTCTGGAAACCGTGCGGCCAGTTCCGTGCGCTTCCCATCAACCTCCATTTGGAGACTTGCGCGCTCTTTCCGTTGTTCGTGAGTCAGCGCCTGCTCCACTTGATCCGGCGTGACCAGACCAGGGCCGGCTTTGAACGAAGTCATTACTTCCGCTCCTTCCAGTGCGCGGTCATAAAGGCGCGCTTCCTCGAGTTCGCCCGCCAGAAAAGGATTGCCTCCGCCGGTGTGCCGCATCCCAAACAACACCCGCGCCGCACCCGCTTCGAAGGCGCGCAGCTTGGCCGACTCTCCGGGTGTGTAGTGCGAACCATACGGCGCGCCGTTTCGATACAGGGCGATGCTATGGTCCGTTCGGTAAACGATGGCGAGGTGAACCAGTTCGCCGGGTTTGGCTGTTTCCGCCGGACCATTCGCGCTGCGGGTGCGCGCGAACCCATCGCTCCCCGCCATCCAGCGCCGGGCTTCCTGTTCGCCAAAGACAATCGAGTCGAACCCTCGTCCGTCCAGCGTCTCGATGGTCATTGCGCCGCCTCCTTGTTGATCGAGGCTGGCCAGAATGACCCACGCTTCGAGGGTTTTCTCGCGCAAACCGCGCTCCAGCGGCGCGGTTCGTACGAACGCGCTCTTGCCATCGAGAATCAGCCTCCCGTCACGAACCATCGCCCCGGCTTGCAACTCGCCGTGCAAGCCGCCGACGTGGTCGCGCGCATCGCCCTCGAAAGTCCAGGCCGACATCGGGGTTGGAGGCGCCTCCTGATTCGTGCCTGGCGTCCCGCGCAAGGTCAAGGCCGCTCGCCGCCCGGCGTTGTTGATCGTGGCGATTCGCCGCTCCAACTCGGCAATTTCCTCATTCAATTCATCGCCGGAGACGTGAAGACGGTTTGCTTCGCCCGGCTTGGACCAGCCGAGAAGTTGTTGGGAAAGCTCCTTCGCCGCCGCGCTCCACGCGTCTGCCAGGGCGGACTTGATTTCATGTTTCAGTTTTTCGAGTTCAGTGCGGTGGACACGGAGACGCTCCGGTGCGTCGATGGTCACTTGAGTCGGCCGGACGCTCGCGAACACACCGAACAATGCGTAGTAATCACGCTGGCTGATCGGATCGAACTTGTGGTCGTGACATCGGGCGCAAGAAGTGGTCAGGCCCTGAAACGCTTTGGAAAGGACATCGATCTGACTGTCCACCGTTTTGATCTGATCGTCGAGCGTGTCCACCGCCTGGAAACCGTGCTCGACCAGGCGCAAGTGCGCCGTGCCCAGGATCGATTCATTAAAACCTTCCGTCTCGTTCCAGCGCGGATTCGGGAGGAGATCGCCCGCGAGATGTTCCCCGATCAATTGATCGCACGGCACGTCGGCATTGAACGCGCGGATCAGGTAATCCCGATAGCGCCAGGCTTCTGGAATGGCTGGGTCGCCTTCGCTGCCGTGGGTCTCCGCGAAACGCACCAGGTCCATCCAATGCCGCGCCCAGCGTTCGCCAAAACGCGGCGAAGCCAGTAATTGATCCACCAGTCGCGCCACGGCTTCCGGTCGGGCGTCCTCCAAAAACAGCCGCACCTCGTCCGGCTTCGGTGGCAAGCCGGTCAGCGCGAAGGCCAGCCGCCGGACCAACGTGCGCCTGTCCGCGGGAACGGCGGGTCGAAGACCGCGCCTCTCCATTTCAACAAGCAGGAAACGATCAACCGGATGGTCCGACCAGCCCGTGTCCCTGGGCTCCGGCGCGGCGGGTTTCTCCACAGGCTGAAAACTCCACCAATCCTTGCGGGCGGCAAAAATCCCCGGCCACGCCGAGTTCGTATCGCGGGAAGCGGAAGAGGCCGGCACGTCTCGCGGATCAAACGCGCCTTGATCAATCCAGGTGACGAAATCTGCGATCACCGTGCCGGCCAGCCTGAGTTTGTCGTTGGTCTTGCCGGGTCTCGGGTGTTCCTGAGCGAGAACCTGGACGAGGCGGCTGGCCTTCGCATTTCCAACAACGAGGGCTGGACCCGATTCACCGCCTTGCTGGAGCGCCGTCCGCGAATCCACTCGAAGCCCGCCTTCCTGTTTCGAGGGGCCATGACACTCATGGCACTGGTTCGCCAGCACAGGCCGGATCCGGGATTCGAAAAACTCGCGCGGCTCCGGCGCAACCGCGGCCCGCAGCGGCAAATTGGCCAGGCAACTGAGCAGAAGAACGATGCAAGCGAACGTGCGCATGGGCTTACGAACCGCAGGTTAATCCAGCCGCGGGTCATCTGGCAACGATTCATTAGCAATTCATTAGCAATGAACTCGTGGGCATCATGACGAAGTGGATTCAAAGCTGACAGAGTTAATCAGCCCTGTGCAGTGATCAGCCTCACTGCGTTGTTGTTCCCTTCACTCCCTGGAGCTTCCACAAGTGAAAGTGGTGACCAATGACGCCACTGAGGATGAACAGCAGCGCCAGAAGTTGAAATGCGCGTCCGGCCAGAGACGCTTCGCCCACGACCAGTTTTGCAGCGCCGCCCAACCCAGCCCGTTCAGCAGGCCGACGGTGGCGATCAAGGCGACGTTCCTGGTGTCGCGACGGAGCACCTCGAAGCTCAGGCAGCCGAGATAGAATCCGAGATGAGTGATCGCGTTGGTGCAATCGTTAATGGCCAATGATTTTTATGATTTGGTCACAAACTTGTACGAGTATGGCTGGGGGCAATCGTTTCACTTCGCGCCTCGTTTTCGCGGCGAAACATTTCAAGAGTCCATTCTGCGTTACGAGTATTACATCGCTCCGCGCCTCGGCTTGCGGCCAGGCATGGAGGTGGTGGATGTGGGTTGCGGTGTCGGCGGTCCGATGAAGGGCATCGCTCGATTCTCAGGAGCAAACGTGACTGGCGTGAATAACAATGCCTATCACATCGAACGGGGCAACAAGCATATTGCAGCGCCTGGCTTGCAGGGACAATGCCGCTTTCTCAAAGCTGATTTCATGAAAATGCCGGTCGAAGACGCGAGCTATGACGCGGCTTATTCAATCGAAGCAACGCCGCATGCGCCGGACAAAGTCGGTATTTACCGCGAGATTCTGCGTGTGCTTAAACCTGGCGGCTGGTTTGCGGCTTACGAATGGTGCCTGACGCCGAAATACGTCGCCACCAACCCCGAGCATCGCGCCATCAAGAAAGGGATTGAAGAAGGGGACGCGCTTCCCGAATGCGACGGCGTTCCGGATCGTAAGGCGAGCGCGAATAGGCCGTCGCTGGATAACGCTCACCGGAGATATCGATTTCGTAGCGCCCGCTTTTGATGAATTCAGCGGTAACTCCGGCATCGTTCTTCACGTAACCCATGCCAATCGCGCCTCCGACCGTGTGACCATAGGACCCTGATGTTGTATAGCCGACGGCTTGACCGTTCCGATAGATCGGCTCGCTGCCCCAAAGCACAGGGCCCGGATTCTGAACAACAAAGATGACCAACTGTCGCCGCCAACCCAATTGTCTCTGCTTGAGTAATGCGTCACGCCCGATAAAGGGCGCCGACTTGTTCCAAGCGACCGCAAAGGCCAGGCCAGCTTCCAGCGGCGTGTCATCGGGCGAAATATCGCTGCCCCAAGCGCGGTAACCCTTTTCAAGCCGCAACGAATTGATCGCGTAGTGCCCCGCGTTTTTCAGTCCAAGAGAACGACCCGCCTCTCTCAGCGTGTCATACACCGAGGCCGCTTGACTGTTTGGAACGTGCAATTCCCAACCCAGTTCTCCCACATACGTCAAACGCACAGCTCGAACCGTTGCTGATCCAAGCCCGATCAATCGCGACGTGCCAAAAGGAAACGCCGCATTCGACAAATCCGCATCCGTGACCCCGCTCAGCAAGGCGCGCGATTGCGGCCCCATCACACCGATGACACTGAACGATTCCGTGACATCGATCAACTCGGCGTGTTCGTGGTCGGCAATATGGCGGCCAATCCAATCCAAGTCCCGCACCGTTTGGGCGGAGCCACTCACGATATAGAATTCGTCGCGAGCCAATCGGACCACTGTGAGATCGCTCTCGAAACCTCCGCGGTCATTGAACATTCCGGTATAGACCGCCCTATCGATGGCGACCTCGACATCGTTGCCGCAGAGCCGCTGAAGGACCGACAAGGCATCGCGACCTTTCAGAATGAATTTCGAAAAACCCGTCTGATCCGAGATCGCAACATTTTCGCGAACCGCCCGATGCTCCGCCGCGTGGCAATCAAACCAATTCTGGCGCCCAAACGAATACTCTGCGACCGGTTGCATTCCATTGCGCGCAAACCAGTTGGGCCGTTCCCAGCCGTTCTTGCTGCCAAAGCACGCGCCTTCCGCGGCGAGCCGGTCATGGAGCGGGCTTTTCCGGAGGCCGCGGCCAGTTTCAAACTCGCGGTTCGGCCACGCCAGTTGGTAATGCAAACCCAACACCTCCGTAACTCGCTCGCGCAAGAAATCCAAGTTGTTCGCGAAGCGTCCAAATCTGCGAATGTCCACGGACCACAAGTCCATCGTCGGTTGCCCCTCGATCATCCATTCGGCCAAATACTTTCCGGCGCCACCAGCGCTCGCAATGCCCACCGAATTAAAGCCCGCTGCGACAAAAAGCCCACGCAACTCCGGCGCCTCGCCCATGATGAAATTGTTGTCCGGAGTGAAACTTTCAGGACCATTCACGAATTTGGCGAACTTGGCCTTTTCCAGCGCCGGTATCCGCCATTGGCCGGCTTTCAATGGTTCCGCAAATTTCTCCCAGTCTGCGTCGAGCAATTGGAACGAGAAGCTGTCGGGAATCGGATTGGTCAGCCAAGGTTTGGTGTGCTTTTGAAAGGCGCCGAGCATGATGGCGCTGCCCTCGCCTCGAAAATAGATGCAGAGGTCGGGATCGCGTCCGACCGGCAACTCGTCAAACGCACCCTCAATCTCCTCGGTGACGACGTAATGATGTTCGACCGGGTAAAGCGGAATCGTGACTCCGCAACGCAATCCGAGCTGACGCGTCCACATCCCGCCGCAAAGCACGACATATTCGGCCTTAATCATCCCGTCTGGCGTTTGAACGCCCGTGACACGATCGTCCGCATGCACAACATCGATGGCGCGGACATTCTCAACGATGGTTACCCCACGAACGCGCGCTCCTGTCGCCAACGCCAGGGCAATCTCCTTTGGAATGACCTTCCCATCATCGGGGAGCCACGCGGCGCCGAGCAAATCATCCGTTCGCAACAGCGGCCATTTCGTTCGGGCTTCATCGGGGGTAATCAAATGAGCTTCCACGCCAAACCGCTCGGACATGGCGATGGTTCGCCGCAATTGAATCATGCGATCTCTCGACTTCGCGGCAATGAGACTTCCGACCTGTTTCCAACCTGTCGCGTGGCCGGTTTCCTTTTCGAGGGACGCATAAAGTTCCGCGCTGTACTTGTTGATCGCCGTCATGCTATTGCTGGTGCGAAGCCGCCCAATGAGTCCCGCCGCGTGCCAGGTGGTGCCGCCAGCCAATTGGTTCTGTTCGAGCAGGATGACGTCCTTCCAACCAAGTTTTGCGAGATGATAAGCAACGCTGCAACCAATAATGCCGCCGCCGGCAATGACTACTTTGGCCTCGCGCGGAATCTCAGAATTCATCAATGAATTCTAGGTGTCCGGACCTGCGAAGGTCAATTCGGGAGCGTTCAGTTCGGTCCATTTCGTTGCGCTTGGAGTCATCCGATAAAGAATATTCCTTGTGACCAGGGAAATACCATGGAGCACGCCGCAAACGCCGCCGATGATAACAAACTCAACCTGCCGATCGGTGAGGCGAAGCAGCAGAGCCTTGTCATTCTGTGGCATGGGGGTCCGCGCCCGTCTTAAGTTCCAGGATCATGTCCAAGGCCCGATTTACACGCCATAGTAGGTTTCATATACCTGCTGCGCTTGCCGCCGCGCGTCGTCCCAATTCCAAGTTGTTTCCGTGAACCGATCAGGGCTCAGGCTTTTGACATACGCGGACGGTTTCGGTTCGAGCAGTGATTCGACGAAGAGTTTGCCAATTCCTCCGGAACCCGAGATTCCGTGAGCGTTGCAACCCCCAGCCATGACGAATCCTTTGACGCGGCAGCTTTCGCCGATGATGAAGCGGCCGTCCGGCGTAAACGTGGGCCAGCCTTTGGCAACCAATTTCTTTTCCGCGCCTTTCGCAGTTGGAAACAATTTCGAGAAGCTCGCCTCGAAGCTCTCGAGAATCTTCCAATCTGGGCGGATTTCCGGCGGGTCATCGCCGAGATTATAGCGACGCGGATCAGTGCTCAGCGACTTGGGTTCCCATCCGCCGAGCAGCAATCCACCATCACGCACACGACCGTACAGCGTCAACTCTGGAATTCGGAAGCAAGGCAAATCTGCCGTGAGACCCTCCATCGGCACAGTGACATAGTACTCATGCCGCACCGGAACGATCGGCAGTTCGAGTCCGGCAAGCTTGGCCACATGATACGCGTGCGCGCCGGCGGCATTGATCACATAGCGGCATTCAGCGGAGCCGCGGTTCGTCTTGACCCCTGTCACGCGACCGTTTCGGTGAATGATCTCGTCAACACGCGTGGACGTGGCGAACCGCACGCCAAGTTGCCGGCAGGCCTGTTCGTACGACTTAGCGACGCACGTCGGCGTCATATAACCATCCGAAGCACACCACAGCACAGCTCTGGCTTCGCTGAAATTCATCAGTGGCCAACGTCGCTTGGCCTCGATGTTGTCGATAAGCGCGGTTTCCAAACCCGCTTCATCGGCCGCCTTTTTCAGGCGCCGGAATTCTTCGGCGCGTTTTCCACTCAACGCGATGCGCAGAGAACCAACCTCATGCCAGTCGGGTTTAACGTCGCTTTGTTGAAGTTCGCGAAAGGTAGCGACCGAGTGCATTGCGAGCTTGATCCGTTCGACAGAATCGCGCGGTTGGCCGCAGAGACCGGCGCCTTGCGCAGTGGTGACTTGGCCCACATCGGCTGCCCGTTCGAGCAAGAGAATGTCGGTCCGTCCGGCTTTGGCGAGCGCGTAAGCGATCCCGCAGCCGACGGCCCCTCCACCGATGATGATGAATCCAGCGTTGGGCAGGCTATTCACCGTTGCATGCATCATTCCTTCGGCCCTGTAGGGGCGCAATGTTTATAGCAATCGTCTTCCAACACGATAAGCCCCTTCGGGGCGAGATGTTCGGCTCGTCATACTGCGCCACGGCTTTCTGATTCGCCGTCCCCGAAGTCAAACAAATACCTGGAATCATATGAAACGTTGAACTTCTTCAAGAACGAGAGGTGTTCATCGCGAAACGATTTCTTCGCATGGTGCTCTTCCTGATTCTCAATATAGCGGATAACGTCGCCAAGCTGTGAATGTCCCTATGAGAATGCGCCATAACCTTGTTGCCAACTGAACCTCCCGGCAAACCAGCGCTTTCGATTGATGAAGTTGGTGGAATCGGCTTGGAGTTCCTTCGTGGTCAGGCATGCGATGAATCGCGATGAGTTTGTGTCTCTGATTCTGAACGATACCAGTCATGTATTTTGTGAACTTCTTCTTTGTTCTCCTTTTGGATAAGGCATTGACGCCCTTGGACCGCAAATACTGCTTGAATGTAAATCTGCGTGTAGGTATTGGCCATAAAACAATTGAAATGACGGCGAGCATTTCGTCCCTGCGGGACTTATCCAAATATTTGGTGGATCAGCTATAGACATTGGGCCCCGATGGGGCCGACTCACGACTCACGCCCTCACGTTTTCACGCATCACGTTTCACCAGCATCTTCAAGTACCAACGCACAAAACTATCCACGTTGTATTCTTTATAAGTCGAATATGGCCCAGGCCGATAGGCGCTGGAATTGACGCCGCGTTGCTGCCGTTCGCAAATGGTCCAGTCCTGTTCTGAAGTCAATTGCCAAAAAGGGAGCAGTTTCGCCACCTCATAATCGCGCCCTTCCACGGCATCCTTATGGACAAGCCACCAAACCTTGATCGCGGTGAGTTGCGGTCCAGCCGGAAGCAATCGCGTGCTCACCGCATGGTCGCAACTAGAATGATTCCAAAAGTTGGGCAACGTCCGCATGCGAAGTGTGCCCACGTCCGCCTCTTTGTACTCGCCCATGAGCGGCGCGACCTGTTGGCCGTCCATGCTTTCGCTGACGTAACGATCAACTAACGGAGTGCGATTCGCCGAGAACCAAATGTTATTCTCCGCATCGGGAAACTTAGTCATGCCAGTTTCCTTGTGCGTCGGCGCCAACCCCAAAGAAGACCACTTGTCTTCCCCGCGACGCACCGCAGCGGCAATTTGCTCTTTGAGACGCGGCGTTGTGTCGTCGGCGTTGTAGTGGTCGAAGTTTGCCTTGATGTACTGCGGATGATTGACGTTGCAGTGGAAACATTCGCGGTTGTTTTCCCAGACCAATTTCCAATTCGCTTTGACCACGTAGTCCACGGCCTTCGCAATTTTTGCGTCGTGGAACCCTTGCGGCCGCGCCAGTGGTCCGACCAGAGACTGCGCCTCATCAAACGGCAGTGGAGTCTCCGCCAAACTAAGATAGATGAGTCCTTCCAAATCGCGGACGTGAGCCTGGCCGAGGCTAAGCTCCGTTTTGTCCAGATCTTCTTGCATCCCGCGACAGGCGAGAAGTGTTCCATCCAGTTCGTAGGTCCATTGATGGTAAGGGCACACGAACTTCGCGACGCGCCCGGCTGACTCCGCGCAAATGATGGAACCGCGATGCCGGCAGACGTTATGCAATGCGCGGATAGTGCCATCGCGAGCGCGAACCACAATGATTGAGTCTGCATCCACGTCGATTGTGAAGTAATCGCCTGGTTTTGGAATCTCGCAGGCGTGGCCAACAAAGAGCCATCCCCGGCGCCAGACAGCTTCGAGATCAGCGCGGTACACTGTCTCCTCGGAGTAAAAGCCTTGTGGCAACGACCAGCCGGAACGGTGCTGCGAAACCAAGGTTGCCAAACGATCACAGCGCCGCTCGTCGAATGCGGAATTCTTCCGTTCAGGTTCGCTATGCGGCAAAGAAATCATGTCGTGGAGAATAGAAGCTTTATCCGAGCAATCCTACCTTTTTTGAGGACACGGATTCATCGAAGGAGATTTGAGGTGGGCGATGCAACCCTTTCAGGGTTGATAAATCTTGGCTCGGAAAACCAGGATAGCGCGTATCGCGCAACCCTGGGCTGAAATGATTGCAATCCCGTTGGGATTGCCTGAGCAAAGTGTCCAGACTCTGCGCTACGATCAAAACGCCCGTTGAGCAGCGTCGTGCCGATGGGCCGCGTTGACGGCTTGGCCTCTCAACCGGGAATAGTAAGACTCGCCCGAAGGTCTGTTTTGGAACATGAAAGGTTGGCAGGTCTGGCGGATTCCATTAGGTTTCGGCATGCTGATTTTTCATGAATGCCAGCGCTCCACGGCCTGTTGCCGATGGCCGGGCGAAGTTCGCCTCACAGACGCTGAAATCACGAGATTAGCGGCGTTCAAAGGGTTGAGTGAATTTGATTTCATTCAACGGTTCACTGGGCTTTCGGGAACTCGGCAATGTCTGACGCTAATCGATCAACCGAGTGGCGCCTGCGTTTTTCTGGAAGGCGACGATTGCTCGGTCCAGCCCGTTAAGCCGCAGCAATGCCGCGATTTTCCCAATCTCTGGAACTTTCCTGGGTTTGAAAAAGCCTGCCGGGCCGTGCCACAACTCGTGAGCGCCGACGAGTACGCACGCCTCGTTGAACGCGCCACTGGCCGTGCGGCAGCGCATCAACTCAACCAAGTCTGTCCCCCAATCCACTATGAAAATCATCACCGATGAACGCTGCACGGGTTATTCAACACCGGGACATCCGGAACGGCCCGCGCGCGTCAGCAAAACATTAGAAAAGCTCCGAGCCCAAAAGGAATTAGAGATAGCGTGGGTGGAACCGCTCGCGGTGGATGAGGAAGTGCTGCGCCGCGCGCATTCGTCCGAACACTTGGCGCGCATCAAAGCGGCTGCGGCGGATTTCGATGGCGACACACCGGCGCATAAGAACATTTTCGAGCATGCGCTTCGTTCGGTGGGTGGCGGCCTGCACGCGTTAAAAGCGGCCCGCAACGGCGAGATCGCCTTCAGCCTGCTGCGCCCGCCGGGGCACCATGCCCTGCGCGACCGCGCGATGGGCTTTTGTTATTTGAACTCGATTGCGATTGTGGCATTCGAAGCTCTCGCAACAGGCACGGCGAACTTGGCCGTTTTCGATTTCGACGTCCATCACGGCAATGGCACGGAAGCGATTCTCCTCGATCACCCTCACGCGGCCTTTTACTCGATCCATCAGCATCCGTGCTATCCGGGCACGGGCACAAAGAATGTTGGGCGCAATTGCTTCAATTATCCTGTCGCTCCGCGCACACCACGCGACGAATACCGCAAAATCCTGACACGGGCACTTGACGATTTGAAGAAGTTCAAGCCCGATCTCGTCGCGGTCTCGGCTGGTTTTGACGCTTATGTGCGCGACCCGATTGCTCAGGAAACTCTTGAAGCGGAAGATTTCTATTGGCTGGGCCAGTCGATCCGCCAGCTTGGCGTTCCCGCGTTCAGTCTCTTGGAAGGCGGTTACAGCAATGATCTGCCGGAGCTGATTCTTTCGTATCTGAAAGGTCTCGAAGGGAAATAACAAGAGTTGTTCGCTCTCAAGCCAGGAGCTCCTTTGCTACCTGTCCGTGCACATCGGTCAACCGATACTGACGTCCTTGAAAGGTGTAAGTCAGACGTTCGTGATCAAAGCCGAGCAGGTGCAGGATGGTCGCTTGCAGATCGTGGACGTGAATCGGGTCTTTAACGACATGAAAACCCAACTCGTCTGTCTCGCCAATAATAAGTCCCGGCTTAATCCCACCACCCGCCATCCACATCGTAAAGGCCTGTGGATGATGATCCCGTCCTTGCTTGCGTCCCAAAGCGGGATTCGTCTCAACCATGGGCGTCCGGCCAAATTCGCCGCCCCAAATTACGAGCGTTTCATCGAGCAAACCGCGCGCCTTCAAATCTTCGATCAGCGCAGCCGACGCACGATCGGTTGCCGCGCAATTATTCTTGAGATTGCCGGCGACGTCCGAGTGCGCGTCCCACCCCTCGTGATAGATGTTCACGAAACGAACGCCGCGTTCGATCATGCGCCGAGCCAGCAAACAAGCGCGGGCGAACGAAGGTTTGTCGGGGTCTGCACCGTACATCTCGAGCGTCGCTTTGCTCTCGCTCTTTAGATTCATCAATTCGGGCGCGGAAGTTTGAAGGCGATAGGCCATCTCGTAAGAAGAAATGCGCGTGGCGATTTCAGGATCGCCCTCCGCACCGAGCCGATGTCGATTCAGCGCACCAATCAAATCCAGCGTGTCGCGCTGTAATCGCGCATCAATCCCTTTCGGACTGCTCACATTAAGGATCGGGTCGCCTTGGTTGCGGAAGCGGACGCCGGTATAAACCGTCGGGAGAAAACCGCTGGACCAATTCGCTGCGCCTCCGCTGATGCCGGCGCCCGTGGACATCACAATAAAGGCCGGCAAGTCACTCGTCTCGGCGCCGAGGCCATAAGTCACCCACGAACCGAGGCTCGGACGGCCCGGCTGCGAAAATCCGGTGTTAAAGAAAAGCTGCGCTGGGGCATGATTGAACTGATCCGTGCGGACCGATTTGATCAAGCAGATGTCGTCCACCACGGTCGCCAAGTGCGGCAACATTTCCGACAATTCAGCGCCGCATTGCCCGTGTTTCGAGAACTTGTAGCGCGGGCCCAAAACGGCAGCGTCGTGACGAATGAACGCGTACCGCTGATTGCCGATGATCGAGGGCGGAATCGGCTGTCCCTCGAGTTCGGCCAGCTTCGGCTTGTAATCGAACAAATCGAGCTGGCTGGGAGCGCCGGCCATGAACAAGTGAATGACATGTTTGGCTTTGGGCGAAAAGTGTGGCGGCTTCACGGCCATGGGATTCGCGGCTGGCAAAGCAGCGGCAACTGAAACGCCAGAGGCAAACGCATCCGTGAGCAACGATGCGAGCGCGATTTTCCCAACACCGACACCACATTCCTTAAAGAAATGACGGCGCGTGATTTGGAGCAGATGTTGATGGTTCGTGTTCATAAATCAGTCTCTTTTTCCTCTCTCTTCGCGAGCGAGGGTTGAGAGATTTCTCCGAAACGAAATCTCGCGCATTGAACCCATGAACGCGGCAGGACAGCGCGTCTCGCCTGTCCTGCTTTTGGTGTACGCAAATCCTGGACAGGCGGGACGCCTCTCCTACGACGCCAGTTGATGGAGCGACTTCTCCGAAACACATTTTTGCGCATTGCGCCCATGAACCTGGCGTTGCGACATCTAGTCCCGGCTTTAGCCGGAGCGATTGCCATCCGCAAAAGCTGTTTCGCTGCCAGCAAATGCTCCCGCCTAAAGGCGGGACTACATACCCGGAGGTGCATGAGGATGGGCTGCAATTGCATTCTCATGACTTCGTTATTGTTTCATCAAGGTTTAGCAGAGCGCGCGCTACGGAGGTCCAAGCCGCGCGCTCAGTCACATCGCCTTCGCCCGGTCCGCCCACCGGCGTGGCATCAAGTTCCTTGGTTTCGAAACGCTTTTTCTGCGCGTGATAGAACCGAAGCACGGACGCCAGTTCCTCCTGATCTGGAGGCCGGCTTAGACAGCGCCTAAACAATTCGGCCACGCGAACCTCCGGCGCTGATGTCCGTGTTGCCATGGCCCCGCCCAATGCTTGGGCCGCCTCGACGAATACGGTGTCGTTCATCACGGTCAATGATTGCAGAGGCGTATTGGACACTTCTCGCCGCGCCACGCATGCTTCGCCCGTCGGGGCGTCAAACGTTGTGAACATAGCAAAGGGCGCGGTTCGCTTGCTGAACGTGTAAAGACCGCGACGATAGCGATCCGCTCCTTCACTAACTTTCCACTCGAGCGCGCCGTAAGCTCCTTCCGTCGTTACGCCCGGAGGTTGCGGCGGGAAAACGCTCGGTCCCCCAAGTTTCGGCGCATAAAGGCCGCTTGCACGGAGCGCGAGATCACGAATCAATTCGCCTTCCAAGCGCACGCGCGGGCTCCGGGCAAGCAGGCGATTTTGTGGATCCTTCTCCAAAAGTTGCGGCGTAACTTGAGATGATTGCCGATAGGTCGCACTGGTCACGATCAGTCGATGCATCTTCTTCAATGACCAGCCTTGCTTGATAAATTCGACGGCGAGCCAATCGAGCAACTCTGGATGACTGGGCAGTTCGCCTTGAAACCCAAAATCCTCAATCGTCCGCACCAAGCCGCTTCCGAAGAATGCTGCCCACTGGCGATTCATCACGACGCGGCCAACGAGCGGATTACGCGCATCAACCAGCCAGCGGGCAAAATTTAATCGATTTCGCGGCGCGTCGTTCGGAAATGAGTGCAATGCCGCAGGCACGCCAGGATCGACGCGCTCCAACGCTTGCAGAAATTCGCCGCGCTTCTGGACATGCGTGCGGCGCGGGTTCTCCGGCGGACGTTCGGCCATTACAAGCGTGGTCGGAAACGCGGGTATATCTCTGCGAAGTCGATTGATCTCTTGACGGGCGTCCGCAAGCTCGGGAACGACGGTTACGAAGTATTCAAGCAAACGTTGATATTGGACAGGCGAGACGCCTGTCCTGCCGGCCGCGGACAAGAGCAAATCCTCGATTTCACGGGGCAGGTCTGAAGCATCCGCGGGCTCGCGCGAGTCTGTTGCCCAAATACGGAATCGGCCCAACCCGGCCGAATAATGCCGCTCGAACAGCATTTTGAGCGTGAATTCCTGCGCGCTCTCCAGTGGCGACACCAAACTGAACACGGCTGAATGCTCTCGGCCTTGCCCCCCGTCAACGCCCCACCCCGACTGCGGGTCGCCGTCGATGGCGGCAGCGGCAATAAACTGGCCAGTGGAAAAACTGTGCGAGGCGCGCGCGAATCGTTTGGGCTGGCCATTCGACAACAGTGTGAATTCCGTCAGTGTGAAATCACCGATAGGCCCCTCATAATAAACCCGGCCAGGACCTCTCTTTGGCAGCCGCTCGTCCGGCAAAGCTTCCACACGAATCGCCGTGATCCCGCGTAGTTCTGTCTGAAACTTCAGCTCGTATGTGTCGCTCTTGGTTTGGTCTCCGCTGGCCAGAATGGAATTGTCATCGAGCACGGTGAGCAACGGCAAATTGCTCTTGGCCTCAGTTGGTCGAAGCAGCGTCCAGCGAACGACGCGGGCTCGTTCGCGCTGCATCCAGGCCTCGAATTTCCGTTCGAAATGCTCGCGCCGGCGAACTTCCACGGAACGATCATCCATCACTTGTGTTCCGAAATTCACCCGCAAACGCCCAATTGTCTGGCTTTTGCCCGCTTGTTGTTCCAGCCGAATGACCCAATGCGTCCCGTTCGTCGATCCGATAGGCTCTGCCAAAGTAAACGTGCCAATGCGGACGGCGCTTGAGCTCGGCGCTTTTCTGAGGAGCCAGCCGGTGTCCGCTTTGCCGTCAACGGCCTGCGCGGCAAGGCGGTCATTGGATGAGAAATCGCCCTTGGCGCTCGAGAACTTGATCGCCTGTAGCTCAGACCCGGCGGCGCGATTGGCAGCGCTCACTCTCAACTCGCTCAAGACAAGATCACCCTCGGGCGACCGTCCTGGACCGGTCCTTGGCAATGCTGGATCGGACAGAATTTCGAGCTGAATCGCGCTGACCTTTTCCAATTCTGTGCCGAACTCGAACGTGTAAACATCCTTGTCCGCATTCTTCCCGGAGAAACGAATCGAACCATCCTTGAGCTTTTCGACCGTCGCTCCCTCGGCCGAAACGACGCTGCGCGGGACAATTTCATGCCAGCGAGTTTCTTCGACTGGAAAGCGATTCGGCAACTCTGCCGTCAAGGCCCCGATTTTCGCTTCGAGTTCTCCACCCCGTCGAGCCAGCTCCTCGTTCGGCACTTCGATCTCGGGTTCGTCCGCATTATTCATGAAGGCCATGAATTGGTAATACTCTTGATGTTGGATCGGATCGAACTTGTGCGTGTGGCATTGCGCGCATCCCATCGTCAGCCCAAGCCACGTGGCAGCCGTCGTGCTCACGCGATCTGTCATCGCGTGAAATCGAAATTCCAGCGGATCGATGCCGCCTTCCTCATTGAGCATCGTGTTGCGATGAAAACCGGTGGCGACGCGCTGCGAGACAGCGGCGTTCGGCAGCATATCACCTGCGATCTGCTCGATGGTGAATTGGTCGAAAGGCATGTCGGCGTTGATGGCGCGTATGACCCAATCGCGGTACGGCCAAATGGAACGTCGCCTGTCCTTTTCGTAGCCGTTGGTGTCGGCGTAACGCGCCAGATCAAGCCAGCGCCGCGCCCAGCGTTCGCCGTAATGGGGCGACGCCAGCAAACTCTCGACAAGTTTGTCATGAGCTTCCGGCGAATTGTCGTGAACAAAAGCATCCAGTTCCTCCGGTGTTGGGGGAAGACCGATCAAGTCGAGGTACAAGCGCCGAACGAGCGTGTATTTGTTTGCGGCCGGCGAAGGTTGCAAACCCTCCTTTTCCAAGCGCGCCAGAACAAAGTGATCGATCGTGTTACGCGGCCAATCGGTCTGCTTCACTTTGAGAGGTTCGATTTGTTTGGGCGGGACAAAGGCCCAATGCGGAGTGTACTCAGCGCCTGACGCAATCCACTTCTTCAGCATCGCCTTTTGCCCATCCGACAAAGGACGCTTCGCTTCGGGGGGAGGCATGACATCGTCGGCACTGTTGGCAAAGATGCGCCGCGCCAACTCGCTTTCATCCGGTTTCCCAGCCACAATCGCGCGCCCGCCAGATTTCGCGGGAGCCAAGGCCGCATCACGCAGATCGAGTCGAAGGTTGGCCTTGCGCGCTTTGTCATCCGGCCCGTGGCATTTGAAACAATGGCCCGACAGAATGGGACGAATGTCGCGTTGGAAGTCTATCGCAGGCTCTGCGACGGATCTTGCGTCCGCCGCAAGCGAAGCAAAGTCAGGGGCCGCCGCTAAGATGGTGAGGCTTGCAACGCGCGCCAGCCAAGTGCCAGTCGTGAACATCGATACGGTCATAGCTGAAACCTTAACATAGCTCGTCGTTCTTGGGAACCGGTCATACACATCGGAGCGCGGCGTTTACGCAGCTTCGGTGACGGCAGCCAAGCTGGCATGCGGTTTCGCCTTTGAATCTCGAACCGGCTGCCGAGCATCTCCTCGACAATCAATGACGGGTCGGCGCTGAACGCCTCCGATTCCTTGGAATCAAGGTGTTTGTCGTCGTCCGTTCCCGTTGAGCCAAACAGATGCGGTGTACGCGGGTATTTGATGAGATCGTCGCGGGTTGCACCCATAAACGTTATTCCATGTTGATCGATTCCGAACGGGAGAGCGAGCATCTGTGCCCGCCCTCCCGTGATCTCAGTCGCTTGCGAACAGCTTCCAGTCCGCGATGCCCAGCGCGTTGCGGATAAGGGCGGTCACTGGCAGTTCCTTCGGCGCGCGCGGCACGTTGAGCAGCTTCAATCCGGCTTCGTGCGGCAGGCGGTTGCCCTTCTTCGCGTTCACCGCCTTGTCTGCCCACACGAGGTTCTCCCATGCGTCTTTGCCGCCACGCGAACGGGGCAAAACGTGATCAAGGCTGCCCTCATCCGAGCGCAGCAGCTTGCCGGTGTGCTGGCAACGATTGCCGTCACGCTCACGAATCGCCTTCGCGCAGAGCTTTGGGCGCTTCTTCGGCACCTTGGCGAAGTTCAACGCCACGATAACCGTTGGGACGCGGATCGGGCCGCGCACCGTGCGCACGGCGTTGTCGCCAGCACGGATCGGCAGCGTGATCCATTCATCCCACGTCACGGGACGGATGTGATTCTCGCCGTCAATCTCCAGCGCGGTCGCAACGTTCGTTGCCATTTGGCAGAACGCCTCCTGCGGCGGGCGCACATTGATCACCTGCCAGTTACGGTTCAGCACCAGCACGATTGTCTTATTCAGGATGTCGGTCATAAATAGGTGTCAGGTGTCAAGTGCCAGGTGTCACGTGAGACCTGACACGTGGCATCTGACACTTTTATTTCGGGGTTTGTTCTTTGTTGTTCTTTTCTCAAATCGCAAATTGCAAATCGGCAATCGAAAATGAAATTGGCTGCCTCGCCTGGCTTTGCTCCAGGGTGCTTGCGCACGGCCACTATTCGGTGTCAGAGACAGGCGCACTGCTGATCATGCCACGAGGCAAATGGTCGCCCGGGAAGGTTCTGCCCCTCCGACTTCTGGGTGTAGGCCAGACGCGATGCTATTGGGCTTCCCAAGCCCTGCAAGTCAGTTGCCCAACAAGAGACGTTCGCTTCGCGAATTGCAGTCTCACCTGCAACCACCGCGTTCGAAGCGGGGCGCTCTGATAGTTTGAGCTGCGGGAGCAACGCAGGAATGGAGTGATGGATGGCTGGAGTGTTGGATCAGTGGAACACGCGCATTATTAAGCCGAAGTTCCATCAATCCACGAATCCATTACTCCACTATTCCGTTCCGAAAGAGGCGACGCGAAGGCGGAGTTGAACCGCCGCAGCCAGGCCTGTGAGGTCCTGACCGGCACCGGTATTCGCGTCGCGAAAAATTGGCCTGGCCGCCATAGCCGACAGGCGAAGGAGGCTCGAGCATCAGGGTAGCACGCCCTGTATTCCGGTCTGGAAGGTGCTAGCGCACGGCCACGAAGCGTGTATCTCTCAACATTTATGCTCGGAGAAAATGGCCCGCCAACCGAAGCCCGCCTCCGCTCGGAAGCTATGGCGGGCAACCTTCGCGGGCGAAGGTTGGAGTCCCGTGGGGGAATGGACTTCTCAAGTCCTGCAAATCACTTGCCCCAAAATGACGTTCGCTTCGCGAAATGCAGTGCACCCACGTAAGCGGTTTTGCAGACCGCCGCCTGAACTACTCGGCTAACGGGACGTGCAATGCTCGTTTGCACGCTTGAAGACCGCCGCATAATCAGCGATTCTCTGAACGATGAGCACTGTTAGCGAAATTGAATCTGCGATTTCAAAGCTGTCTTTGGACGAAAAGCAGTCCATCCGCGACTGGTTGGACGACATCATCGAGGACCAATTGGAAGTCACAGATGACTTCAAGGCCAAGGTTGATCGGGCAAAGCGAGAGATTGCCCAGGGTGTTTACTCCCGCACCCGCAAGCCAGAAGCCAGCCGGTGAGCGCTGCGCTCCAGATTTATTCGCGTGATTTCGACGCGGACTTCTTCAAACTCCCAGTTGCCGTTCAAGCCAGAATCGAAGCCGGCGTTGATCGGTTAGGATTAATGCTCGATAGCCATTCTCATCATCGAATGAGCGGACTTGATGCGTATCGGCTGCGAGTGGGCGATTACCGGGTGATCTACGACTTCGACCGGGCCAAAGGGGTTCTGTATTTGCTGGCAGTGGGCCATCGACGCGAAGTGTATCGCAAGTAATCCAGTGTGGCGGCGCACCCGCGTAAACGGCTTTGCAGACCTCCGCCTGAGCAGCTCGGCTAACGGGATACTATAGCCTGCGGCGAAAGATCGACTTAGACCCGACCGTTGCCGTCAGAAGATTTGCGTAATGTCCACTCGCCTGGCGAGACCTCGGTAAGCAAGACAGAATCGCCACCTCGAACACGTGCGTCGCGATAGAAACGGTTGATAGCGCCTCATTTTTTGCAGTTTGCTTCCGCTCGCCAACAAGATCCGCTTGAATCACTCACCACTCGGCAGAGCCTCAATGGTAAATTCCTCACCTGGCTTCACCAATCCCCGTTTTAAAGGCTCGGTCATGGTCAGCAGGTTCTGCCGAATTGTACCATCGGTGACTTCCATATTGAATTCGCGAAGCTTCGATCCGGTGGAAGTCGGAGCCGAAACCATTCGCGCATTTGTAGGTTGAGGATTCAGCCTCGCCAACCTCGCGCCAACATTTGAAACCTTCTCTTTGATCTCTTTGAGGTCGCTAGCCGCCCACGTAAGCGTTTCAATTGAAGTGAGGTCGTGTTTGCTCGCGGCTTCGGTGATTCGGCTCATCACCTGAGCAGCGAGCCCGTCGACGGATTCAATTGTTTTTCAGCTGAAATTGCAATTGGGTCGCATCTATTCATTATTCATTTGACTGGTTGCCGTCAGCAGCGCCTGTGCGCAGGCGGATCGCGAAACCTTTGCGGATCGAGTAAATCGGCGATGGGAAATGAACGGCGCGAGGTTTCTCGCGATGACAAAGACCGGAGAACAATTGAATAATGAATAGACACGACCCCAATTTGATGGAACGAAAGCGGTCAAGAAACTGGGGTGGATGTGGGAGGTGGTTTTAAAGCAGGAACGGATGGAGGTCTTTGGCGAAGCGCGCCAATTGAGCGCGGGAAAGAAGCCGGATCAGAGATTTGGCGACGAAACCC
>Ga0194131_10002583_pt1 | contig 29555 bp, 24 predicted proteins | sample TA2KigO120mmetaG_FD_148631 | JGI IMG/M metagenome (GOLD analysis project Ga0194131, IMG submission 148631) | Freshwater microbial communities from Lake Tanganyika, Tanzania - TA2015053 Kigoma Offshore 120m | ecosystem: Environmental > Aquatic > Freshwater > Lake | place: Tanzania: Lake...
ACCGTCACCTGGGCCACCCGGCGGGCCGCGTCGATGACGGCCGACTCTGCCCGGTGAAGCTGCACCCTGTTGATACATGAAGCTTGTATCGCATGTGTCACATCGTCCAATGATGGCTGTCGAAACACCAGGACACTCCGGTGCGCCGCGCCCAGCTCCTCGGCGATTCGCCGGGCGTCGCCGGGGGCCACGCTCCGCGGCAGCCCGGGGGTGCACACGAAGCCGAGCGCGTCGGCGCCGAGCGAGAGCGCCAGCGCGGCGTCTTCGCTCCGTCGCAGGCCGCACACCTTCACCCGCGGCGGCCCGGCCACGGGCGCCGACACCGCCGCGAGCCAGCCCGGGTCGCGCATCAGCGAGGTGCCCACCAGCACCGCGTCGCAGTCGAGGTGCGCCACGCTTCCCGGGCCGTCGTAGCCGCTCTCCGCCACGCGCACGCGGTCGCGCGGCACCCGCGCGAGGAGCGCCTCGCCCCTGGCGCGGTCGATCCGGAGCGTGGAGAGATCGCGGTTGTTGACGCCGATCACCTGCGCGTCGGTGCGCAGCGCGAGATCGAGCTCCCACTCGTCGTGGACTTCGACCAGCGGCTCCAGGCCCAGCGCCCGGGCAGCGTGCAGCAGCCCCTGCAAGCGCTCCCTCACGACGCGCACCATGAGCAAGACCGAGCGCGCGCCGAGCAGGGCCGCAACCCGGAGCTGGTCTTCCTTGACCACGAAGTCCTTGCAGATGGTGGGCAGATCGACGGCGGCCGACACGGCGGCGAGATCGTCGAAGTGGCCGCCGAAGCGGGTGGGCTCGGTGAGGACCGAGACCGCGGCGGCGCCGTCGGCCGCGTACTGGCCGGCCACCTCCACCGCGCTCGCCCCGGGACGGATCGCGCCCTGCGAGGGCGAGGCCCGCTTCACCTCCGCGATCACCCGGATCGGGGCGCCGATCGGCCGCCGCAGGCAGGCGGCGAAGTCGGAGGCGGGCCGGGGCGCGGGCTCGCCCGGGGGGAGGGGACGCGCCGCCGCTGCCGCCACCAGCTCGTCGAGGACGGTCACCGGGTGGCACCCAGCGCGGCGAGGTCGAGGCCGCGGCACAAGGCCTCGAGGGCGATCGCCTCGCCCCCGTCAAGGTCGGCCGCTCGCCCTGCCACCCAGAGGGCGGCCCCGGCGTTGCGAGCGATGGCCTCGGCCACCGGGCCGCGCTCTCCAACGAGCGCCGCGCGCAGGATCCCCGCGTTCTGCACTGCCTCGCCGCCGGCGAGGGCGGCGAGCGGCACGCCTCGTCCCGCCCACCGCACGGGCTCGATGCGCCCCAGGTCGAGGCGATGGCCCACGGTGTCGGCGTGCAGCGCGATCTCGTCGAGCCCGCCGCCGTGGACCACCAGCGCCCGCTCGGCGCCGAGCGCCCGCAGAGCCTCGGCCACGGGCGCGGTGAGGGCCGGGTCGTACACGCCCACCAGCTGCCGCGTGACGCCCGCGGGGTTGCACAGCGGGCCCAGCAGGTTGAAGAGGGTGCGGATGCCGAGGGCGCGGCGCACGGGTGCCACGTTCTTCATCGCCGGGTGAAAGCGCGGCGCCATGAGAAACGCGAAGTTGTGTCGCGACAGTGCCGCAGAGGCCCCCGCCCCGTCGAGGTCGGTGGCGAAGCCCAGCGCCTCGAGCACGTCGGCGCTGCCGCAGCGCGACGACACCGAGCGGTTGCCGTGCTTGGCCACGGGCACGCCGAGCGCGGCGCACACCAGCGCCGCGGCGGTGGAGATGTTGACGGTGCCCTGGCCGTCGCCCCCGGTGCCGCAGGTGTCGATGGCCCCGGCGGGCGCCACCACCGGCAGCATCCGCCGTCGCAGGGCGGAGGCCCCGGCCACCAGCAGCTCGGCCGTCACCGGGCGCGTGCGGAGGGCCACGAGGAAGCCCCCGGCCAGCACCGGGTCGAGGCTGCCGTCCACCAGGGCGTCGAGCGTGGCCTCCACCTCGGCGATGCCCGCCTCACCGGCGAGCACCCGGTCGACGAGGTGGGTCAAGGCGTCGATCCCAGGCGCAGCGCGTTGCGGAGGATGCGGCTGCCGTGGGGAGTGAGCACGCTCTCGGGGTGGAACTGCACGCCGAAGATGGGGCGATCCCGGTGGCGCAGCGCCATCGCGACCCCGCCGTCGGTGCGCGCGGTGACCACCAGCTCCGGCGGCAGCGCCTCGACCGTCAGCGAGTGGTAGCGCGCGGCGGGGAAGGGGCTCGGCACCCCCTCGAACAGCGGGTCGCCCGAGTGGCGAACCCCGGAGGCCTTGCCGTGGACGGGCACCACCGCCCGGATCACCTGCCCCCCGAAGGCGAGCGACATCGCCTGCATGCCGAGGCACACGCCAAACACCGGTCGCGACACCAGGCGGAGGAACTCGGGGAGCATCGTGTCGGCCGGGTGCCCGGGACCGGGCGACAGCACCACCAGGTCGGCGTCGTGGGCGCGGGCAAGCACCGCGTCGAGGGGCGCGTCGCCGCGCACCACCGACAGCGAGGCGCCGCGGCGGGCGAGGTCGTCGACGAGGTTGAACACGAAGCTGTCGCGGTTGTCGACGACGAGGACGCGGCTCAAGTAAGCACCGAGAGACAGGCGCGAGCCTTGCTCGTGGTCTCGTCGAGCTCCTTCACCGGCTGGCTGTCGGCCACCACGCCCGCGCCCGCCCGGGTGTGAAATGTATCAGTGATGTATCGCATCGACCTGATACAAATGCAGGTATCAAGATCGCCGCTCGCCGCGAGATAACCAACGGCACCCCCGTAGAATCCACGAGCCGTCGGCTCGAGCTCGCGGATCAACTCCATCGCCCGGAGCTTGGGGGCGCCGGTGAGCGTGCCCATGTTGGCGCAGGCGCGGTAGGCGCCGAGGGCGCTGAGGCCGGATCGCAACTGGCCGCTCACGCGCGACACGAGGTGCTGCACGTGGCTGTAGCGCTCCACCTGCATGAGCGCCTCCACGCGGCGCGTGCCGGGGACGGCGATACGCGCCACGTCGTTCCGCGCGAGATCGACGAGCATCACGTGCTCCGCCTGCTCCTTGGCGTCGAGCAGGAGCGAGAGCGCCAGGCGCCCGTCGGCGTCTTCGTCCTCGCCGCGCTTGACCGTGCCGGCGATGGGCTTGAGCTCCACCACGCCCTTGCTCACCTTGACGCTGGTTTCCGGGCTGGCGCCGAGCAGGGCCCCGTGGCCGAGCTCGAGGAAGAACAGGTAGGGCGAGGGATTCAATGCGCGCAGCCGCCGGTAGGCCTCGAGCGGGGCCAAGGTCGAACGAACGGAGAGGCTGCGGCTCAGCACGAGCTGAAACACGTCGCCTGCCGCGATGTGTTGCTGGGCGGCCCGCACCCCGGCCTCGAAGGCATCGGGGTCGCCCCCGGCTGGCGCATCGGAGGCCACGTGTACCGGGGCCCTCACCTGTGGCATGCGAGCGCGATCGAGGCCGTTGACCAGCGCTTCCAGTCGCGACGTGGCCGCGCGCTCACCGTCGAGGTCGCGGGCCACCAGGTGCGCCTCGCCCGCCATGTGATCGATGGCGATGCCGTCGACGGCGAACACGAAGTGCAGGTCGGGCTCGTCGAGGGGGTCGGGCTTGCGAGGGGGGAGGCGCTCGAAGCGGTCGACGATCTCGTAGCTGATGGCGCCGTACACCCCGGCGGGCACCGGGGCGCCGTCGTCGGCCACCAGCGTGGCGAGCGCAGCCACCGGGTCGAGGGCGCCGGGCGAGGCGAGGCGCTGCGCGTCGTCGTGCGCGGGGTCGGTGTCGGCCTCGGGCACCGGCGCCACGACGGCAAGCCCCTCGCGACGGCCGCCGAGGCGCGCCGCCACCTCGTCGAGCAAGGCCTCGCCTCGATCGTCGAGGGTTTCCACGCGCAGCACCGCTCCGCGCAGGGTGAGGCGCAAGAGCGGGAAGGGCAACACCAGCGAGCGACGCCCGCCGGGCGCCACGATGTCGGCGCTCTCGAGCAGCACCGCGCCGGGGCGGCGCCCCTCGTCGGCGAGGGCGGCGAACACTTCCACGGCGGCCACGGGCGCGTGCAGCACGACGCGCTGGTGGATGGTGCCGGTGATCTCGGGCATCAGGCCGGCGATCTAACCGGCGCGGGCTAGGCACCACGAATGCTGTTTCTCCTTGCCTGCGAGCAAACCGACTCCGACAAGAACGTGGTGCCGACCGTCGAGAGCGAGCCGATGGACTTGCCGAGCGATCCTGCCGAGCGTGGCGTGCCCGTGGGACAGGCGACGGTCGACGCCTGGAACCAGCGCGCGGAGGTGTGGTACCCCGCCTCCGACGACTACGTCGATGTCGCCACCGACGCGGCCGACTTCGAGCAGTTCGTGCCTGCATCGCTGGTGGAGAAGGTGGGCGCGGTGAGCTTCCCCGTCATCGACAGCATGGCGGTGCGCGATGCCGACCCTCGGTTGCCCGAGGGCGAGGGCTACCCGGTGGTGGTGTTCTCCCACGGCCTCGGCGGCATGCGCATCCAGAGCCTCGACTACGCCGCGCACCTCGCCTCCCGTGGCTACGTGGTGGTGGCGGTCGACCACCCGGGGCGCCGCTTCGAGGACCTGATCCCCTGCATCTTCTCCCCGGCGCTCGACGGCTGCGATCTCTCGGGCTTCGCGACCGACCCGGCGCTCGACGACGTCGACATGCTGGTGGACTGGGTGATGGACGGCGGGCTCGACGACTACTACGGCGACGCGGCGCGACTAGGCATGTCGGGGCACAGCGCAGGTGGCGGCACCACCATCACCGCCGCCACCGACGACGTGCGCATCGACGCCGCCCTGGTGATGGCCGCGCCCGGCCTGCCCGAGCGAGGCCCGCGCGTGGCGATGGGCGCCAGCTGCGATGGTTTCGTGGCCATCGACGACGTTCGCGCCGCTGGAGGGAGCGGCGAGGTCGTGGTGATCGAGGGCGCCGGGCACCTCGCGTTCTCCGACATGTGCGAGCTCGACCTCGCCGACCTGGCCGAAACCCTCCTCGCCCCCCGCGACGACGTGAACCAGGCCCTCCTGGGCCAGTTCCTCGCGCTGGCCACCGACGGTTGCGCGGGCTCGGTGCCGAGCGAAGATGCCTGCGAGGCCACCGAGTACCTGTCGCTCGACGCCAGCGACCCGATCGTGCGGCACTACGCGACGGTGTTTTTCGACGACGCGCTCTACGGCGCCGGCGACGGCGTGCGCGCCGGGGCCTACGACGAGGCCGAGGTGCCGTGATCTACCTCGATCACAACGCCACCGCGCCGCTCCGCCCGGAGGCGCGCAGGGCGATGGAGCCGTGGCTGGGGCGGCCGGCCAACCCGATGTCGCCCCACGCTCTCGGCCGCGAGGCGGCGATGGCGGTCGACCGGGCGCGACAGTCCGTGGCCGATGCGGTGGGCTTTCCCCGCGACGGCGTGATCTTTACCAGCGGCGCCACCGAGTCGAACACCACGCTCTTGAGCCGGGGACGCTGGGCCGCTTCCGCCACCGAGCACCCCAGCGTGCTCGCCTACGCGGCGGCGGTGATCCCCGTCGATGGCGAGGGCCGCGTGATCCTCGGCGATCTCGACGGCGCGGACGGGATCTCGGTGCAGGCGGCGAACAACGAGACCGGGGTGGTGCAAGACCTCCCCGCGGTGGCCGCCTACGCCCGTTCGCGGGGGCTGCGGCTCCACGTGGATGCCGCGCAAGCGCCGGGGCGGATTGCCCTCGACCACCTTCGGCTCGCCGACTTCGTGACGATCTCCGCCCACAAGATCGGCGGGCCGCAGGGCGTGGGGGCGCTGCTGGCGCGGGTTCCCTTCGAGCCCCTGTTCCGGGGTGGTGGCCAGGAGCGTGGCCTGCGCGCGGGCACGCACCACGTGGCGGGTATCGTCGGGCTCGGGGCGGCGATCGGCGAGGCGCTGCCCATGTCGCCGGCCCTGCGCGACCGCCTGGAGGCCGGGCTCGGCGCCCTCGGCGGTCGCGTGGTGGGGCGCGATCGCCTGCCCAACACCAGCTGCGTGCTGTTCCCGGGCTGGGAGGCGGCCGACCTTGTGATCGCCCTCGACCTCCGCGGGTTCTGCGCCAGCGCGGGCGCCGCCTGCGCCTCGGGCGCGCAGCGAAGGTCGCCGGTGCTCGCCGCCATGGGCATCGCGGCCACCGGCCTGCGCCTGTCGCTGGGGCCCACCACCACCGCGGCCGAGATCGACGCGGTTGTCGCGGCCCTCGGCGACATCCTCAGCGGTTAGCGTCGCCGCGATGCGCATCGTCGTCGCCATGTCGGGCGGAGTGGACTCCTCGGTGGCCGCGGCTCTCCTCAGGGAGGAGGGCCACGAGGTGATCGGCGTGCACATGAAGCTCCACGACAACCACGGCGGCGAGGGCCACTGCTGCGGCCTCGACGACGCATGGGACGCGCGGCGCGTGGCCGACCGGCTCGGCATCCCCTTCTACGTGCTCGACCTCCAGGAGGCTTTCGCCGAGGCGGTGGTGAACCCCTACGTCGACGCCTGGAAGGCGGGCCTCACGCCCAACCCCTGCGTCACCTGCAACGGCGTGCTCAAGTTCCGCGTGCTGCTTCGCCGCGCGGCGCTCCTCGGCGCCGAGAAACTCGCCACCGGGCACTACGCGCGCACCCACGACGGGCGACTCTTCATGGCCGCCGACCCGGCGAAGGACCAGTCTTACTTCCTTCACCCCGTCCCCAGCACGGCGCTGCAAAAAACGCTCTTCCCCCTCGGCGAGTTCACCAAGCGGGAGGTGCGCGAGCACGCGCGGCGACTGGGCCTGGTCACCGCCGAGAAGGCGGAGTCGATGGAGGTGTGCTTCGTCCCCGGCGACGACCACGCGGCGTTCGTGTCGCGACACGCCCCGGACCTGGAGGCCGCCGGGGAGATCGTCGACGAGGCGGGCCAGGTGCTCGGCCAGCACGAGGGTTACCACCGCTACACGCTCGGCCAGCGCCGCGGCCTCGGGCTCGCCGGTGGGCCGTGGTTCGTCATCGCCGTCGACCCCGGCGCGCGGCGCGTGGTGGTGGGGCCGGAACACCGGCTCCTGCGCCACGAGGTCTTTGCCCGGGGGGTGAACCTGATCCGGCCGCCCGGGACGGGCGAGCTGCACGCGCGGCTTCGTCACCGGGGCGCGCTGGTGCCCTGCGAGATCCTGTCCCTCGATCCCTTGCAGTTGCGGCTGCTCGCGCCGGCTCGGGCCATCACCCCGGGCCAGTCGGTGGTGGTCTACGAGGGCGACGAGCTGTGCCTTGGCGGCGTCATCGCGAGGGCGGCGTGAACGTTCCCCACCGTTTCCGCGAGCCGGCGCTGCTGGAGAGGGCCCTGACTCACCCATCGGCGGGGGCGGGGGCCGGCCACAACCAGCGGCTGGAGTGGCTTGGCGACGCCGTCGTGCAGCTCGTCGTCACCGAGTGGCTGATCGCGGCTGAGCCCACGTGGGGCGAGGGCGAGATGACGCGCGCGCGGCAGCGGCTCGTCAACACCGAGGCGCTCGCCATCCTCGCCGATCGCTGGGCGCTCGCCGAGGGTGTCCGGGTGGGCAGGGGCGAGCCCCGCGAGCGGATCGTCGCCCTCCCCAAGACACGCGCCGATGCCTTCGAGGCGGTGGTCGCGGCGATCTACCTCGACGGCGGCATCGAGCCGGTGCGTGCCGCGATCCTCCCGGAGTTCACCTCCCTCCTCGCGGGCATGGGGTCGCTGATGGATCCGCGGAGCCGCCTCATGGAGTGGGCGCAGGCGAGGGGAGGGGGCACGCCCGAGTACGAGGTGGTGGCCACCGAGGGGCCGCCCCACGCGGCGGTGTTCCACGTGGCGGTGAGACTCGACGGCGCGACCTACGGTCCCGCGCAGGCGAGCTCGAAAAAGGCGGCCTCGGCGGGGGCGGCCCGGCTCGCCCTGGTCGCGCTGGGCATCGACTGATCGGCTACGATCCCGTGATGTTCTTACTCCTCGCCGCCTGCGAGCGCGCGACGACGGGGCGACCGGGCGAGGGTCGCCCCCGCGACAGCCACGCAGGCTCCGCCACCGACACCGCCCCCGAGGTCGATGGCCTCGCCTGCGGCGACGGGCTCGCGCTGGGCGCCCACGAGGAGTGCGACGGCGCCGACGACAGCGCCTGTCCCGGGGCGTGCTCCGCCCACTGCCAGTGCCCGTCGATGCCGCCGGGCGGCGAGCTGTCGATCCACGTGATGGACGTGTGGCAGGGCGACGGCGTGCTGGTGGTGTCGCCCGACGGCTTCGCCATGCTGGTCGACGCCGGCGACGAGGACGACTACTGGAGTATCAAGGCGCATTTCCGAGATCAGGGCGTCGCCGGGCTCGACTACACCCTGGTGAGTCACCAGCACGCCGACCACATGGGGGCGATGGACTGGGCGCTGGAAGACCATCCCGAGGTGGGGCTGGCCTTCGACGGGGGCGGGCGAGCCGACAGCAATGCCTTCTCCGACTACCGCGCCGTGGCCGCCGACAAGCGCACGACGGTGAGGGTGGGCGATCTCCTCGACATGGGCCCCTCGATCACCGTCGAGGTGCTGCACGCCGACATCGGCGACCGCGACAACGAGAACAACAACTCCGTCGTGATCCGGATCACGCACGGCGAGGTGACGGCCCTGCTCGGCGGCGACTGCGAGAGCGCCGTCTGCGAGTCGAGCTTCGACCCCGGTCCCATCGACATCTACAAGGTGCACCACCACGGCTCGGCGGACAGCTCGGCGCCGTGGTTCCTCGACCAGATGTCGCCCTCGGTGGCGCTCATCTCCTGCGGCGCGGGCAACGACTACGGCCACCCCGACGCGCCCACCCTGCGGCGCCTGGCCGACGCCGGCGCCGAGGTGTGGCGCACCGACGAGGTGGGCCACGTCGTGGCCCGCTCCGACGGGAGCGCCTTCACGATCAGCGGTGGCCTCTAGAGCCGGCTACCGGGCGTCTCACAATCTACCCTCGCGGCCAGCGCCCGGGAGCGCCCCGGGGTAGCAACGCCCCAACGATGCCGCTGCCCCCCACCAGCCTCGATCCCCCCGCCTCCAGCCCCTCGCGGAGCGGGACCGTCGCCCTTGCCGGCCGCGCCAACGCGGGCAAGAGCACCCTCCTCAACGCGCTGGTGGGCGTGCCGCTGGCGGCGGTGAGCGACAAGCCGCAGACCACGCGCACGCGCGTGCTCGGCGTGGTCAACGCGCCCGGCCTGCAGGCCACGGTGGTGGACACCCCGGGGCTTCACCGGCCGCGCTCTGAGTTCAACCGTCGCATGGTGGCCACGGCGGAGAAGAGCCTCGACGAGGTGGACTGCGTGTGCTGGGTGGTCGACGCCACTCGCCCGGTCGACGACGAGCTCATCGAGCGCTTCGCGGGACGGAAGGTGGTGGTGGCGCTCAACAAGGTGGATCTACTCGACGACAAGACGCGGCTCTTGCCGATGATCGCCGCCTACAGCCGCGTGGGGACGGTGGTGCCGGTGTCGGCCACCCGCCGCGACGGTCTCGACCGCCTGGTGTCGGCCTGGGCGGAGCACCTGCCCGAGGGCGAGGCGATCTACCCGGCGGATCAAGCCACGCCGTTGACGGAGAAGGCCATCGTCGCCGAGCTGGTGCGCGAGCAACTCGTTCGCAACACGGGACAGGAGCTCCCCTACGCCACCGCGGTGGAGGTCGAGCGCTTCGACGAGAGCCGTCGCGAGGAGGGCCTCGTCGTCATCCACGCGCGCATCGTGGTGGAAAAGCCATCGCAGAAGGCGATCGTCATCGGCGCGGGCGGACGATCCATCAAGCGCATCGGCACGCAGGCGCGCAAGCGCATCGAGAGGTTGCTCGGCGCCCAGGTGCACCTGCAGCTGTTCGTGGCCGTCGAAGAGGGCTGGACGGAAAACCCGAGGCTACTCGCCGACTTCGGCTACACCGGGGACTAGCGAATCCACGCCGATCTGGCGCAGTCGCTCCTCGAAGAAGTCGCGAGCGCGCACCGCGCGCGCGAAACCGGGAACCATCGGCGCCAGGAGCGCGTCGGGGTGCGGGTGGAGGAAGAAGGGCATCGACAGCCGCCCGCCGTCGGGAACGGCCGGGTTGACGACGCGGTGGGTGGTGGCGGGGAGGCGATTCGCGGTGAGCAGCGCCATCATGTCGCCGGTGTCGCAGATCATCACGTTGGGCGGGGGGTTGACGGACAGCCAGCGACCGTCGCGAGTCATCACCTCGAGGCCGGGCTGGGTGCTCGCGGGGAGCACCGTCATGAGGTTGATGTCCTCGTGGGGGGCGGCGCGCACCGCGCCCGGTTGAGCGCCGGCGCCCACGTCGGGGTAGTGGATCACGCGCAGCACGGAGTTGCCGTCGCGCGTGAGGTGCGCGAAGTAGCCGGGCTCGAGTTCGAGGTAGCTCTCCACCGCCTCGAGCAGGCGGCCGGAGAAGGCCTCCAACTCGCGGAAGAGCCGCGACATCGCAGGCTGGAACGCCGGCACCTCGGCGGGGAAGATGTTGGGCGGGACGTCGCCGGACTGGTGGAGCGGGTGGCCCGGGCCTAGATCGCGGCCCAGGTGCCAGAACTCCTTGAGATCGGGCAACAGCGTGTCCTTCGCGTGCTCCACGCCGAGCCCGGTGTAGCCCCGCTGGCGACCGTCTCCCGGTGTCTCGTAGCGGGCCTTGGCGGCCAGGGGAAGCGCGAACACCTCCCGCGCGCGGGCGTAGGCGAGGTCGAGCAACTCGGGCGGCACGCCGTGGCTGGTCACCATCACGAAGCCAAACTGCTCGAGGCCGTCTCCGAGTTCCCGGACGAAATCCGTGCGCGTGGCGGGGACGATCCATCGGGCCATGTCGACGCAGGGGATGCTCGCCATGCTCACTTCCCGATGGTCCAACCTAACTTATTTCCGGAGTAGTCGGCGGTGTAGATCGAGCGCAGGCTGCCGTCGGGCTGCACGATGCGGAAGCTGAGCGAGAGGCGCTCCCCGGCCAGCGACACGTCCCACCAGCCCTGCGTGGGCATGCAACTTGCCTCGTACTCCCCTGGGAATCCCTTCCAGGAGCCCTCGGACCTGGCGTGCTCCATCGCGGTGGGACTGCACGCCCGGGCCTCGGCCTGCTTCTCGAACTCGCGGAGGAGCGCGAAGTCGAAGGTGGTTTCCAGCTTGATGTCGGGGAAGCCGGCCGCGTCGGCATGTCCCCAGCGCACGGTGTTGTCGGCGGGGGCCCCCCCCCCGCCCCCGTTGATGTAGATCTCGCCGAACTTGCCTCGGGGAAGGAACACTTCCGTGGCATGGGGAGCGCCGGCGAAGACCGCCTTGAGCGCCCCCACCTTGGAGTTGCCGTCCACGAGCTGGAGCAACTCCTCCGGCGCCTCGCCCTCGTTGCTCACCTGGCCCGGCGCCAGCGTGATCAGCGGGTGGTGCATGAACAGGAGCAGCGAGTCGTACTCCTCTTCCGCCGCCACCTTCTCGATGTAGGCGTTCTGCTCGTCCCAGCGCGAGCCGAGGGAGGCCTTGTTGCTGTCGACCACCAGGAATCGCCAGGTGTGGCCCGCCACCTCGAGGTCGAAGTGGTACCAGGTGGCGACGCGGTTGTAGCCGATGTCGGCGCCCACGCCGGGGAAGGCGGCGCCGAAGCCAAAGTAGCGGTCGTCGTCGGCCGCCTCGCGCGCCCCGGCGACCGGCGCCACGCGGGTACGCAGCCGCCCTCCCTCCGGGGGCTCGCTGCCGCTCAGCAGGTCCACCCAGTCTTTCGTGAAGGCTTTCCATCCGGCCACGGACGAGTCGGTGACGATGTCGCCGCCGAGCATCACGAAGCCCACCCGCCCTTCCTGCACGCCGCTGCTGATGTCGGCGGCGATCTGGGCCTGCGCCTTTGCCGTGGAAACGCGCTTGCTCGCCCTCTCCTCGGGCAGGCTGTCGCGGGTGCCGCCCACGAAGGCGAACTCCACAACCTGGGGGTAGGACCGCGACTCGCCGTCGTCGATGAAGATGTCTTGTGTCGGGATCTTCCTGGTGTCGAGCGCCAGCGCCATCGCGACCGTGAACAGCAATCAGGACTCCGCGAGGGCCGCACCATATCGCAGGCGACGGGCAAGCCCGGTGTGGCGATCGTCAACCCCGGTGCGGGTGGCCGCCATCCGCAGGGCACGAGGGCTGGCCACGAGGCAGCCAAAACGCCGCGCCCGCGTGAGGGCGGTGTAGAGGAGGTTGCGACGCAGCATCACGAAGTGGCTGTTGTGCAGGGCCACGACGACGGCGGGGTACTCCGATCCCTGCGACTTGTGGATGCTGATCGCCCAGGCCAGCTCGATGCGATCGAGGTCGTCGGCGCTCACGTCCACCTCGCGGCCCTCGAAGTTCACCGTCATCGACGCCGGCGACAGGCGGGTCACGGTGCCCACGTCGCCGTTGAACACGTCGGTGTCGTAGTCGTTCCTGGTCTGGATCACGCGATCGCCCACGCGGAAACGCTTGTTGCCCCGTACGATCTGCTCGCCGCTAGGGTTGAGGGCCTCGCCGAGCCGAGTGTTGAGCGCGACGGTGCCCACTGGTCCCGCGTGCATCGGGGTGAGCACCTGCACGTCGCGACGGGGGTCGAATCCGTTCTTCGGTAGGCGCTCGGTCACCACGGTCACCAGCGTCCGCGCCAACTCCTCGGCGTCTTCGCGCTCGAGCACGAAGCAGTCGCGCGTGCCGACCTCGCGCTCGGCGCTCACCGGCACCTCGCCCACGAGTACACGGTGCGCGTTGCGCACGATGCTTGACTCGGCCGCCTGGCGGTACACCTCGGACAGCCGCGCCACCGGCACCGCCGCCGACTCGATGAGGTCGCGCAGCACCTGGCCCGGGCCCACGCTGGGAAGCTGGTCGACGTCGCCAACGAGCACCAGCCGAGCCTTGCGCGGCAGGGCCTGGAGCAGCGCGTCGAACAGGTACACGTCGACCATCGAGGCCTCGTCCACCACGACGGCATCGACCTCGAGCGGGCTCGCCTCGTCGCGACCGTAGCTCGCGTCGCGCGGGTTGAACTCCAGCAGGCGGTGGAGCGTCTTGCCCTCCTCGCCGCAGGCCTCGGCGAGGCGGCGCGCCGCGCGCCCGGTGGGCGAGGCGAAGGCCCAGGTTTCCCCGCGGCGGCGCGCGATCTCGGCGAGCACCTTCACGATCGTCGTCTTCCCGGTGCCGGGGCCGCCGGTGATCACGGTGAGCCCGCCGACGAATGCGGTGGTGAGGGCACGGGCTTGACCCTCGGCGAGCTCGATGCCAACGTGCTTGGCGGCGGACAGTACGTCGACGTCGACCGGGGATGACGCGCGGATCTTCATCGCGACGCGCCGAGCGAGCCGTGACTCAAGCGCCTCCATGTCGGCGCGGTAGACGGGGCGGTCGGCCTCCCAGTCCGCCGGGTGACGAACCACGCGGCGCTCGAGCGCAGCCTGCTCGATGCCAGCCAGCGCCACGCTGCGGTCGATGTCGAGGGTGAAACACCGCTCCACCAGCGCGGCCTCGGGAAGGAAACACGAGCCGTCTCCCTCCGCGGTGGCCAGGGCGAAGTCGATGGCCGCCTGCACGCGCTCCGGGTCGTCGCGAGCCACGCCGTTGGCGCGGGCGATGGTGTCGGCGGTCTTGAAGCCGATGCCGGAGACCGCCACCAGCCGGTAGGGCTGGCGAGTGACGACGTCGGCGGCGCCCTTGCCGAAGGTGAGCAAGACGCGGCGGATCGCGGCGGTCCCGAGCCCGTGGCCGCGCAGGAGCACCTCCAGCTCGCGACCCACGCGGTCGCCCACCCAGGCGGCGACGATGCGGTCGCGGGTCTTCTCGCCGATGCCGGGCACCTCGAGCAGGCGCTCCGGTTGCTCCTCCATCACGCTCAGCGCGTCGAGGCCGAAGCTGTCGACGATGCGGCGTGCCAGCTCCGGGCCCACCCCCTCCACCGCGCCGGCGAGGTAGCGCTCCAGCCCCGCGAGGGTGCGAGGCTCGGCGGCCAGGGCTGTTTCTGCCTTGAAGCGCCGCCCGTAGCGCAGGTCGGTGGACCACTGGCCGGTGAGCACCACCCGCTGTCCCTCGTGCAAGTGGGCCAGAGCCCCCACGGCCACGTGCTCGGCACCGTCGTCGCCCCGCACGCGGAGCACGGCGTAGCCGCCGTCGTCGGCGCGGAATAGCGAACCGGCAACCTCGCCCTCGAGTCGATCGGCGTACACCCCGCGAGCATAACGCCGACCTGCGAGGGCGTTCAGGTTGCGCAGGCGATACTCTCGCGCCCCCCGGCCCGCGACCAACGGTCACGCTGCTGCCGGCGTACCTTTCCCACAGCTGTTCCGACAGAGCACGCGGTGCTCGCGGCCGCGCCTCCTCACCCTCGCGCCCGCATCACCCGCTCCGTCCGCGCCACCAGGACGGGCGCCATGACCGCCACGGCGATGGCCATCGTCGCCACCGTGCTCATGCCCACCAGCCGGCCGTCGGGCAGGGAGTTGAGCATCGCCGCTGCCGTCATCGCCGCCGCGGCCGAGGCCAGGTGTTTCACGGCGGAGTTGAGCGACTGGAAGGCGGCGCGGCTCGCCGGGGGCGGCACGCGAGACAGCTGGGTTTGATGCGCCACGTTGCGGGCGCTCATCACGATCATCATCAGCGGGAACAGCACCCACACCGGCGCGGGCGGCGGGCTGCGCACGAACCAGGCGCCGCCGAGCACGACGAAGCCGAGGGTGCTCCCCACGCTCAGCGCGAGAACGCCGAGGCGGTCGATGAGGGGCCCGAGCACCCTGAGCGCCACGAAGGAGAGGGTGCCGCCCGCCATGTACAGCCAGCCCAGCTGGTCGCGCGGCCACTGGAGGTTGAACTGGATGAAGGCGCTGAGGTTGGGGATCACCGCGAAGCCCGAGAAGGTGAGCAGCGTCGTGGTGGCGATGCCGGTCCACGAGGCCGAGTCGGCGAGGAGCGCGCGGAGGTCGGCGACGGAGTCGCGACGGGTGCTGCCGATGTGGGCCGTGAGCGAGGGGAGGGCGACGTACACGAGTCCGGTGATGAGCAGGCCCACGCCGCCCACCGCGAAGAACGGCGCTCGCCAGTCGAGCAGGCGTGCCGCTTCCAGCCCCGCGGGCACCCCGAGCACGCTCGCGACCGAGAAGGCGCCCATCACCGCGCCCATGGCGCGACCCCGGCGCTCGGTGGGGATCACGTCGGCGACGATCGACAGCGCGAGGCTGGTGGCGGGTCCTCCAAAGGCGCCGGCCACCACCCGGGCCGCCACCAGCGTGGCCATGTCGGTGGCCGCCCCGCCGAGCATCGTCCCGAGGCCGAGCCCCGCCATGCACACCGCGAGCGCGTGGCGACGGTCGAAGCGATCGAGCACCGGCGACAGCGCGATCCCGGCGATGGCGGCCGACAGCGTGTAGGCCCCCCCCACCACGCCGATCTTGTCGACGGGCAGGCCCAGCGCCCGCGCGAAGTCGGGCCCCAGCGGCATCACCATCATGAAGTCGAGGATGTTGACGAACTGGACGGCGCCGACCAGGAAGACGATGCTGCGCTCGCTCCGCATCCCCCTGCGCTATCGCGACGGGGTGGTGCAGGCGGGGGGAGGGGCGTGCTGCCCGCTAGCCCCTACCTCGCGTAAACCTCGTATTTCTCGGGATGCATGTGCTGCAGGGCGCGCACCACCACGCGCTTGCCCAGCCGCGCCTCCACCTGCTCGAGGATCTGGTACTCCTCCCCGTAGAGCATGTCGGCCACCGAGGGGTGGGCGTTGACGAAGAGGGTTTCTTTTGCCACCGCCCGGACGGACTCGCGCTGGAGCTCGCGGAAGATGTCGTAGCAGAGCGTTTGCCGCGAGCGGATGCTGCCGCGGCCGTCGCACACCGGGCACTGCTCGCTGATGTACCGGACGACGTCTTCCTGCACGCGCTTGCGCGTCATTTGCACGAGTCCCAGGTCGCTGATCTTCAGCACGTTGGTGCGCGCGCGGTCTTTCTTGAGCTCATCCTCGATGGCGCGGTACACCTTGTCGCGGTTCTGCTCGCGGTCCATGTCGATGAAGTCGATGATGATGATGCCGCCGATGTTGCGGAGGCGGAGCTGGTAGACCACCTCCTTCACCGCCTCGAGGTTCACCTTCAGGGTGGTTTCTTCCAACGACGCGCTCTGGCCCACGTATTTGCCCGAGTTCACGTCGATGCTCATCAGCGCCTCGGTCTGGTCGATCACCAGGTAGCCGCCGCTCTTGAGCCACACCTTGCGACCGAGCGAGCGCGAGATCTCGGTTTCCACCCCGAAGGTGTCGAAGATCGGCTCGTTGCCCCGGTAGAGGTGCACCTTGTCCTTCAGCTCGGGCGCGAACTCGTCGAGGAAGGCGAGCACCTCCTCGTGGAGCTTGCCGCTGTCGACCACCATGCGCTCCACCTCCTCGTGGAAGGCGTCGCGCACCATGCGGAGCACGAGGCCATGGTCGAGATGCAGGGGCGCCGGGGCCTTCTTCGACTTCGCCGCGTTCTGGATCTTCTCCCAGGTGCTCACGAGGAAGCTCATGTCTTGCTTCAGCGTCTGGTTGGTCTGCATCGCGCAGGCCGAGCGGACGATGAAGCCGGCGCCGCGGGGGCGGTTCTTGTCGACGAACTCGCGCAGGCGACGGCGCTCCTTGTCTTTCGCGATGCGACGGCTGATGCCCACGTGGTCGACCGTGGGCATGAACACCATGTAGCGGCCGGGGAGGGTGACGTGGGTGGTGACGCGCGCGCCCTTGGTGCCGATCGGGTCTTTCGCCACCTGGACGACGATCTCCTCGCCCTCCTTGATGAGGTCGGAGATGGATGGCTGCCCGGGACGAGGATGTTCCCGCGGCGCGGCCTCCTCCGCAATCGTCGCGTCTTCATCGGCGTTTGGCTCGCCGTTGTCTCCCTCGTCGTCGTGCTTGTGGTCGAACATCTGGGGCCAGATGTCGCCCACGTAGAGGAAGGCGGCGCGGTCGAGCCCGATCTCGACGAAGGCCGCTTGCATCCCCGGGAGTACGCGGACGACGCGCCCGAGGTAGACATTCCCCACGTAGCCGCGGTCGACCCCGCGATCGACGTGCAGCTCTACGAGCTGGTTGTTCTCCATGAGCGCGACGCGCGTTTCACGGCCGGTGACATTGACGAGGATCTCGCTAGGCAAGGAAGGCTCCCTTGGGGCGCCCGGCCGAAAGGCTGCGAAACAACGAGCGCCACGCCATCCCTGCCCGGCGCGTCGTGCGCTTGGGGGCTTCGGGAGGGCGGCGGCGGGTGGGAGTGCACCGAGTTGGTTCCGCGGGTTGCAGCGGCGCCGAGCCCGGAGGGCGGCACCCGCGGCGGCCGATCGACGGCGACCCGTGTGGTGGTTGAGGGTGGAAAGAGGGGGACGCAGGCGCGCCCAGACCGGTTTTATCCCACCATGGCGCCGCCCGCTAGCCCAGGGCCAGCCACAGGGCGCCGAGCAGGAGCAGCACGCCCGCGATCCCGAGACTCGCCGTGGAGAATCCACGCCCGGCCGGAGGGGGCTCGCTCACGAAGGTGGTGTTGGTCGGCACCGGGGCGCGCCGGGCCCGGTCGGCGGCGGCCTCCTCGCGGCTGGCGATGCCAGCTGGGCCGTGCGCGCGTCCCCCGCCGCTCACCCATCGCTGCTGTCGCGCCAGGATGCGGCGCAGGGTGGCGACGTCGTCCACGCGGGCGCGGGGGTCGACGGAGAGGCAGGCGTCCACCGCCACGACGAAGCGCCCGTCCACGCCCGGGAGCACCGCGTCGAGCGGGCGGTAGCGCCCCTGCATCACCGCCGCGAGCACCTCGTCCACCCGATGGCCGGGGAAGGCAGGCACCCGGGAGAGTAGCTCGTACAGCAGGCAGCCCAGCGACCACAGGTCGGCCTTTGCGTTGACGCTCCCGGCGTCGCGGGCCTGCTCCGGCGCCATGTAGGCGGCGCTGCCGAGGATGTAGCCCTGGCGGGTGAGTTTCTCGGTGGGGAGCTCGTGCTCGGGGCGGCCGAGGCCGAAGTCGGCCACGCGCGGCACGCCGTCGGCGCCGAGGAGCACGTTGGATGGCTTGATGTCGCGGTGGATGTAGCCGCGGGCGTGCGCCGCCTCGATGCCGTCGAGCACGCCGAGGAAGATGCGCTCGGCCTCCTCGGGGGGGAGGGCGCCGGCGCGCAGCCGGTTGTCGAGCGTCTCGCCGCCTTCCACCAGCTCGAGCACCACGCCGGGACGGCCGTCCACGTCGACGATGTCGAGGCAGCGCAGCATGTTGGGGTGCTGGATGGTGGCCTGGATGCGGCCCTCGCGGGCAGCGCGGGCGAGCAAGTCAGGGTCGCGACCTAGCGGCACCTTCATCGCCCCGGGCGAGCCGTCGCGGGCGTTCTTCACGCGCCACACCGTCGACATGCCACCCTCGGCGAGGAAAGCCTCGACCGTCCACTCGCCGAGGCGGCGGTCGACCAGCCACTCGCCCCGCGACACCGCTACCGCCTGCGTCGCAAGGGCAGGATCGCCAGGACCGCGACCGGCGCCCAGGCGACGTCGGTGCTGTTGCAGGCACACCCGCCGCCGCTGTACTCGCCCGTCACGGGCGCGTCGAGCAGCGCCCCGTCACCGGTGCCGGTGTCTTCGCCGGTGTCGGGGCAGTCGTCCTCGCCGTCGCAGTCGGCATCGACGCCGTCGCCACAGGGATCGTCGATCAGGAGCCCGTCCACGCAGCCGTCGTCGTCGGTGTCGAAGTCGTAGTCCCAGATGCCGCGGCCGTAGGTGCCGAAGCGCGCCACGCCCTCGCCGGGGACGACCTCCGCCGACCAGTAGATGGTCACCGGCGCGTCGGTGCCGGTGATGTCGATCCACGCCCCGGTGGGGTCGCGCCGGTAGGCGGCGGTCTCGGTGCCCGCGTAGACCACGCCGGTGCCGGGGTCGATGGCCAGGGCGTAGACCAGCGTGTCGGGCAAGCCCTCGCCCCAGCTCTCGAAGCTGACACCCCCGTCGGTGGAACGGAAGACGGCCGGGCCGCCGTAGCCGCTCCCTCCCACGTAGATAACGTTGGCATCGAAGGGATCGACGGCCACGGCGGTGCCGCTGTACCAGTTGCCAAACGGCGCCTCGTCGTTGGATAGAGTCCAACTCAGGCCGTGGTCGCCGGAGCTGAAGAACCGTCCCTCGCTGGTGACGGCGTAGAAGCGGTCGTGGTCGGTGGGCGCGAAGGCGAGCCCGGCGATGAACTCGCGGGGAGTTGCGGCGAAGTCCTGGTCGGTGGCGAGCGACGGCGTCCACTCCCAGCGACTGTCACGCGCGTAGGCCCAGAGGCGATCGCCACCGAAGTAGCACGACTCTGGGTCGTCGGGGTCGGCCATCAGGGTGGGCAGCCAGGCGTAGGCCTCGGCGTCGGACGGGAAGTCGGCGTAGGTGAGCAGCGGGTTGTCCTCGCCCACCTGGATCATCAGGAAGCCCGGGTAGACCGAGTAGACGATCTCGTGAGTGCGCCCGGTGCTGGTGAGCTGGCCGTAGTCGCCGGAGATGACCTGGTCGAAGTTGTACAGGTGCTCGCTCGCCACCTGGCCCTGGGTCACCTGGTAGCCCTGGTCTTGCGCGCCGGCCGCCACGTGTGACGTGTTCGCGGTCGAGGTGAGAACCCCGTAGTATTGCGACACGCGCAACCCCTCGAGCGACAAGTTGTGTACCGTGGCGAGGCCGTCGGTGGACAGGTAGAGCCCGCCGTCGGTGCCGACGAGCCAGGCCTCGGTGCCGTCGTCGCGTCGCTGGGCCACCAGGCCCATGAGGTCGGCGTGGAGCTGGTTGGCGGGGTCGTCATAGTAGTCGTACCAGTCGTTGATCTTCTCGGCGGTGCTGCCGCCGTCGCGGCTGACGTACAGCTCCACGCCGCCGTAGGCCACGAGATCGGGGTCGACGATGCTCGCGGCGAGCACCCCCCAGTAGTCGGTGGGGGTGGCCACCTCGGTCCAGGTATAGCCGCCGTCGTCGCTGCGGCGCAGGTCTTTCTGGTCGTCCACCACGTACAGCCGAGGGTGACCGTTGCCGCCCTCCCAGGCCTCGCTCCCGGCCAGCTCGGTGCGGTCGCTGTGCTCCGCGTAGGCGCCGCGTGTTTCCCAGGTGTCGCCGAGGTCGGTGGACAGGTGCAGGCTCGCCTGGGATGCCATGTAGAGGGTGCCGCTGCCGGTGCGCGGGGCCCAGATGTCGAGCGCGTGGTCGACGGGGCCGTACACCAGCGACCAGCTCTCGCCGAGGTCGGTACTGCGCCAGAGCCCATAGCTGCGCTTGCCCCGCACCGCGAACAGGGTGTTGCTGCCGTCGCTGAGGCGTACCAGTCGGCGTTGCGAAGATGCGCTCTCTAGGCCGCTCGGCTCGGTCCAGGTGGCGCCCTCGTCGGTGCTGCGGGCGAGCACGCCGAAGTTGGAGCCGATGAGCAGCGTGGGCGGCACGCTGTCGATGATGGCGAGGTGATTCACGCCGCCGTAAACGTCGTCGGAGAGGGGTGTCCACGCAGCGTCCTGGTCGGGTGGCGCCCAGCCCCAGTCCTGCAACCGCCAGAGGCCGCCGAGGGCGCTCCCGGCGTACAGCTCGGCGCCACTGCTGGCCGCGAGGAACATGCGACCGGCCTGGTTCTGGCTGCCGCGCTCTATCCACGCGTCGCCGTCGCCCGGCTCGCCGCCGGCGGCGCTGGGCGGCGAGGCGCGCAGGGCGTTGCGCTTTCGGAGCTGGGCGAGGCCGTTGTCGCGCTCCACCTCGCGCCAGTTCACGCCCGGCGGCGCCCGGTGACGAGTTTCGATCCATGCTTTACGGTCTTTGGAACGCTCCTTCTTCGAGCGCAGGTCGTGGACCACCTCGGTGGGGAGGGCCACCGGCGGGGCGCGTCGCTCGCCCGCGCGGAGCCAGTGCGCGCCGTCGCGCGGGGCGGGCCACGGGGTGTTTCCGGCTGGGAACAGCGCCGCCCCGAGGGCGAGGGCGATGGGCAAGAGGGGGAGGAGGCGGGTCACTCGTCGCTCGGTATGCGCGCAGTGTAGACGATGCGAAGCTCGCCGGGGCCCTGGCGAGCAGTCGCATGGCCCCCCGGGGTGGCGGCGCTCGGCGTGGGCCGAACTTGGCCGCCCCCCGCTAGGTTGACACGCGACGCAGGCGATCGACGGCGGCCACGAGCGCCGCTCCCGGTTCGCCCAGCGCGTCGCCCAGCGCCTGCGCGGCCGCGGCGATCTCGTGTTGTCGCGACAAGCGTAGCGACTCGCGCCGGGGGTCGGGGAGCGGGAGCGGTTCCGCGAGCAGCGCCATCCAGGCCTCGTCGAGGGCGCCGTGAGCGTCGACCCGCACCACATCGGGCACGGCCGGTCGCTGCAGCGCCGTCGCCAGCTGGAAGAGCGACGACTCGACGGCGGGTACACGCGGCGAGGCGGCGCGCGCCAGGTCGAGGGCGCCGAGGGCGCGCTGCGCGCGGCGGTAGGGGCCGAGGCGGCGCGCGTTCGACACCAGCGAAACCGCCGAGGTGAGCCCGAGCCCCGCCGCCACCGAGAAGTCCACGGCGGGGATGCCCGTGCCCACCAGGAAGGGGAACTGCGTGCCGAGGGCCGCCATCGCCGTGCCCACGAAGCTCGGCGGCACCACGGCGATGGCGACCAGCTCGGGCGCGAGTTCGAGCCGCTCGCCGAGGATGCGCGCCCGCGTCGCGATGGCGACGTGATCGGACACCGCCCAGGGCCATGACTTGCCTGCGCGCGCGGCCCGCCGCACGTCGTCGCGCGACAGGCCGGTGAAGGTCGATATCCGCTCGATCTGCACCGGGTCGTCGGGGAGCGCGACGGTCACCACGAACGCGGGACGGGCGAGGCGGGCGAGGCCGTGGGATTCCGAAGGGTCGCGCGCGAGCGCCCGCGCCGCGAGGACGATCCGCGGCGCGGTGGCGTCGTGGCCTGGCGCGGCGAGGAGGCTCGACATCGGCCGGGGCTCGACGAGCCTCTGCGCGACCGGGAGCCCGCGCGGGGCGAGCCGGGGCAGGCCGAGCAGGTCGATGGCCAGGTCTTGTGCCTCGAGCCTCGCGTCGGCGCCGAGCCAGGCGTGCAGCCGCGCCCCCTCCTCGCTGGAGAGCCCACCGAGCAGCGCCTCGGTGGCGATGCTCGCCACCCGCTCACGGATGCGAACGGGGAAACGAGCGTCGTCGACGACAGCCACCGTCCGCAGGCCGCGCGGGGGCTCGGCCTCGGCGGCGAGGAAGGCCTCGCGGGCGCCCGGTCGCATGCGCGCGTGCTGCTGCAGGGTCACCGCCTCCAGCACATCGGCGGGCGCCTGCTCGTCGACGACCGCGTGGCGCGCGAGGTCGGGCGGAGCCTCCAGCGCCTCGCCCACGTGGTAGCGCCCGGCGAGTCGCGTGCCCGGGGAGAGGGGACTCGCCAACTACTCCAGCCGCTTGAGCAGGTGGAATCCGGTGGGGGTCTCGATGATGGCGGTCGTGGCGCCGATGTCGAGGTCGAAGGCCGGCTCGTCGAGCTGGGGCATCAGCTGCCGCCGCGAGAACCAGCCGAGGTCGCCATTGTCTTCCTTCGCGGGGCCGTCGCTGTACTTGCGCACGGTGGCGTTCCAGTCCGCGCCGCCCTGGATCTCGGCGAGCGCCGCCTCGATGCGGGCCCGGGCCTCGTCCCTCGCGCGCGTGACACCCTCGATCGGGCGCTCGGCGCCGCCGTAGCCCACCATGATCTGCGCGCAGTGGATCTGCGACATCATGTCGCGACGGATAACGTGGAAGCCGAACGGCGACTCCACCACGGCGCTGACCTCGCCCACCGCCAGCCCAAGCACCGCCTCCTCGAACACCGGTACCATCGTCCCGGAGTTGAAGTTGCCCAGGCGGCCCCCGCGGCTCTTGGTCTTGTCGTCGGACATCTCCTTGGCCACCTTCGCGAAGTCCTCGCCGGCGACGATGCGGGCGCGCGCCTGTTCCGCCCTGGCCCTGGCCTCCTCGCGCGTGCGTTGCACGCTCGCGTCGGCCCTCATCGCCCCGGTCGCCGTCACGAGCACGTGGGAAGCAGCCATGCGCCCTGCCGTGGTGGCGGGCACGCGCGGCGCGTCGGACTTCTCGGCGGACTTCGCCTCGGCCGGGGTAGCCTCGGCGGCGGAAGAGGGATCGGGGGAAGGAGGCGAGGCCTCATCTGAGCAGGCCCACAGCCAGAAAGCGAGGATCATTCTTCCACCAGGCTAGCCGTTGAGAGCGGCGCCAGCTTGTAGTTGTCGTAGGTGTAGATCACGATGCCGTCGATGCTGGCGTAGGTGAGCATCGAGGTGGGCTGGTCGATGTCGGCGTCGATGAAGTCGTCGATGCGGAGGCAGTCGTCCACCACGAACTCGTCGTAGTCGGGGCTGTCGCTGCCCTCTTCGGCGTCGGCGTTGAGGTCGGTCACCGTGGCGCTGGGCAGCGTCACCCGCATCGACTCGTAGGCCTCGGCGTTGCCGGCGATCGCGCAGGCGTCGAGCGACACGGGGGTGATGGTGCCGCCGTCGCCGGTGGATTGCACGCTCTCGGGGAAGGCGATCTCGGTGAGCCCGTAGTACTCCTGGTAGGTGCCGGTGACGGTCACCGCCTCGCCGGTGGCGACGCTGTTCTCGCCCTGGTCGTAGACGTAGAGCCCCGCGTACTCGTCGGCCGTCTCGTCCTGGATGAAGAAGCCGCCCTCGGGTACCACGGCGGTGACGACCCCGGTGACCGTCACCAGCATCCCCTCGCAGGCCCCGCCGGTGCGCACGTCGACGATGGTTGCCTCCACCGCGCCGTCGTCGGGCGCCCAGCCCGGGCACTCGTCGCAGGCGTCGCCGTAGCCGTCGCCGTCGGCGTCGGACTGGTCGGCGTTGCTGACAGTCGCGCAGTTGTCGGTGTCGTTGTCTACCCCGTCGCCGTCGTAGTCGTCGGCGTCGAAGCTGCAGTCCACGCCGGGCTCGAGCGGGCAGGCGTCGCAGCTGTCGCCGAGCGAGTCGGCGTCGGTGTCTAGCTGGTCGGGGTTGTAGAACCAGGTGCAGTTGTCGCTCGCGTCGGCCACGCCGTCGCCGTCGCTGTCCTCCCCCGTGACAGTGCCGAGCTGGCACTCTTGCCACTCCTCGGCGCAACTGAAGAGACCGTAGAGCTGGCCGGCGTACTCGTAGCCGCTCGGCATCGTCTTCTCGGCCAGCGCCGCCACCAGCGTGTTCTCCACCTCTTCCAGCGTGTCCTCGCTGCCGCCGTCCTTGAGGCAGTAGCGGCGTTCCTCGCCGCAGGCGTCGAGGGTGTCGCACCAGTCGGGACGCTCCGCGAGCGCCTCGATGAAGCTCGGCTCGCCGTACACCGCCTCGCCGTCGACGATGACCAGCTTCACCGTGTCTTCCCCGGCGCCGATGATCGCGCGATAGGGCGTGCCGCTGTAGTCGAACACGGCGATGTCGGCCTTGAGACCGGACTCCAGCGTGCCGAGGAGCGCATCCGCGCCCACGATCCGCGCCGCGTCGCTGGTGACCTTCTCGTACAGCTCGCTGTCGGCGAGGGGGTTGCCCTTGCCCTGCAACCAGGCCTCGGCACAGGCGAGTTCCTGGGGCTGGCCGATGCTGCCGCTCGGGGTCCAGTCGGTGCCGATGGCCCAGGGCACGCCGAAGCGCTGGGCCACCTCGATCGGCGTGGTGGTGGCGTAGAGCTCCACGTTGGAGCGCGGCGACCAGAGGATGGCGGTGCCGGTGCCGCCCAGCACCGCGAGCTGCTCGGTGCTGGCGTCGGTGGCATGGACGTACACCTGCCCGGGGCCGGTCATGCCGAAGTCAATCATCAGGTCGACCTCGGCGCGCACGTTGCCGTCGCGACCCTCGGCCACGTGGTTGATCTCGGCCTCGAGCTCGCCGCTGGCGAGCTTGTCGGCGTAGTCCTCGCCGTCGCCCTCCTCCACGCTGTTCTCGACGTTGCCCGAGTTGTAGTCGATCTCGTAGCCGGAGAGGTGCGACGCGTCGCTGCGCTCGTCGAGGTTGCGGACGCCGCGGCGGATGCAGTCGTCGGTGCCGGAGGAGCCCACGGCGCTGGTGGTGCCATGCACGATCTCGCGGGCCTCGGCCCACTTCATGATCTCGCAGCCGTAATCGTCCTCGATGGCGTCGTAGGCCTCGCGGTAGTCGTAGTAGCGGCCGTCGTCCTGCCAGTCGTAGCGGTCGTCGAACTCGGGGTCTACCTGCCAGGGAGGAAGGGTGTTGTATTGGAGGTGATTGTGCGGGTCGACCAGCCCGGCGGAGATGATCCCCTCGGTACACACGACGGTGGCGCTGGAGGTGTCGCAGCTCTCGCCGGCGCAGGTGATCTCGCCGGTGGAGGGCTGGTAGGTCACCGCCCCGGCCACCGGGCCGCTCGGCAAGAGCACCACGCCCACCAGCGCCACGTTGTCGTCGTCGCCGCTCTTGGCGGTGCAGTCGGGCAAGGCTGGTCCCGTCGTGTCGGCGTGCTCCTCGGGCAGTGGCTGATCGAGGCTGCCGGTGTCGCCGGTGTCGCCGGTGTCGCCGGTGTCGCCGGTGTCGCCGGTGTCGCCGCTGTCGTCAGGACCGGCGCTGTCCTTGCCGCCGGCGCTATCTTTCGAGTTCTCCTCCGGGGCCGGGCAAGCGGCGAGGAGGGGCAGGAGGCACAAGAGGCGAGGGGACATGGGCAACCCGGGCGGGGGCGGCGGCTAACCGGTTAGTCCCGGGGCGTGGAGCACTGGATCGACGCCGTCGTCTTGCTGGTGACCGGCCCGTCGATCTGCGCCGGGGTGGCGCTCGATGATCGCACCGTCGCCACCGCGTATCACTGTGTCGCGACCGGGCAGCGGCCCCGGGTGGAGCGGCGGGACGGCACGCGAGGCCAGGGGCGCACCGTGGCCATGGACCCCGCCCACGACCTCGCCCTCGTCGAGGTGGAAGGGCTGGCGCTCTCGTGGCTCCCGCCGCGGGACGATCTGCCGCTGCCCGGCGAGCGGGTGTACGCCATCGGCCATCCCTACGCGAGCGCGGCCACGGGCAAGCTCGAGGGCACGCTCTCGTGGTCGGTCTCGGAAGGCATCGTGAGCGCGGTCGGCGAGACCATGATCCAGACCGACGCCGCCCTGAACCCCGGCAACTCCGGGGGCCCGTTGCTCGATACCGAGGGACGGATCGTCGGCATCGTCTCGCGCAAGCTCGCGGCCGACAACCTCTCCTTCGCCACGCGGGTGGACCGCCTCCAGGCCTTGCGGGCCGAGCCCGGGAAGCCGCCGCTGGGCGGCACCTGGGACGGGGCGGTGGCCATGTCGCCGCGCGCCGCGGGCAACTTCGCGCTGGCGGGTGAGGTGAGCGTGGCGCTGCGCGACCGGGCGTGGGCGCGGGCGCAGGCCGGGGCCAGCCTCGGCGAGGAGGACCCCGAGCCGCACAGCCGGGTGACCGCCGGGCTGCGCCAGCGGCTCGGCAGCGGCTCGCTCTCCACCGCCATCGACGTGGGTGCCGGTCTCGACGGCGAGACGGTCGGCCCCGTGGTGACGGGCCGCGTGGAAGTCGCCGGGGTGGGGCTGGGCGTGGCGTGGTTTCCCGCGGCGGAGGAGCTGGCGATCGGGCTGGAGCTGAGCGCGCAAGTCGGGCTGCTCCACGGGGTGTGGTAGGTGTCGCGACAGTAGAGTCGCTGCGCCCAGTTGACCATGGTGCCGCTCGGCGCTACGTTCCGGGCGCACGGACCAGTGGCGCAACTGGCAGACGCGCGGGATTTAAAATCCCGGTCATCCTGTGGGTTCGACTCCCACCTGGTCCAAACCGTCGTGGCCAGGGACTTCGCTCCCGCGGCCTACGCCCGGACCACCTGTCCCCGGGGCACCACGCGGGCCGCGAGCTCCAGCCGACCGGCCGTCTCGGCCGCGTGCTGGACGCCAAGCACCGGGGCGCCGAGGAAGCGCGAGCCGTGGGCGGCGAAGGCGTCGGGGTCGCCGGTGGACAAGAACCGAGGCGCCCCCTCGCTCACGCTGAACTCCGGGTGGCGCGCCAGCCAGTCGACGAGCCGCCCCGCCACGAAGGGGGCGGGATCGAGCACGGGACAGTCGAGCGCCGCCTCGAACGCGCCGCGGAGCAGGGGGAAGTGCGTGCAGCCGAGCACCACAACGCTGGCGTCGAGCCCCTCGACGTAGCGGCGCACGGCGAGCTGGGCGACGTCGGTGCCTTCCCAGCCCTCCTCGACCAGGGGCGCCAGGAGCGGCGCCGCCCGCTCGACCACCTCGACCGGCGCCAGCTTGTGACACTCGGTGGTGAAGGTGCCGCTCGCCACGGTGCGCGCGGTGGCCACCAGCGCGATCCTGCCGCCTCGCGTCGTGGCGTGCTCCACCGCCAGCTCGGCCGCCGGGATGGTGACGCCGAGCACGGCGCGTTCCCGACGCGGGCCGGCGTAGCGCGCCTGCAAGTGCCTCAGGGCCACGCTCGACACCGTGTGGCAGGCCACGACCACCACGCGGCAGCCCTCGCTGAACAATCGCTCCACGCACTGCTCGGCGAGGCCGAGGATCACCTCCGCGTCGCGACCGCCATAGGGCGCCCGGCCAGCGTCGCCGAGGTACACGAACTCGGCCTCGGGCAGGGCCCGGCGCAGCTCGCGCAAGACGGTGAGTCCGCCGAAGCCCGAGTCGTACACGCCGATGGGGGCGGGGTTCACGCGTCGTCCCACTCGCCGGCGTGGGCGCTCGACATCAACGTGGCCAGCATCTCGGCGCCCCTTAGCTCGGCGGCGAGATCGGCGCTCTCGTACACGCGGCAGCGCGGCGAGCGCAGCGCGGCCACGCCGAGCGCGAGGAGCGCGGCGTGAGGGAAGGCCACCACGGCGACGGAGGGCCAAACAGGGCGGCGTCGGCCACCATCGCCCGCGAACATAGCCCGTGCGCGTTAGTCCCGGCGGCGTGTGGTTGATCGCGCTCACTGCCTGCGGCTCCCTGGGGCTCCAGAGAATCGAACTCGGCGAGAGCACCGAGGGGCGCATCACCATCAGCCCGGGGCGCACCGTCAACTTCGGGCGGGTGGTGGCCGACGCCGAGCCCGAAGACGAGACGCTGACGCTGAGCGCGAACGGCGGCGATGTGCGGGTGGTCGACATCTGGATCGACGGCCAGAGCAGCGCCTTCTCCCTCCTCTCCGATCTGCCCCTGCCCCGCACGATGGAAGCCGACACCGAGATGGACGTGCGCGTGCGCTTCCAGCCGGGGGCGAGCGGCAACTACCGCGCCGAGTTTCTGGTGGAGACCGCGGGCGGCACCCTCGTGTCGCGCGACCTCAAGGGCGAGGGCTGCTCCGACCGGGACAATGACCGGCGCTGTGACTGAATGCCCCGCGTGAAGCTGAGAATCAGTCACCTGTCGCGACAGCCACGTTTTTGTGGTGACGACGACGCCCTCGGCGCCGAGGTGTGGTCTGAGCTCGACCGGCACCTCCAGCGAGGAGTGCCGCGGCCGGCCGTGCTCACGATCTTCCCCGAGGTGGTGCAGGTCGTCGACCTGAGCCCGCTGCTCATCGCCGTGCCCGACCACCACCGCGCGGTGTCGAGCTTTGCGTCGCAAAATGGTGCCGAGGCCATCGCGCTCGCGGGGGTTCTCCTCCGCAGGCGCGCCGGCGCGGTGCTTGGTCGCGACGCGGTGGTGTTCATCGAGTGGTCGGACGGGCGCTGGTGGTGGTGCCGTCGCCCGCTCGGCGTGCCGGGCACCCCGGTGGCCGACGCCGACGACACCGTGGAGCGCGCGGTCGAGGGCGCGGCGAAGCCGATGGGTCTCGGCGGCTGGTTCGGCCGCGCGCGATTCGAGCAGATGCGCATCCAGCTCGACGGACGGCCGGGCGAGGTGAACTGAGCGCGGCGCCGCCGGGATAGCCGACCGCATGCGTCTCAACCTGCCTGCCGGCCCCGCGCCCCGCCTCCTCGCGCCCGGCGAGCCCGACTGGATCGGCACCGACGGCGAGCGCGTGGGCTGGGTGATGGCCGACGTGCTCTTCGTGCTCGACGCGGAGGGCGTCACGGCCGTGCCCCTGGGCGACTTGCCCGACGACGTGGCGGCCGCGGGCGGGCGCTGGTCGGCGGCCATCGCCGACGGCGTGGTGCGGGTGGAGGGCCAGGCCGCCGTCGGTGCCGTGCTCATCGACGAGTACGACCCGGTCCACGTGTTGCCCGGGGTGGACTGCGCGCTGGCGGTGGCCGCGCCGAGTCACGAGCTCTTGCGCACTCGCGATGGCGCCCGCGTGCCCATCCCCGACGCGGCCACGCGCGCCAAGTTCGCCGCGCCTTTCCAGGTGGGGGTTGGGCTCTGCTGGATCGACCTGGAGGTTCTCTACCGCCTCGGCGAGGGCGGCCTGCCCAACGCCCTCGGCCGCGCCGGCGGTGCCGAGGCGATCGCGGTGGGGCCCCGGGGAAGCTGCCTCGTGCAGTTGGCGGGCGACACGCTGGTGGCGCCCACCCGGGCGCTGGCGCAGAAGCTCGGCGAGAAGCTCGACGTGGCCACGGCGCGGTTCTCGATCGACGGGGAGTCGGCGCTGGTGGCCGACGAGGACGGCGCGGTGCTCCTCGACTTGCGCGCCAACAAGGTGTCGCGACGCTGGGATGGCGCGCTCACCCCCGTGGGCTTCGCCCCCGCGCCCCTGTTGCTCGACCGCGACCTTGGCGCGCTCGTCGACGCCGGCGG
>Ga0194131_10002585_pt1 | contig 29538 bp, 32 predicted proteins | sample TA2KigO120mmetaG_FD_148631 | JGI IMG/M metagenome (GOLD analysis project Ga0194131, IMG submission 148631) | Freshwater microbial communities from Lake Tanganyika, Tanzania - TA2015053 Kigoma Offshore 120m | ecosystem: Environmental > Aquatic > Freshwater > Lake | place: Tanzania: Lake...
TAGCAGCGGGATGCACCATTGATGAGCAACGGAAAGTGGCTTGCGTTACCGTCGATGAATTTTTGGGCCGGTTGTCGGAGCTTGTGTCTGCGCGCCAGGCCAAACAGCCGGGGCCAGCTTCTGGCTCGGATCTGAAAGAGACCACCACCGGTCTTGATGTGTCGGGCGCCGACAGAGAAAACGCCACGAAGAAGATTTGGGAGGACATTAAGCGGAGGAAGAAACGGGACCGAGGCGAACAGGCGTGAGCCATCCGTGGCTGCGCGCAGATCTCCGGCTCGTCTTCGCTGCTTGAAAGCCTGTTCTCCGCTGATAAATTTCTGCCATGTTGCGCCGAACCAAACCGCCATCCCCCGCGGAGTTACGGACGCTGCTTCAGCCGTTTTGCCAAAAGCATAAAATTCGCAGGCTGGACATCTTTGGCTCAGCAGCCCACGGGACGGGAACCACGAACAGTGACGTTGACCTGCTGGTGACCACCGACGAATCGGCGCCCCCTTCTACGGCGGAGTTGCTCGATATGGCCGGCGAGGCGGAGGAGCTAGTGGGTGTCCCCGTGGGTTTTGTCCTGCGCCAGTCTTTGGAAAAATCGGCCAACCGTTACGCTCGGGAGTATATCCTAGCTGCTGCCGTCTGCGTTTATGGAAGCTGATCGACAGCGCTAGACGGATAGGGGAGGTGCGCTAACAGGCTTTCGGTTATGATTCGGGGGACGTTGAGTGAATTCCGCAGCGCGACGATTACCCTACGATTCGATCATCAGTGCATAGCGGCACATTTTCGCATAGCCCAACGTCAATACCTATCGTGCGCGGAGGCTGCACATGGCTCCGCACGCACGTCCGTCGTGTGCTGGTTTCATCTCAATCGACGTGCTTGGCAGTGATACGGTTGGCTAAAGCGCCCCAGGATCGCTCTTGCCGCACGTCATAGATGAACTGAGTGGTGCAATGTCGATGGTGTCATCGATGACAATATCAGGTTTGGCCGTGAAGCCCTCGAAAAAACCTGTCAGTCCATTTAGGTGAGCCACCTTCCGGCAGTAGTCGGCTCCTGCTGTGGACCAGAGGAACAGGTGGCAGTCAACAGCATCGACTCGATCCATATGTCGAGGATGCTATTTGGCAAGACGCGGGGAACTAGCCGTTCCATGGGATCATTTGATTTCGCGTCTGCGGATCGATCCTTAAGGAGCCCGCCGCCATGATGTGCGCGGCGACGTAGAAATCCTCGGTCGCGCGGTGGCGGGGATGTGGCAGCGGCTCCGGCTGGACCGTTCGTTCGACGGTGTACCCAGGCATGGGGCGTTCTTGCCTCATGTGCATACTCCATGATAAAGTATGCAGCATGAAGCATCGAATAACTCTGAGCATTGATCCTGAGGTGTCACGACAGGCCAAAAAACTCGCGCATGCCAAGCAAACCACCGTGTCGGGCTTGGTAGAAGGATTCCTTCGTTCCACGTCGATGCCCACGAGACGGAAAACCGGCTCGTTTGTCGAGCGGTGGGCGGGCAAGTTTGCCGTAAGCCAGTCGAAGCCGGGTGATTTGCGTTTGGAGGGATTGAAGGCCAAGCACGGGCTGACGACTCGATGAAAGTTCTTTTCGACACGGACATCTTGTTGGACGTTGCACTGCGCCGCGCCGAGTTCTTTGAGGACAGCGCGGCGGTTTTGCGGTGGGCAGAATCCGAACCAGGTCAAGCGTCCGTTGCCTGGCATTCGCTCTCCAATATTAACTACCTTCTGAGACCGGATGCGCGTCCATTCATAACTGACTTGTTGGAGTTTGTGGTTATCCCAACAACGGGAACGAACGCTGCAAAGCAAGCGCTTCGGTTTCCGATGAAAGATTTTGAGGATGCTTTGCAGGCCGCAGCCGCGCTTAGTTTTGGAGCAGCCTATGTTGTCACTCGCAATATGGCGCACTACCGCAAGTCTCCTGTGCCTGGAATCTCACCGGCTGAATTTGCGCGGAAAGTAGCCAGATAGAGCCCGTTTTGAGAATTGCCTTGGTTTGACCCGGGACAACATCGATACCGAGAATGCCACTTATCAGGTATTAGCAACAAACCCGCAAAACAAGTCCTCTTGCCCGTTCACCGCGATCTCCTCCACCACCTGCACGCTTTAAAAGCCGACGCGTTCGCTGCAAGGATGACATTGCCCCGGTTCTCCGGCTCCTCTTCGCTGCTTGAAGCCCTATTGTCCGATGATAAATTTCTGCCATGTTGCGCTGAACCAAACCGCGATCCCTCGCGGAGTTACGGACGCTGCTTCAGCCGTTTTGCCAAAAGCATGAAATTCGCAGGCTGGACATCTTTGGCTCAGCAGCCCACGGGACGGGAACCACGAACCGTGACGTTGCTGGTGACCACCGACGGATCGGCGCCCCCTTCTACAGCGGAGTTGCTCGATATGGCCGGCGAGGCGGAGGAACTAGTGGGCGTCCCCGTGGGTTTTGGCCAACTCGGGCGAAGTTGATCGTCGAGCGCAGCACGTGAACGTCCCAGAGAAGTTCGATTCAGCAAAGTTGGTATCGAGAGTTCCACTTCCCAAAACGGAGGGAATAGGATCAAAGGAAACGCTGGCAAAACGCCGATTTGCGGGCGTTTTTTGCTGTTGTTACTTCCCAAAAAACTTCCCACTGGCGTGCCTGAGATTTTCTTCCCAGTGATAAACTCTTTGGGGATAAGTAACTTGCAGAAGTTGTAGCGGGTGAAGGGAATCGAACCCTCGTCTCAGCATCTCGATCTCGGATGTGATCGATCTGAACATTTGCCAGGGAGCCGAAGGGCGATTTCAGGAACCCGTGTTAACGCCGATGCAGCCTCTCTGCGGCAGTACAATCGGACATTAGCCGATAAACTTTAGAGGGAATTTCGCGCCAGTCCTTTTAGATAACTCGCAGTTGCTCGCGCTATTTCACTCGCCGGCTCGTTTGGAGTGCCCGCCTGATGAACGGTAATCGGACCCGAATAGCGGACCAACCCCAAGGCCTGAAAGACCCGCTCAAAGTTTATCCCGCCAACTTCGTGAACCGGAATCAAATCGAATGACACTGGGCCTCGGCGCCAGGTTGTGAGAGTCATTTTGCCCTCCCTTCTCAGAAGCTGGTTTTGCAAGTAAACATTGAATATCCATGGTGCAAGCCGCTCCACTGTTGCCTGGCCGTACTCTTGTCCGCATAACTCGAGGTTGGCCGGTTCATAGATGATCCCAAAGTTTGGCCGATCAATCCTTCGGAGAGTTCGCTCGATCCCTTCGACCGTCTCAAACAGGCTCTGCGTATGGCATTGATGAACCAATTTGAGGCCGAACTCCGCCGCCTCATCTGAAGCGCGTTTAGCCCAGTCAATATCTTGCTCGCTCTTGAGCGCCACGCGAATCAAAGGCGCTCCAAGTCTGCCCGCAAGTTCGAGATGCGGCCCAATCTTCCGGAGACATGCAGGGCCGTGCTCATTATTGTATACGACATCGAAATTGCCCGTGATCATTGTCACACCCAAACGCCGGGCCGCCAGAATTGCTGCTGCGTTTTCGACCGCATTTTGTGGCGAATGAATGCCCACTTGCGACGCCCGCATGCAGAGAGCGTCATAGCCGGCGGCGATGGCGAGCTCAGCGAGGGCGGGTAAACTCAACGAAGCTTTCTCCTTCGAAGCAAACTCTTCCGCGATCCGGACCGACAGGGATAATGTCATGAACGCCGGTATTTCCCTGAATCGGCCCGCTCTGTCAATCGCCAACGTCACCCGTAGTCACCCGTAGGACGTGCGTCTCGCCTGTCCTGCTTTTGGTGTCGGCAAATGCTGGACAGGCGGGACGCCTATCCTGCGACGCCGGTTCATGGGCAGAATCGCTGGGAAAAAGCAAGCCGCGGCTTCTCTTCGTTGTCCGCGCACCTTACTATGGCGTGATGGCGCACATCACAATCTTTAACGAGCTGGAGGCGTCGGGTCCTCTCAAGCAACTTTACGACGCCGCACTCTCTCGCGCAGGTTGCGTGGCAAACATTATTAAAGTAACGAGCCGCGATGCCGCCACGGCTCATGCCTCGATCAACTTCTATGTCAGCCTTATGAAGAAGGAAAATGCCCTGAGCAAACCGCGCAAAGAGATGCTGGCCGCTGTGGTCAGCAACATCAACGATTGTTACTACTGAACGCTGTCGCATGCCGAGGATTTCCGTGTGGAATCCAAAAATGATCACGTGGCCAATCACCTCATTTATGATTATCGCCTAGCTCCATTGGAAGGGCCGGACCGCGCGCTATGCGATTTCGCAGCAAAGCCCACTCTTGTTCCGAGTGCCGTCTCCGAAGCCGACATCACTCGGCTCCGCCAGTCAGGTTTTACGGACGATCAACTCGGCGTCGCAGTCCAAGTAATCGGCTATTTCAATTACATCAATCGCGTTGCTGAAGGTCTGGGCGTTGATCCTGAACCGTGGATGACGCCATCGGCCGGGGAATGGCGCAAGCGAAAGGCTAAGAGAAGAACTATCGCCGAGAGCTTTAGGGAGCGTCCTTTCTAGCTGTAGCGGCGTCTCGTAAGAGCGCCGCATTCTTCCCGCCAAAGCTGGCCGCGCTCTTACGAGACGCCGCTACAACTGAACGGACGCGCCCTTCCGAGAGCTTGTCCGTCCCACTATGCGATTGACGCGCGCGAGATTGCGGATAACCGTCAGGACTTAATTTGCAGCGTTTCAGGAATCTATGAAAGCTCTTGCCCTCATTCCGGCTTTCGGCCTGGGACTGCTTCCCGTCGTGGTCGTACAATCGCAAGACTCGGACCGGCCGCACTACAAGACAGGTCCTTTTGCGACCAAGAAACTGGGTTTCGATATTCAAAGGGCGCTCAAGCCCCAATATCAGGATAAGGTCCACGTCGAACCGATTCTTATGGAATTGGACGACATGCCATTCGTCAAACTTGAGGAACTTCCAGAAGAGCCCAAGCCCTTGCCCGTCATCATGATTTCGCAAGGTTTCGTTGACCTGATCAACAACGTCGCCCACGCCAAAGCCATCGATAAGATCGAGAAGGGATATTTTCAGAAATATATTCTCAGTCTCGCGCAGGAAACGGGAGAAAAGGAGTTGAAGCCGCTTCCGAAGGACACGAATCCGGCATATTGGACGGAAGACATGATCAACGAGCAGTACAGCAATTTTAATTCAATCGTCGGCACGATGGTCGGCGTCAAACTGGCGAACCATTACTTGGGACATTACAAGAAGTACGCCACTCAGATGAATGCCGAGTCCGGCAAGCAAACCCCGATGAATAATCTGCTGACTCCGAAGGAATGGGACGAAGTTCTGAGACTGGGCGTGCGCAATGCGCTCGACGCCGGCTGCACCATCGAAGGGGTCCTGCCGTTCTTCGAGTGCTTTGATAAAATGCCCAAACGTCCCGCCTGGACGTCGTTCTGCGTGCCGGACACCGCCAAATATCGGGAAATGCGAAGGGCCCTCGAGAAGATTCAAAAAGACTTCTTTGCCGGAAAAGAATAGCCCGGCTTACATTGGGGCGCCGACATGACTCTCAAGCGCGGACGACGCGCTAACGCTTCGCGCAGCTCACAAATTCCAATTCCTGCCGGCGGGGAATGAGGCCATTTTCGAAAGCTTGCCCCAAAAAGCGCCGAATGGCCTCGCGCCCTTTATCGCCATAATCAATCGTCCAGTGATTGACGTACATTCCGACAAATCGATCGGCCAATGCCAAACCCATGTCACGGGCAAAAGCGAGCGCGTACTCGACCGCTGCGGAGCGATGCTCGAGACTATAGGCAATGCTAGCGGCTAGAATCTCGGCGATTTTCTGGCGGGACGCCGGTTCCAGCCGTTTGTGAACTACATTGCCGCCTAAGGGCAGGGGCAATCCATCATTCTCCCGTCCCCACCAAACACCTAAGTCCTCACACAATTCCAATCCTTCCTTCTTATAAGTCAATTGCCCCTCGTGGATAATCAGGCCGATGTCCGCTTGGCCGGAGCGCACCGCTTGAAAAATCTGGTCGAACGGAACAACCACGTAATTGATTTCACGCGCCGCCTTCTGAAGCCAGAGTTGGAGCGCCAGAAACGCGCTTGTCATTGTTCCAGGCACGGCAATTTTCCTTTCCCGAATTTCCTCCTTGGTGAATGCGCGCTTGGCCACGAGCATTGGCCCGTATCCGTCGCCCATGCTCGCGCCGCTTGGCAGCAAGGCGTATCGGTCACTCACGTAAGCGTAGGCGTGAATGCTAATGGCCGAGATGTCCAATTCGCCGCGCGTGGCCCGTTCGTTCAGCGTTTGGATGTCCTGCAACACATGCTGAAATCGGAATCCGTCGCAGGGAATTAACTCGCGCGCCAATGCATAAAACATGAAGGCGTCGTCGGGATCCGGTGAGTGTCCGAGCGTTAACGTCTGTATCGCCATGGAAAGAGACTAGCGTCGAAATCCGAGATTCGAAATCCGAAATTCGAAATTGATCAAAACAAATCTCAATTCCGGCTTTGGAGGCGTCGACAATCCTTGAAGTCAGGCCAGAACTTGCTTGATCACGTCTCCGTGCACATCCGTCAGGCGGAAGTCGCGGCCATCATAACGATAGGTGAGCTTTTCATGATGGAGACCGAGCAAATGAAGGATAGTCGCGTGAAGGTCGTGCATGTGGACTTTCCCCTGCACTGCCAAGTGACCGAATTCATCCGTCTCACCAAACGCGAAACCGCGTTTCACGCCGCCGCCCGCGAGCCAGACGGTAAATCCGCCGGGGTTATGATCGCGGCCTGTGCCATTCTTTTCCGCGTAAGGGGTCCGGCCGAATTCGCCGCCCCACCAAACAATCGTGTCGTCAAGCAATCCGCGCTGCTTCAAATCGGCCATCAACCCCGCGACCGGTTTATCCACTGCGCGCGCGTGGTCCGCGTGCTTGGGCAAATTCGAATGCTGGTCCCAGGCCGGATTTGCCGTGTTATCGCCATAGGTCACTTGCACGTAGCGGACCCCTGCCTCGCAGAGGCGCCGCGCCATGAGGCATTGGCGCCCGAAGTTGTCGGTGCTTTTTTCGCCAATTCCATACATGGCCAGCGTCGCCGGAGATTCCTTCGAAATATCAATGACGTCCGGCGCATGACTCTGCATCCGCCATGCGACCTCGAAGGAATTGATGACGGCTTCCAGTTCGGAATCACCGGGATTTCGTTTGAGCTGCTCGCCATTAATCTCGCGCAGCAGATCGAACTGCCGGCGTTGCGCAGCCGCTGACGACGCGCTCGTCAAGTTGCGAATCGCTGCTTCGGTCGCAGCCGCGCCGGCCTTGCCTAAAGCCGTTCCTTGGAACACAGGCGGCAAAAACGCTTGGCCATAATTGCGCGGGCCTCCGTTGCCGCTCGAAGGACCAATCGTCACAAACCCTGGCAAGTTTTCGTTCTCTGTGCCCAAGCCGTAGCTGATCCAGGAACCGATCGATGGGCGAATGAAATTAGTGGCCCCGCAATGCAAGAACAAAGTCGCCGGACCATGCGCCACGCCTTCCGTTTGCAGGGAGTGTATGAAGCAGAGATCATCCACATGCCGCGCCATTTCAGGGAACAACTCGGAGACCCAGCGTCCGCTTTGGCCGTGCCGCGCAAATTTCCAGGGCGATTTCATGACGCGCTGCGACGACGCGCGATTGCCCGTATTAGCGATCGTGCGCGCATCAGCAAAGTTCAGCATTTTTCCATCCTGTGTTTCCAGGAGCGGTTTGTAATCGAAGGTATCGACGTGGCTCGGTCCTCCTTGCATGAAAATGAAGATGACACGCTTCGCGCGCGGATTGAAATGCGGCACGCGGGGCGCAAGCGGATTGTTAGTTCTCGCGAGGGTGTGCTTTCCCGCCATCGCGGCCAGAGCCAGATAGCCGAAGCCGCATGCCATCGACTTGAGCGCCTGCCGGCGCGTTACGAATGTTGAACCGGGCATGACTTTAAGGTTGCTCGCTACACTTTATCGTTCAAAAATTTCAATGCAAGTAACGGAAATCGACCGATGCAAACAGCGTTTGGAACAATTCAGTCCAGTGTTCCACGCTTTGGGCTTGCCCTTTCTCATCAGGCGCTCCCGCCAAATATTTTAGGGCGACCACCAGTTCGCCCTCGGTTGGCGGACGGCTCAACACGAGCTGAAAAGCTTTCTTGATTCTTTCCCGCTCGCTGGCGAACGGCGCGGTCAACGAGCGTTCTGCCGCGTGCCGAGCTTGCTCGACCACAAAGGGATGATTCATCAAGAAGAGCGCTTGGGGCGCAACTGTGCTGACATTCCGCACTCCGGCCACTACGCTCGGGTCAGCAAAATCAAAAGCTTCGAACAATTCCGGCAGAGCATTCCGCAGCACGGGAACATAAATGCTCCGGCGCGTCTCCGTATCTTTGTATCCATAATCGGCCGCCGTTCCAGGCGTAATGGTCGGTCCAGTCGAATTCAGCTTGAGCTGTCCGCTCACCGAAAGGATCGTATCGCGAATGCACTCTGCCTCCAGCCGGCGCCGATTCATTCGCCAGAGCAATCGATTCTCCGGATCAGCTGTCGCCGCGTCGGTAAAGACGCGCCCTAAATTCTCCACGACCTGATTCGGCGCAACTTCCGTCGAAGCCAGCTGGTAGGCATGCGAAAGCGTCAGTTCGCGAATCAGCCACTTCATCGACCATCCTTCCTCCATAAAGCGAACTGCCAGGTAATCCAGCAATTCAGGATGCGACGGCAGCTCTCCCGTCGCGCCAAAGTTGTCGGTTGTTCGCACTAAGCCGGCGCCGAAAAGCCAATGCCAAACTCGATTCACCATGACCCGCGATGTCAGCGGATTTAGCGGGGTTGCCAGCCATTGGCCGAATTCACGCCGGCCACTCTCGCTTGTTGGCATTGCCGGAGCCGCGCCATACGTTGCCACGCGCAGGAAACCGCGCGGCACTTTCGCCGCAAGATTATGGACGCTGCCACGAATGTGAATCGCGGCGTCGCCAATTTGTTCTTCTTCCTGTACAGACATTACCATCGACCGTTTGGGACCGCTCTCAACTAACCGCTTCAGCTCACTCTCCAGGCGCTTAATGTCATCAGTCATCTTCTTTGCATCAGTCCCCTGTTCCCCTTTGGCTGAACGTGCCGGGGAGCTCGATTTTTCTTGGATGGGCGCAATGGGCGTTTCAAGCTCATCGACCGGGATGAATTGCACCGCATCCGCAATCACGTGGCCCGCGGTGCCTTGGTTCGAGACCAACACAAACCCTTGGCCATTCTGTTCGAAGCGGTGTTGGCCCAACGAGACAAACCGTCCGTCAATCGGCGGCGTGATCTTTTGGTTCACACGGATGACGGCTTCGCCGTCCGCGCTGAAAACGGTCACGGGAACTTCGGTGGACCGATTCGAACTCGGGATGTAAGCTAGGCGGATTTCGTACTTCCCGGCTTTCGGCAACTCCGGCTGAAAGGTCAGCGTCTTCTCTCCTTTGCCTGTGTCGAGATCATGGAGATAGCCGGCGCCAATGTACCGGGCTGAATACTGCGAATGCTTCCACTCGCCGACACGCTTTGCCTCCGCGTCATCAACCACAATGCCCGGCAAGTCTTTTGCCGCAATAGCCACTGCCGCACGATTCGATCCACCCTCGGAAGTCGCAGCGAGTTTCGCGAGCGTTTCCTTCGCAAGCTTTACCCGAGATTGGAGCGCTGTGACCGCGGCTTCGTGCTGTTTCAAAACCTGTTCCTGCCCCGCTTCCTCGGGCAAAGGCGCCTCAATCCAATTCGACACATTCGCGTGGATGAGTGTCTTGGTGCTCCGAAGGATGCCAGCCATCGCGTAATAATCGCGGGTTGGAATTGGGTCGAATTTGTGATCGTGGCAGCGCGCGCAGCCGATTGTCTGAGCGAGAAAAGCTTTGCCAATCGTATCGAGCTGTTCGTCCACGACGTCCATGCGAAGCTGCGCTTTATCTTGCTCCTCGAGGACCGTATTACCGAGTGTCAGAAACGTGGTGGCGGTCAATTGCCGGCGGCGTTCTTGAAGAGATGAAGCTGGCATGAGATCACCCGCGAGTTGCTCTTGGACAAAGCGGTCATAAGGCAAGTCGCGGTTAAAGGCCTCGATCACGTAATCGCGATAACGCCAAGCTTCTTTGAAAACAAACCCGCGCAAGGTCACCGATTCGCCAAAACGCGCCACATCCAGCCAATGACGCGCCCAGCGTTCGCCAAATTGGGGCGAAGCAAGCAGGCGTTCGACGAGGCGCGCGAAAGCATTGGGCGATTGGTCCTGCACAAAATCGTCCACTTCGTCTGGAGTTGGAGGCAGCCCAACCAGGTCATAATAGACGCGGCGCAGCAGCGTGGTCCGATCCGCGTCCGTCACCGGTCGGAGTCCTTTCGATTCGAGCTTGGCTAGAAGAAACCGATCCACATCGTTGTATGGCCATGCGATGTTCGTCACCGAAGGAGGAATGCTTTTTCGCGGAAGCTGATAGGCCCAAAACCGATCGCCGTTCGGATTCTCCTCGGCAGCATTGGCCAGTGCGGTGATGGCGAGAGCGAGACACGCCAGCAGTCTCACGAGAGTGAGCCGTGGAGCAGAATCGCGCCTGCCAGCCAGACCTTTTGTCTGCCGTTGTGATTTGAACACATCCATCGAGCCTATTGCAATCTTTGTCGTAAACTTAATCGTCAACTTTGTCGCGCGCGATCAAAACTGTCGGTGAAGATAGGGCCAGAACAAGGGATTGGCCTCGTTCATGACAGCGCATTACCCTTGTTCCAGCGCGGCGTTGATCACCGAATACAAAATTAACCTCGCTTCCCCTCAAATCTTTAGAAACAGCTTCCGGCGGTGCATCCAATAAAGAATTAACCAAAGCACAAGCAGAATGGCCGCGCCTCGGAACAAGGGTTCGCAGGCAGTCCCGAACGCTTTGAAGAAGTCAGCGCCCAAGTGCGTGTTCAACGTATTTCGGATAAAGCCGGCAAAGAGCCAGTCCATCGTGTAGGCGGCGATAGAGTTCATGCCGATGACAACCAATGGGAAGGCCCATCCTTTCGAGCGCTTCCAATCAATAATCGCATAAAACGCCGCCAGGAACAGAAAGCACCAACCGGCGCTGAAGATTGTCCAAGTCGGTGTCCAAATGCGCTTCACGTTCGGGCACACGCCTGTGGCATTCAGCAGCCAGCCCAGCACCAAACAAATTCCACCAGCCGCCGCCAACCGCGTAATCTTTCTTTCGGGAGACCCATCCGAGCGAAGCCAGCCGCCGGCGATTAATCCTAGAAGCATGGTGCCAAGTGTTGGAATGAAACTCAGCGTGGCATAACCGCCGCCGTTAAACTCAAACGGCTTTTCGCGCGGAAATAGATTCAGAAACCAAGTGTCGAACGCCCAGGCCAAGTTCGTATTCTTGTTCCAGTGCGCGGCGAAGCCCGTCAGCTCGTGGGGCCAGTCATTAGGAACACCGACTTTTGTGGTGTCGAAGTCCGAAGCAGGCAGCGGATACAGCGCGAACGCAGCCCAGTACCCAAGAAGAATCAGTGCGACCGACGTCCATTGAACGCGAGTCGAGCGCAAGCCAACTAAAAATAGGAATGTGTAACCAAGTCCAATCTGGGTCAGGGTATCCTCGAAAGTGAAGTTGGTTTGCTTGCGGCCAATCGAGCGAAGAAAGATGCCGAGAAAAATCAAAGCGAGCGAACGCCAAACAGCGTGCCCGAACATTTGGGCGAACGATTGCCCTTTCGCAATCCGGCTCGCGATGGAAAACGACAGTGCCGTCCCGACGAGGAATGAAAAGGAAGGCTGAATCAAATCGTGCAGGGAACAGCCTATCCAGGAGACATGGCTTTGGTGGTGGTGAAGGAATTGCCAGAAACCGCTGTGCGGGAGCGCCTCGGCGACGCGCGAAAGGGACAGCACCTCGGCCATCATCAGAAACATGACCAAGCCGCGGTACGCGTCAATCGATGTTAAACGCTGGGCGCTGGATGGGGCAGGGGCCTCAATTCGGATAGCCGTGCGGCTGCTGGCTGTGCCACTCGGCGGCGCGGAACTCATGCGCCGGATTCTGGAGAATCCAAAGCAGGCTGTCGATACTCAGTTTGCAGTTTGACGGCCCCAATGGAGAGGGTAACTATTCGCCTTTGCCTGGGCGCATCATCAACCGCGACGACTCAATAAAGCGCCTCCCATTGCTAGCCGCCGCAGCGCTTGGCCTGCTGTCTAGAACGCTCAGTGTTCCGAGGACGTACACAGAACTTGGTCGCGGCGTCGAGCAAGTCGTGTTCGCCGGGCGGCAGCAAATTAACGACGCGTGGCTGCGCACCTATCACGAAACCGGGCGGTTGATTCACGAGCATCTCTTGCTAAACAATGACCGCGCGGATTACGGTGCAAAGGTGTTCAAACGCCTCGCGGCCGACACCGGCATCGAGAAGCGCACTCGTTATCAATGTGCGCAGTTTTACCGGTATTTCCCAATTGTGAGCGCGCGCTCACAATTGACCTGGGCTCATTACCGGGTGTTGTGCCAAGTGGCCGACCAGGGACAGCGCGACACCCTCCACGCCGCCGCCATCAAACACCAGTGGACCACCGACCAGATGGCGGAACACGTTCGGCCGGTCAATGCCGCCCTGAAACTCATCGCCGATGCGAGCGGAGTCAACGAAGGCAACCCGGCTCTCCAGCTTCTGACGCCCAAGCGCGGCACAGTCGGCCTCTATAACATCGTTGCGCGCGGCGACACATTGGCCATCGATGTTCAAGGGCCTCATCAAGGCCAATCTGTTTTGCCCAGGCGCAGAGTGTCCCATAGGCAGCGATTTCCTAATGCTCGATCTTTTGAGCTGAGGCAATTAGTGAGGCGCCCAGTGCAGGCGAATCTTCGTGTTCTTCCATCATCTCTTTGCCCTCCTCAATCAAGCCTTCCATCCCTTTGCATTTCTTCCTTTTAAGCGATTCGTCCAATGCATCCATTACCTCATCGAGGCGCGAGATTTGGCCTTCGGTTTCTTCAAGATGCGACTCGAATGCCTCGCGAAGCTCTTCTGCTTGGGCGGCTGCGGCCATTTTCGGAAGCGCCTTCAGAAGCTGCTGCTCGGCGTTGTAAATATCGGCAAGTTCCTCGAGAAAGAGCTCCCGCAAGTCTGTGTCCACCGAGTCGGGGCGCGCGGATTCAGCTGAGTTCGGCCCAAGGATTTCCGCCCAAACGATGCACGACGTTTCTGCAACGTAAGCGCAGCAGCCCAATAACTGAATAGTTTTAGTTGTCCTCCGCGGATACAGGGCAGACGCATCTAAAACCTTCGATTAATTGGCGTTTTGTATCATTTTACGACCCGAATCGAACGGCGCATTGGGACCATGAACCCGGTGCATAAAGCCCCTCTCCCTAACCCTCTCCCCATCCGATGGGGAGAGGGGCTCCTTTTTGCCTTCGCCAGCCACAGTTCACAAGCAGGTTTATCGGGAGCCTTCACGTTCTTTCTAACGCGCATTGGGACCATGAACCAACACGTGGTAGGGCGGCGTTGCTGCGCCGCCGCAATTACTGTTCGCAGGCTGCGGAGCACCGCAGCCCTACCTCGCGGTTCATGGAAAGTTTAGATGCGTCTACCCTGTCCGCGGACGCGGATATTGCCAGCGTTGACAATCCGATATTCGACCAGTACGGTTTAATGGTTCCCATGGTTCAACGCGCCGTCAGCATCGCAGTTTGCCTTCTCTATCTGATGGTTTCACTGTCGGTTGCCTCGCTGCATCATCACGACGCCGATTCGCACGAGCCCTGCGCTGCGTGCGCATGGCAAAGGAACACACTTGCGGATGTGCCCGCGCCAACTGGTCTGGCCGCAGTTCCAGCCATGGTCTTCCGGCTATCTGAAGCAATGTCTGTCTCACTTTCTTCTCCGATTCTTCTGACCGCAATGGCCAGGGCGCCGCCGGCGTTCCTGGTCTGATCTACTGCGGTTTCGTTTAGTCCTTTTAATTTAACCTCTTCAAGTTGGATTCCAGCTTGAGGAATTACCTTTTGGGATTGGCATATGAAGAATCTGAATTTGAGTTGTTTGATGATAATTATCTCTTTGGCCTCCTCTCGCCTCCAGGCAGCAAAAGGTCCAGATCTGCAGGCTTTGAAACGGGAACTCCAGGAGTTGCGCGAACGCACCGATGAGTTGCAGCGCAAGATTGAGCAGTACGAAAGTAAAACTTCCACGCAACCACAACCACAACCGCTGCCGCGGCCGGCGGTTGTTGATGTCCCAAAACAGACGCCTGCAACCGCCGGTGCCACCAACGTCGTGGCTCGGCCGTGGTCGCCCACCGATCCGATACGGCTGTTAGGCACGCAGCGCAACTATCTGAATTTGTCCTTTGATGCTCTCGTGGCCGCGGGAACTTCAACGGCCGACGATATTCAGTCCCTGCAACTTGGCGGACACGACCCGAACCAGCGCGGTTTCACTGTGCAGAACTTGGAAACAACGTTGGATGGCAAAGTCGATCCCTATTTCCGAGGGCAGGCGAACATCATTCTACAAATCGACCCCGAAGGCGAAACAGCTCTCGAGGCCGAAGAAGCGTACTTGGAAACGCTCTCCTTGCCTTGGAATTTGCAAGTGCGAGCCGGACATTTCTTCACCGAATTCGGGCGGCTCAATCCGACACATCCTCATCTGTGGGACTTTGTTGACCAGCCACTCATCAACGGGCGGCTCTTCGGCGCGGATGGGCTTCGCAATCCGGGAGCGCGCTTATCATGGCTCGTTCCCACGCCGTTTTATTCCGAGTTGTTCCTCGCCGTGCAGAACAGTCAGGGCGAAACCTCTCAGAGCTTCCGGAACAGTCACGAAGACGAGCCTTACTTGGGACGCCTGCACGACACGGGTCGTGTTCGATCTGTCAATGACGTGCTCTTTGCGCCGCGTTACGCCGCTTCGTTCAATTTGAGTGATTCACAGACTCTATTGATGGGCGCATCCGCGGCATTCGGTCCGAATGGAAGCGGTCGCGATGCGGACACACAAATCTACGGAGTTGACCTGTTTTGGAAATGGAAACCGGTCAATCATCATGGCGGTTTTCCGTTTGTGAGCTGGCAATCCGAAGCGATGCTCCGGCGCTTCAAAGCCGATGCCTTCGATTGGGATCTTGATGGCGATTCCGCGCTTAATCCCGACGGCAGCGAACAGGACCTGAACGGTGATGGCATTCCCGATCTTCTGCCAAACGAAATACTGAGCGACTACGGGTTCTATTCGCAACTGGCCTACGGGTTCAGGAAAGGCTGGGTCGCCGGTTTGCGCGGCGATTGGGTGAGCAGTGACGCCGCTCGATACGAAAGATTGTTTGGGCGCGATGCGGACCGCGCTCAGCGCTGGCGTGTTGCGCCGAACCTCACCTGGTATCCGAGCGAGTTCTCCAAGATTCGTCTTCAATATAACTTCGACCGGCGGCGGTCAATTGGCGACGACCATTCGGTTTGGTTGCAGTTGGAATTCCTGTTGGGCAGCCACGCTGCGCACAAGTTCTAGTATGTACTCCACGCAACCTATCTTGCTCATGAAAGCCAAATTTCTCATACTAACTGCGATGCTGTTCGCAGGCGCGGCGCACGCGGCTCTCAACGTCGTGGCCACCATCTCCGATTTCGGCGCCATTGCCGAGGAGATCGGCGCCGATAAAATCAAAGTCACCACGATCTGCAAAGGGACGGAAGACGCACATTTTGTCAGCGCCCGGCCTGGGTTCATCCGCCTTTTGAACCAAGCTGATGTTTTGTTGGAAGGCGGCGCGGATTTGGAAGCGGGCTGGCTGCCAACGCTCGTCAATGGAGCGCGCAACCAGAAGATTCAGTCCGAGGCGCCTGGGCGCGTCCTGTTGTCGCGAGGAATAACATTGCTCGAAGTTCCGACTGGGCCGATTGATCGTTCGATGGGAGACGTGCATCCGTTTGGCAATCCACACTTCTGGCTGGACCCGGCGAACGGCAAGATCATGGCGAACAATTTAGCAGAGGCCTTCAGCCGGCTTGATCCTTCCAACGCGCGGAGTTATGACCGCAATCGTCAAAAGTTTAATGAACGGCTGGAGCGCAAGCTGAACGAGTGGGCGAAGTTGATGGAGCCTTATCGCGGAACCAAAGTGGTTACCTATCACAAATCGTTTGATTACCTGTTGGCGCGCTTTGGCCTGGAACTCGCCGGAACAATTGAACCGAAGCCAGGGATTGAACCTGGAGCCGCCTACGTCAAACTGCTCATCTCGCGGCTTAAGGTCGAGGGCGTGAAATTGATATTGATCGAACCGTATCGCCCCCGCAAAACGCCGGAGTACGTCGCGCAAGCGAGCGGTGGCAAAATAGTCATCGTCCCGGAAAGAGTCGGTGGTCACGAAAAAGCAAAAGACTTCTTTGGTCTTTTCGAGTATGACCTTGCTCAAATTGCGGCTGCACTGAAGGAAACCAAGTGACCGGCGACTCGCTCTTGACCCTAGACCAAGTGGCGGTCGGTTATGGCCGCCATGCGGTTCTCTCGGACGTTAATCTTACCCTGCCGCGCGGCAGCTTCAGCGGCTTGCTCGGCGCGAACGGTTCCGGCAAATCCACATTGATCAAGTCGATTCTTGGCATCCTCCCGCCTCTGACCGGCCGGGTCGAATTTGCTTCTGAGGCGGGGCGAGCGCCGGCTCTCGGTTATGTGCCGCAGCGCGATGTGTTCGACCCGGTCTATCTCCTGTCGAGCTTTGAAGTGGTGCTGATGGGAACGTGCGGACGCGTTCGCCCCGGCCGGCGCATCGATGCCGCAGAAAAAGAATGGGCACGCCAATGTTTGCGGGAAGCAGGCGCCGAGCAGTTGAGCGAGCAGATGTTCGCTCAGCTCTCAGGCGGCCAGAAGCAACGAGTTCTCATCGCTCGCGCGCTGGCGACGAAGCCGGATTTTCTGCTGCTGGACGAACCGACCGCTGGCATCGACGCCACGGCCAGGCAGTCGATCATGGATGTGCTGAGAGAAATTCATGCCCGCCAGCGGCTGACTATTCTCATGGCCAGCCATGATCTGCTCGTCGTTCGCACTTACGTGGAACACGTGATCTGGCTGCACCAGGGGAGAATCCAACAGGGACCCGTGAGTCAACTGTTAACACCGGCGAACATCGAGGAAATTCTCGACTTGGAAATGCATTGAATGCGTATGGAGATGTGGCGCGAAATTCTAGACCCGGACTTTCTGCTCCGAAACTCCGTTTACATGAGTGTCTTGGTGGGATTGGCGTGTCCATTGGTGGGGACCTATTTGCTGTTGCGACGGCTGATTTTCATGGGAGTCGCGCTGCCGCACATTTCATCCTGCGGCATAGCTTTTGCCTTCGCGTTCCATACTTGGGGCCTGATTCCGCACATGGAGGAAGGAGAACACACACTCGCTTTGGCAGGGTCCACGATCTTTACGCTCGGGGCGATTTTAGGCTTTTCGTGGTTCGAGAAGCGTGGTCGCAGCTTGATCGAGGCGAGCATCGGGACGGCCTACGTCTTAGCGGGAGCCTGGAGTATTCTGCTGCTGGTGAAGAATCCGCATGGTGAACACGGTCTGCTAGATCGGCTCAAAGGAGAAATCATCGCGGTGTCGAACGCGAGTTTGGGCTGGACCTTTGTGGTTTTTGCGATCGTTGCGCTGACGTTTTTCATTTTTCAAAAGGAATTCCTGCTTGTTTCGTTCGACCGCGAGACTGCTGTTACGCTGAAAAAGAACGTCGATTTCTGGAATACGTTTCTCTTTCTGCTCATCGGCCTCACCATTTCCGTTTCGGTGTTAAGTGTCGGTCCGTTGGTGACATTTGGATTCTTGCTATTGCCTCCTTTGATTGCCCACGGGTTTGCTTCTAACATGCGGCAATTTATTTGGGGAGCGACCGCTATTGGCGGTGTCAGCGCTCTGGTCGGTTTCTATATTGCGTATCGCTGGGACTTGCCAGTGGGCCCCACCGACGTGGCCTTGCTCGGGGTTGTCTATGTTCTGTCGACAATAGTGAACAGATCAATCGCGCTCCGGCCGGCGACAGCGCATAAGAGTTCGCCTTAATGCAAGACGCCGTTCCGTACGGAGGATGGTTCTGGCAAAGCTGAGGTCAAAAGCGAGTGTTTAAGGAAAGCGCGCGCCTCGGTTATCGACGGGTCGCTCGCAGCTTGTGCATGGTGAACTCCTCGGTCAGAGCCGATCGGTCGGCGGTTTGAAACCGCTCCGGCAAATAGCGCCGGTCGGAGCACGCAAGCACCGCGGCCAATTCCTGCAAGGCGAGCAAATGAGGATCCAATGGATCGATGAACGAGTTGACCGCTTCCTCTAAATCGGCAAGTTGCACGTCATCATCACGTCCGGCCAGCACGGCGCGTTCTTTGGCGCGAATTAGAATTGATTCGACATCGCTGCCCGTGAGCGGACGGGCGCCTAACTGGTCGCGAACGTAGATTCTGCTCGGCTCGCCCAATGCAATTTTCTTCACCCTGGCAATGGTCTCGAACAGGGCCAGAACATCTTCGACGCCTTGCGCGGCAAAAAGAGGAATGCAAAGACCAAAACGCCCTTGGCGTTTCATGTCGATGGCCAGCAAATCGGGCCGCGAGGTCATCGCCACCCAAAGCTCGCGTCCCCGCAGTGATGAATCTCCCAGATGCGCGGCAAAAGCGGCAAAGACGCGCCCTGAAACTCCGCTATCGTCGCCGCCGGATTCGCGGCCGCCAAAGACCGCGTCTGCCTCATCGACCACGACCACAACCGGGCCAAGCGCGCGAATGGTCATGAGAATCCGGCTTTGTTGCAGTTCGGTGTCGCCCACCCATTTCGAGCGGAACTCGCCGATCTCCATGACCGGCAGACCGCACTCACTGGCGAAGCAATCGACCAGAAATGATTTGCCGACACCTACGCGCCCCGGCAGGAGGACACCGCGTTCCAACACATCGCGTTTGCCGTTCTTAATGAGCCAAGCAAGTTCCTGGAGTTTTTTCTTCGCGGCCGTGTGAGTGGCGACCGCGCCGAGATTGAGGCCCGGCTTGGGATTTTTGAAGCGGACGAGCCCCTGGCAAAACTCTTCAATGAGCCGCTTTTTGTTCGTCGCCACGTGATCGGCAGTAACGCGCGAACCGTTGCGCACAGCCTCGGCCAACAAGTGCTGGCAGCGCAACAGATTCAGGCCCGAAAGCCGCCCGGCCAAATCTTGGCTGGGCAAATCGCTCCATTCTGAAATCGGTTTGCTCTCGGTCATCATTCGAACGCCGGTCGATTCGAGAAACTGCAGCCGATCCTCATTGTCGGGCAGTTCGATTTTGATCTGCGCCACGTGGGGATTTTGCAGAAGGTCCGCGTTGACTTCAGCGGCGGACTCGGTCACCAGCAGAATGCCGACATCGAGCCGGCGCATTTCCGGAGAGGCAGCCCATTTGAGCAACGTCACCAGCGCCATGCGTTCGTCGAGGCTCGAATAAGCGTCGGTCGAGTGAGGAATGATTTTCTCGGGAAAGTCGATGATGAGCGTAATGCCGTCGCGTTTCTCCTCAGCCATGCGGAGAAAGAAACGCCGCAGCAAGGGCGCCAGCTTGATGAATTCGCGCGGAGGACCCGTAAGATGATAATGCGTCGATTCGACCTGGTCATACACTTCGAGCCATTCAAAAAAACGCTTCTGCATCTCTGCCGAGCCGAACGTTAACCCGTCGCCAATATCATAAAACAGCAGGAAGGAGCGGCCCGCAAAAAGGCGTCGCGCCAAAAACGTTTTGAGCGAAACGAACGAGAGTTCCGCGCCGTCCTGGAATGGAAAGACATCAAAGATGTTGCCGTGAACGACGAACAGGGAATAGGTGCTGCTATTCCAACGACGCGCCAGTTCCAAGGCCCATCCGCGCAACGGGAGGCGCTGGCCGGCCGGAATTGCCAAAGGCGGTGTCAATTCTGCCAGGGCAGGAGCGGGCTTTTTCTTCACTGTCGTTCCTTCGTGTTTGCAGGCCGAGGTTTTGGGGATGGCGCCACCGCTTCAATCATCGGTGGCGGTGTCAACGGTTTGAATCCGACTCGAAAATCGGTCGACGGAAGATCTCCAACGAGATCGGTAAATTCAACCATCTCAGCCAGCCATTTGTTTGTCTGATCCAAATGTTCGACGGTGGCATCGATGCGCGCAGTCAAGGATTGAGCATTCTTAGATGCGATGGCATCGGCGCGAATCAACTTGATCTGCTGGCCGAGGCGTTCTTGTTCTGAGATAACGAGGGCGAGATTGGCCCGAGCCTGCTCGATCCGGTGCCGCCGCTTTTGCAGAACCTCGAGCCGTTCCAAACGGGAAGTGAGGAGGCGTTGCTTTGCTTCCAAGTTGAAATGCGGTTCGGACGCCAAGGTTCCGGGCTGAGCCCTCGGCTTCAATCTCTCGATTTCAGCGCCCAAGTCGGCAACTTCGCTTTCGCCTTCGCGCACGAGGCGAGGCACCTCATCGCGTTCCTCAGTTTCCAGGAAGCGATCCAACGATTCCTCAATGCTTAGCATGCGCAAATAGGTCCACATGAGCTCGTCCAATTTGCGCAGCCTTGGATCTGAACCCGCGCTGCCTTGAGCCATCGGACTTTCGGCGCTGGCCTTTTCGATTTCTTCACAAACGCGCGCGAGATCATCGTATTCCTTGCGGCGGCTCGTCGATAATGTGGACAAGATCGAATGCCGCCGGCGAATGAATTCTTCGACTTCGGCCTTGGCCGCGGCGTTTTGAGCGGCTTCGACTCGCCGGTCCACCCATCGCTTAAAGAAGGGCATTCCGGGCAAGTAAATCCAGCCGAGCACATAAGCCGTTGCGCCAGCAACTAAGTAAATGGGTTGAAACTGAACGGCACTGCCGATGATGCCCGCTCCGAGCGTGAGCAGCCCCAACCACGCGTGGTGGACGCTCGTGAGAAATTCGCGACTGTATTTGGGCGTCGGCTCAGCCATGGACCGCCGCTACGGTAATGCAAAATGTATTGGTGTGCCACGGTTTTTGAATTGTTCACCGCCGCCTCACGCGCCGGCATGTTAAGGAGCGCTGCGTTTACGCTCCAGAAACGTGAAATATTCCGAGGTCAACCCTTACCTTCGGAACCGTTCGAGCGTCGAACGTTTCCACAAAGCATAAGCGCTGCGCTTTCGACAAACTTTTGTCTCATATGAGACAAAAGTTTGCTCGCATCCGTGCGCTCCGAGCTTTCTATTCTTTCAGGCCGGATGAAGAGCCGAGAATACCGCTTGACTGTCTCATTCGCGGGGCGTAAGGCCTTCCTTCAATGAAAGACCGCGCCGACATTTCGCGGACTCCTTTGGGTCGCCGCGATTTTCTTACGCGATTTGGGACAGGCCTGGGTGGAATCGCACTCGCCGCGATACTGAGGCGCGAACGAAGGTTGAGTGCGGCAGAGGTGTTGCCCCCGTCCGCGCAACCATTGCCGCATCATCCGCCCAAAGCGAAACGAGCCATTCAAATTTTTCTTCAGGGCGGCCTCAGCCAAGTCGATTCATTTGATTACAAACCTGAATTGGCCAAAGACCACGGCAAAGCGCTGCCAGATAGCGAAAAGCCGGACGTCTTCTTTGGGAAGGTTGGGTTGCTCCATCAGAGCCACTGGCCGTTCCGACGACGTGGCCAGAGCGGCCTTTGGGTTTCGGATCTGTTTCCGAACATCGCGGAACTGGCTGATGAATTGACGTTGATTCGCTCGATGGTTTCCTCGACGGGCAATCACACGCCCGGCACTTATGAGGCGATTTCAGGTTTTCGCATGATGGGTTTTCCAGTCATGGGCGCGTGGCTCTCCTACGCTCTCGGCAGCGAGACGGATGACCTGCCGGCTTTCGTGGTCCTGGCCGATGTGAGAGGCATCCCGACCGGTGGCGCGAACAATTGGACAAGCGCGTTCCTGCCCGCCCGCCATCAGGGCGTGTTGTTCCGCACGAAAGGTCCTCCCGTTTCCGATTTGCATTCTACCACGGAGATCAAGGAAGAGACGCGCCTGGCTCGAAATGATCTGCTAGCCGAAATGAATCGAAGACACTGGGCGCAACGCCAAGGCAACGATGCCCTCGCTGCGCGCATGCGCAGTTACGAACTGGCGGCCAAAATGCAGTTGGCTGTGCCAGGCGCGGTTGACCTCGAACAGGAAAGTCTGAGAACGCGCGCGCTCTATGGACTCGACCGAAGTGAGTGCGCCGACTTTGGCCGCAGTTGCCTTTTAGCGCGGCGTTTGCTGGAGCGCGGCGTGCGATTTGTCCAACTTTGGTCGGGCGCAGAACTCGGCGGACCGACGTGGGATTCGCACGGCAATGTGCCCGGCGAACATGACCGCGAGGCCAAGCGCATTGATTGGCCAATCGCCGGATTGCTCCGTGATTTGCGGCAACGTGGAATGCTCGATGATACGCTGGTCATTTTTAATACGGAATTTGGGCGCACCCCTTTCGCGCAATCTGAGGCGGGTACGCTAGGCAAAGGACGGGATCATAATCAGACGGCGTTTACGGTTTGGCTCGCCGGCGCCGGTTTGCGGCCTGGTGTTTCTTACGGAGAAACGGATCCGTGGGGTTACAAAGTCGTCAGCAAACCGACAACCGTGCACGACTTTCATGCCACCATTCTTCACTTGATGGGAATCGATCACGAGCATCTCACCTTTTACCACAACGGCATCCTTCGACGATTGACGAATGTCCACGGCGAAGTGATTAATGAAATCCTCGCCTGAGTTGATCGACCATCTTTGCACTGATATTGGTGGATCTATGAACAATCTCAAACAAGTTGAGCAAGCCGTTCTAAAACTGTCCCCACAAGAGCAGGAAAATCTGCGCGACTGGCTTGAGAATCTTTTAGAAGATCGCCTGGAAATGACTGATGAGTTCAAAGCGGAAATTGCCGCTGGCAAAGCCGATATCGCGGCGGGTCGTGCGCGCATTCGCCGACCATGAGCGAACAGTTTAGTCGCGGCGCGGCGACGCAGATTTGCTCGCATCGATTCGACGAAGGGAAACACCCTGGAAAGATGACAGCGTCGAGGTATTTGTCGATGCCGAGAACGCGAACGACGCCAATTGGAACCGCGTCAAACCGGGCGGCCAATACGTGATCATGCCAGCCACGCGCATCGCGAATTGGAAGCGGGCGCAACGTATCTTTTCCGCTCTCTTTTCACCCCCTTCCGGGTGACAAAACTTTTGGCGCAATTCGCTCCCCTTGTGACTTCACGTTTTGTTTGCCTCTCCCTTCCAAGAATGCTAAACGAATCGCGCCCAAAGGAAAACGTTGAGGACAAGCCTGTATAATGTGACGCTGCTGAACTCCGACGGTATCCCGGAAGTTCAAGCAGAACTTTGCCAGGGACTAACTAGAGGAGACCTTCAAGACTACACGAAAAACTGGTTGCCAGAGCTAAATAGATATCGATCGCGAGACGCTGGATGGCGTTGGGAGAATTATCTGAACTCGGATTCGGTATTTACTGTCAGATATGCTGCCTGCTTGCAGGGGCTGATGGCCCTGAAGTTTAACGCAGTTAGTGCTAACGATGAAAAGCGAAAGGTTGTTTATGTCGAACTCCTTTCAGTAGCTCCTTGGAATCGATCGAAACCTTTAGGGGAACCTCGTTTTAAGCCGGTCGGAAGTGTCTTTCTGAGACACGCCGTCGGAGAAAGCTTAGATCGTAAATTGGGTGGAATCGTAGGGATGCACGTTCCGCCAGAGTCGATTCCGTGGGTGAGGGCGCTTTCAATGACGCCTCTTGAAAATAGGGCTGGAATTCCCGACCTGCACGGCTCTTTCCAGATGAAAGAGCCGTGGCTCACAGCAATGTCTGCCTGCGCGCCGCGGTTCGCCGTGGTGGCCGCTTATTCTTCGCCATACATTTCGGTGAGCAGTTCACGCAAAGCGGCGGCGTCATCCGACTTGAGCGCGCCAATTTTCCGTGTGAGCCGCGTCTTGTTCACGACGCGAACCTGGTCGGCGCAAATATCCGCCGGTTTGCCCGCGCTGGTCACTGCCAGGCGCGTGCGCCAACCCGGACGCCGCACCGTGGTTAGTGGGCACACGACGACGGTGGGTAAGGCCGCATTGAGAGCGTCGAGGCTGACGATGACACAGGGGCGGGTTTTGCCCAATTCGCTGCCCTCCACGGGATCGAGTCGCGCCCAGTAAATCTCGTAGCGTTTCATGCCTTGCGGGAGGCAGGCTTGCGAACGGGGGATGCGGCGTCCTTGGGAATCGGACCGTCCCAAGGAATCTGGTCCAGGCCGTCCGCTAGCGTGCCATCCCACTCGGACCAGTCTTCATTTGCGGCGGCCATCTCCCGTGCCGTTTCCTCCCACGAGAGCTTTTTCCGGCCAGCCTTGGGCTTGAGGGCGATCTCGTGGCCGCGATCTTCCAGCACAATGCCATGTTCGAAGCCGTGCTTGCGAATGAGTTCGGCGGTGAGACGAATGCCACGCGAGTTGCCGATCTTGGCCAGAGTGATGTCGAGTGTTTTCATGACGGACTTACGGTAATCACCTGGGGGGCTTGAATCAAGTCTCCGCTTCCATGAACTTCGCGGCCAGCGGCCTGGTCGGACGCCAAAGCGGTGACGTGACTGCACTCCAAGACGCTGGCGCGACGTCGTGTGCTCCAATCAGGTTCGTAGGCGCAATGCGCGAGGTTTGTTTCGGCGAAGGCTTTGCCCAACCGGCGCCTGCAAAGTTTCGTTGAACTTGGGGAAGAATGGGCGCAGCAAGACCTGGTGTTCGTCCAGGAGCTTGAGCGCCAGCGCCTCGTTCTTCTGCGTCAGCGCGCTGTAGCCGACCATGTCGGTGAACATGATGGCGGCCAGCTTGCGTTGTTCGGTGGCGTCGGCGGGCACGGGCTAAATCTTTACCAAAGCCAGTTCTGAGAGGGAATTCAAATTGATCTGGCGACAGTAGCGCAGCCAATCAGTCACGGGTGCATCCCGAAATGGCCGGTAGCGGCGGGCATCCTGCCTGCCGCAGAGGGCGTGCATCTTGCCGCCCGGAGCAACGCTTCAAACGCGGATGTTGCGTTCTACATGTAGCGCGCACACGGATCCGCCGGGCAGGATGCCCCGGCTCTACGGCAGGCAGGATGCCCGCCGCTACCGACAACTTCGGGATGCACTTTCCTAGTCGCGATTTGGTTGAGTGTCTTCCATTCAAGTCCAAGTCTTTCTCGCTCTCTCTGTTTTCTCCGTTAGCTCCTGTTCAGATCACACCGCAATTTTGAGTTAAAGCGCGTGCGCGATAAAATTTCACGGTTCAACCTGCCGCGTAAACGTCGGGGATTTGGACCAGGCCGTTGAGGTTAGTGACCGTGAATGCGCCGGTGGACGACCAGATTGTTAAATTGGTTGACACCTCAATTTGATATCGCAAGCCGCGCCCTCCTCGCAGAAAGACTTCTGACCTGCCTCCGCTCACGCCGATTTGCAGACGCGGACGCTCGACAACCGTCTGCGACTGGTTAGCCGGCACGTTATGAAATTCTTGGACCAATCCGGACGGCCATTCGATACGCAATGTTTCGACGGTGGTTGCGTCGCCCAGGCCGAAGTGCGCAGTCAGCGGAGTCTGACTAAAGGCGGGCCCCGAACTGATTTCACGCAGTTGCCAGAACGTCTTGCCCCGGATCGTCGCCTTCACTCGCACTTTCGCGCCGATGGCCTGCCGATTCGAGACCGTGCCCGTCAGTCTGACTTTGAGCCAGTGGTTCGAATTGCCATTGTTGCGGTAAAGCAAGTTGGTGAACTGAACGAAAACGGATCGGGCGACGAACAAATCCAGGAACCCGTCCTCATCGTAATCGGCCCACGTACAAAAGGTCGAGGCGGCTCCGGCGTCATTCGCCGGGCTGCCGCTGCGCACGCCCGTGAAACTCCCGTCGCCGTTGTTGTGATGGACGGCGTTGGTCTTGCCAGGGTTCAGCCCATGCACGACAAACAAGTCAAGATGCCCGTCATTATCGAAATCTCCCCACATGTTTCCGTAATTGTGCGCTCGGTCCGCAGCGATCCCGGTCTGGCTGGCGTCCATCTTGGCAAACGTGCCATCTCCGAGGTTGCGGAACAGCCAATCCGTTCCCGGGAACGCTCCGTTGCGGGATACGTACACATCCAGAAACCCGTCCCGATCGTAGTCTGCCCAAGACGCACCCTGCGAATTGTCCTCACTATTGGGGGCGTGCTGGGAACGATCGGTCCTACGTCACGTTGTGTCATCTTTCGGAAGGAACCTTGGCCCTCATTGCGAAAGAACATGATCCCGCCGTCAAAACTGTGATGTCGCGTATGAGTCGCGAACAGATCGAGCCAGCCATCGTTGTCGTAGTCGATCCAACTGCCGGCGCGCCAATCCTTGGCGTCGGCACTGATCGGCGTGCTCATATCTCTTGTGAAACTCCCATCGCCATTGTTGCGGAACAGGCGGATGCGCTCGCCCGCGCCGCCGGCTTCGATCCAGGTGCCAGTGACGGCCAAGTCGATGTCTCCATCGCCAGCGTAGTCGCCCCAGGCCGACGAGAGGTGGGACGCCACATCGGTCACGATGTCTCCAGTGGTAATTTTGGCAAACGTGGCATCGACTTCCAAATGCGCAACGCGGCTCGTCACCGACCCGGAGCTGTCTGTGAGCATTGCGTCGTAGTCACCCGCGCTGCTGGATTGGATGTTAGTCAAAGTAAGAATGGCGTTTGTTTGGCCTGTGATCGCCATTACGCCAAAGCGCCACTGGTATCGGATCGGCGGCCCCGTGCTGGTGGCGACAACCTGTAACTGAATCGTGGCGCCCAAACTGACGGATTGATCCACGGGCTGCTTGGCGAGTTTGGGCTGCCCCACAACGTTTACCAAGGCGCTGAGAAGAATCGGGGCCGCAAGTGGATTGCATTTCATAGGTTAGGTTACTTTCCGTTTTTCCGTACGTGTTTGGCGTGTCCGCATTTTCGTAACGCAGACTTTCAGTCTGCTGTATCGCCGATTTGCAATCGGCAGAGCGTCCGCACTTTCCAGGACGCTCGAACTTGCGGGCGCTTCGCAGAATACAATTTCTGCGATACGGCAGACTGAAAAGTCTGCGTTACGCTCAATACGTCCGTTTCCTCAATACACACAACGCACTTCCCAAGATTCTTTCAACAATTCTGAAAGAATTTGTCTTGCTCCGGTGTGTTCTCACTCGTATGGACAACTGGCGCGCCCGATGAACGAAGCAGCTCAAGATTGGCAGACAACCCGCTGGAGCTTGCTGGCTCGGCTGAAGAATTAGGAGGATCAGCAAAGCTGACGTGAATTCTTCGACGCCTACGGGCGGTTGATTTATTCGGTGGCGCGGAAGGCCGGGCTCAGCGAGGCCGAGGCGCAGGATGTTGTGCAAGATACGGTGCTCTCGGTCGCGAAGAAAATTGGTGCGTTTCGGTCCGATCCAGCCGCCGGCTCTTTCAAAGCCTGGCTGCTCCAACTGACGCGCTGGCGCATCCTTAACCAGGTGAAAAGGCGCTTGCCTTGCGCGACCGGAGATTCCGGGGCGCACGCCGACGACGAGTCGCGGACTACGTCATCATCGCGGGCTTCGCTCGACGATTCTGAGTGTGCAGGCCGGCTTGGGTTTGGACAGAAGATCGCCAAGAACACGAAGATCAGAGAATTCGCAAACCTGTTTGCGATCTTCGCGACTTTTGTGTTCTCCTTTCGTGGTTTGAATCGCCGCGTTTAGGCTTAACTCCTCCTCTTTCACCGGGAAAACTGTTTGCCGCAGATGACACGGATTTCATGGATAAGATTCCCGATCGACCAAACTCCCTTCGGCTTCCTTTATCTCTGGTATCTGCGTAATCCGTGGTTCTTCAGACTGGCGTTGGCGGCTCATTGACGGAACTTTTCGTGGCGTTTCTAAAGGCGCAGCCACTCTTGAAGCCCTCGCCGCAGCCGCGCGGGTTGTTCGTCAATCTGCAGGCAGTCCAACCTCTTTCACCAACTCCGCAAAGCGCTGATCACTCCGCAGGCTTTCCAGAATTGGTTCCATTTTGAGGTAGATCAAGAGAACGGATCGGTCGTCCAATGCCTTGTCCAACCATTGAAAGGCAGACCCAATAGCTTCGGTAACCGAGGGCGCTGTAGCTGTCCGCCAAACCGGACCAGGCCTCCGCATAGGAGTCGTCGATGGCGAGCGCCTTGTTGTAGTGCTTCAGACTTTTTTCTAAATTGCCTTGCCCGCGTTCATTCCAGAGGCCCAGGCCGCGATGGTACTCGAGATAAGCTTCCGGCTTCACCGAAGGCGCTTGCGCCAGACGAGTTTCGATGCTCGAACTCAAATTGGTGGTAACCTGCCGCGCGATGGCCCGGGCCACTTCAATCGTCAGCAACTCGTGCAGCCATTCTAAATTTAAGCACAGAAGATTGGAACAGAAGGTAACGAAGGAAACAAAGATGAACCGCTTTGTTCCCCTCTTCGTGACCTTCGTTTTCTTCTGTTAAATCCCAAGCAGGAGTGCATGGACTGGTCGAAAACTCTCTGCCTAACGGGTGAAGCGCTGAATCCTCTTCACCGGTTCAGCTTCCGCGAATTGTCGGCGCATTCCTTCTTCGGGAAGTTCTGCGAGGATTTGCGGGACCGTGGCGGATGTTTCTCGCGCCAGCGCGTCGGTGCCGTCCAGTTCCAATAATGGCGAGGCCACCCGCACGAACGAGGATATCCTGAATCTAGTTGAAAACTGAAGAGTGGCTCTTGGCGTGGTGCCAACCACGCAAACAAGAAAAACAAAAACAAGAGCCACCTATGAAAGTCCAAACCAAGCAGCGAAAAAAAGCAATGGCGGGATTGGCCAGCAACAACAGCGTCAGCAAGTCCACGAGATTATCCCAAAGGGCGGCCGAGCTCTGGACGAAGTGACCTGGGAGTTAGGTCGGCAAGTGGCCGAATTTATTTTCTATGCGGAGCGCGAAGAGTTGGCGGGTCCGGATTATCAGCCACGTCGGGAGGGTCTCTACAAGTGGGCTTCGGAGCCGGGCTCGGTTTATCTCGGCGGACAGAAAGTCCGAGTGGAGCGTCCACGGCTGCGGCGCGGGGAAAAGGAAGTCAGCTTAAAGAGCTATCGAGCGATGCAGCAGACCGACGGCTTTAGCCAACAATTGCTGGGCCAGGCGCTGGCAGGGCTGTCGGGACGGCGCTACCGCGAGACGCTCCTTAATGCGGCCGAAGCTTTTGGGGTTTCGCCCAGCGCGGTTTCAGAGCGCTTGGTGGAGGCAACGACGCAACAGCTCAAAGACTTCCGGGAACGGCGGCTGGAAGATTTTGCGGCGGTGGCCGTGTTCTTGGACACGGTGCATCGCGGCGGGATGGCTTTCGTGGTGGCCTTGGGCCTGGATGTGCAAGGCCAGAAACGCGCTTTGGGTTTCTGGGAAGGAGCCACCGAAAATGCCGAAGTGGCCGAGATGTTGCTGGCCGATCTGGAAGGGCGCGGCCTCAAACTTAACGCCAA
>Ga0194131_10002588_pt1 | contig 29527 bp, 25 predicted proteins | sample TA2KigO120mmetaG_FD_148631 | JGI IMG/M metagenome (GOLD analysis project Ga0194131, IMG submission 148631) | Freshwater microbial communities from Lake Tanganyika, Tanzania - TA2015053 Kigoma Offshore 120m | ecosystem: Environmental > Aquatic > Freshwater > Lake | place: Tanzania: Lake...
GACGGCAAGAAGGTGCTTTACCAATATGGCGTACCCCGCCGCTTCGCGACGGCAGAGGTCTCCACCAGGAAGAAAGAGGAGGTCCCATACTGGCTCGGTCTTAACATTTCGCCCGACGGACGTTGGGACGTCGGAGCATTTCTCGGCGAAGAACGCCGAGGGTATTATCTGTTCCCTTTCGAGAGCAAGGGAAAACGGGAAACGCGGATGCTGCTTGCGGAGACAACCGGATTCATGCCGGGCGCGTTTTGGCCGCCAGAAGGGGACGTAATCTACTATCAGATCGACAACACGTTGTGGGCGCGCCAACTGCATCCGAGAACAAGGAAGCCGTTGGGCGAGCCTTTCGTGGTAAAGCAGTTCTCGGAATCGGACCGGCCGACATTTTCGGTTCGCTGCGTGACGAAGGACGCCGTTTATTTCACGTTGCAGGAGATGCGGGCGAATCTGTGGATCGCCGATCCCATCGAGAGGTAGAGCGTTCGGCGGCCGCGCGCTAACTACTTCGCGGGTTCGTCGCGCTTGGTGAGATCGCGGATCATGATGTCCTTGAAACGCATGTTGCCCGCTCCGCCGGAGTGAAGCTGCAAGGAAATGCCGCCGTCGAAACTCTTCGGATTCGGATCGGTGAAATCGACCATCACGACGCCGTTCAGCCGCGAGTAGTAGCGATTCCCTTCGACCTTTAACAAGTATTCGTTCCACTCGTTGTGGCGAACGACGGTTTCATTTTCCGGCGCGGGCCAAACGATCCACGCACGGCCATCGCCGTACAGTCCGCCGGTGTGCTGGCCAATGCGGCAGTCGATTTCAAACTGCAGGCCCTGCGTGATGGTGGGCGTGCCCGGCTTGAATTCGGAGTGAAAGAAGACGCCGCTGTTGCCGTCACCTTCACACTTGAACTTGAGCGAGAGGTGGAAGTCCTTGTAGTTTTTCTCGGTCTTCAAGTAGCCGTATTCTTTCGAAATCGCCTGGCCGTGAATCGTGCCGTTTTCAACGACCCACTTCTCCTTGCCGATCTCGACCCAGCCCTTGAGATCCTTGCCGTTGAAAAGCAGCACCCAATCCTCGCCGGGCAGCTTCGGACGCTGCTGGCGCTGGGCGAAAACGAGAGAGGCCGCGAGGGCCGCGAGAACAACTGTGCGTGTCAACATCATCGTTATGATACGCCGTTTTCGGACGGCGATTTCACGACCAAATAAATGGCGAACGGCGCGAACAGTCCGACGGCGCTGCGATACCAGGGAAACAACACCACGATGGGCAACAGTCCGAAGAGCGCCGCATGTCGATAGAGTCCGGTGTAAATCATCAACACAAGCAGCGGCAGCCACATCGCGAACAACAGCCCCGCGAACCCAATCACGACCGTCGACATCACTCCGGCCTTCATGTAGGCCAGCAAGAATGGCGGGCGGCCCGAGATCGTCCCCATATGTTCGGCGCGCAGCACGCGGCTGCGTGTTCCGCCGCGCGCGCGTTTTACAACGACATCGGTGTAGGGGGGATCGCCGGAACGCAGACCGGCGAATGCAAGGGCAGCGGCATAGGGCGCGACGATCTTATCGAGAAAGCCCACGGGCTCGTTGTTGAGCAAGAGCGCCAGCCGATCCAGCTTCTCGGTCTCAGCATATTCGACGGCGGAAGGCAGCAATACGCGGGCCAGAGTTACGTTCGACGGTGCTTCGACGATCCACTCGCCATCGGGCGGGTCGTCGAGACCCGGCTCGTAGGGCAGTTTCGGAATTCGTTCGTAGTGGAACCGCGCCTTGCGGAAGAAGACGACGATCGCCACCGCGACGATGAGCGCCCAATAGAGGACCGGCATTGGCCAATGGTAGCGTGGAAACATGCGATTTGCATGGCTGCTGTTCGCGATTCCAACGTTCGCCATCGACGCCGACGTTTGCATCTACGGCGGGACTTCGGCCGGCCTTACCGCGGCGCGCGCCGCCTCAACATTGCGTGGATTAGTCCGGAGAAACACGCCGTCGGAAGGACTGGGAAGTTCCGACATCAACAATCACTGGTTTCGAAACGATCACGAGCTGGGCGGACTCGCGCTCGATTTCTACCGGCGGATCGGCAGGGTTTATGGCAAACGGGAACCCGTCTATAAATTTGAGTCGAAGATCGAAGCGTGGCTGCGCGAATCTCATGTGACGCCGCAGCGGGAGCAGACGCTGATTGGCGTCGACAAGCGGGGCGCACAAATCCGGTCGATAGTCACAAACCGCGCCAGCTATACGTGCGGACAGTACATCGACGCGACGATTGAAGGAGACCTACTCGCCATGGCCGGGGTTCGCACGGCTGTGGGCCGGGAAGCGAATCGCGAATACAACGAAACGCGCAACGGCATCCGTCACACGAACACGTACCGCCAGTTCGAAGTGCGCGTCGATCCGTACAAGACTCCCGGGGATCGAAAGAGCGGACTCATCGCGACGATACAAGACGAGGCGCTCGGCGAAGTCGGCCGATTTCGATCGCGCCAACTACGAGATCTATCTCCGCTACATTGCCGCTGGGGGCAAGCTGTGGCAACCGACGGCGAATCTGCCGAACGGCAAAACCGATAAGGGGAGTTGGCACGATCTTTCGCTGAATCTCTACGGAACCAATCACGCATGGCCCAACGCAACGCCGCAAGCGCGCGCGGCGATTCTCCAGTTTCATCGAAATTTCTCCGAGGGCCTATTGTGGTTTCTATCGAACGACCCGGCCGTACGCGAGTCCATCCGCGCGCCGTGGCGGCAATGGGGTTTGTGCGCCGAGGAGTTCAAAGACAATGGCAATTGGCCGCGGCAACTCTATGAGCGCGACGGCCGCCGGATGAAGAGCGACTTCGTGCTCACCGAGCACTATACGCGCCGCATTAATCCTACGCTGGTGGAAGACCCCGTCGCGATGGCCTACCGGCCTCCCGACCGACGCATCGTGCGCGATGGCGCCGTCTACAACGAAGGCTTCGTCTTTGGCGGCGAAGAGTGGGGGCCTTTCGGCGTGGCGTGGCGAGCGCTGTTGCCAAGCGAGTCCGAATTAACGAATCTGCTCACGCCGACTTGCCCGTCGGCAACGCACATCCCCTATACGTTCATGGCGCTCGGCGAGTCCGCGGCGATGGGGTCGCTGCTGGCGATGGAGTCGAAGAAGTCTTTGCAACAGGTCGACTACAATTTGCCGCGGGCGCGGCTGTTGAAGGCGGGCCAGGTCATCGGGTAGAATTTGCCGACGCCAAAATCAACGGATGCGCCGCAACGCTAGTCCTTCTTCGTCCGGATTGATCGCCCACACCGCGCGATTCTCGTACATCTTCATCAACCGCGCGTCGTCAGTCTCCGACATGGCGCGCGCCCAAATGACCTCCGACGAATCGATGTGCGCGTCGTTATAGACCCACTCCACATGAATGTTGTGATTGGCGTTGTAGCGTACCATCACCAGATGCCGGCCGCCCATCGATTCGAGCTTACGCACGAACTCGGCGCGCCGCATGTTGCCGGGCGCGGTGCAACAGCCCCAGGTACGCTCGGAGTCTCCGCCATTGTACGGCCAAAGAGAGCTCACCACACATCCGAGACCAATGCACAAAGCAACCCGCGCGCCGCGCGGCGACATCGCCATCCCTCGCCATCCCGTCATCAGCAGCATCCACTGCAGGCCCAGTAGCGGCGCGAAATAATGCACGGCAATGAATTGATGTGCGCCATATCCGGCGAGTCCGCACACAAGCGCCGCGCCGTAACGTCGTTCCCGCCACATGCCGAAAAGAAGCGGAATCATCAACAGCGGCCCGAGTAGCTTGATCCGCCACACCGAAAGCTTTTGCCACGAGTACCTCAGGCCCGACTCCCACGTTGCAAATACCCGTCCGTTTACCGCCTCAAACTCATCGGCAGACCGACGCAGTTCGGCGTGTCGAAACTCGACATTGGAGGGACGCGACAAGCCCGGCACACGTTGCCGTCGTTGTAGAGCTTGGCCGTTACTCGATAGGGCGGCGTCAGCGCATCGCCTGTCAACCGGAAGTTGTAATAGCCGAACGCCGTCATTGCGACGGCGCCGATCGCGAACGCGGGAACCAAGCGTATGCCGAAGCGCCACACACCGGCGGACAAAACGACGACAACGACGGCAATCAACCCCTCAAAAGGGCGCGTGAACAACAACACGGCACAGCCGATCCCGAACGCCACGCCATGAAACGGCCGCCGCGGGCCGATTGCGCCAATCAACAATACACCGCCCAGCGCCGCCATCGCACCGCCCCAGTAGCTGTTCATCCAATAACCTACGACGCCGAATCGCAAGCCCATTAAGACGCCGCCCCATAGCGCCCAGTGGCGCGGCAGCCATCGCTCCAGCGACCACACCGCCGCGCCGCACAATAGCGCCATCGACAGCAATACGCCCGGCCACGGATGCCCAAACAACGCGAACGAAAGCGCCATGCAAATCGAGTTTCCCGGGAAGTAGATCGATGCGTAGACCGGTTGGAAGTAGATGTGGAACGTTTCGAAGTGGCTCCAGAGTTCGGGCGCGGGATTGGCTAATCGCCCGAGCGACAACGTCTCCGCCGTCAGCAAATGGCCGAACTCATCGTGAATGCCTGGCACGCGCACAGGCAGCCAAGGCAATAGCAGCAGTCGAATCACGACGGGAAACAAAGACGCGATGAGTACCGCGCGCGCCGTTGACGCCGCCATCCACGCGATCGCGCGGCGAGGCAGCCTCAACGAGGGAAGGAACAGGGCGATCAAACAGAACGTCAGCCAAATGTACTCGACATCGGTGGCAATCAATCGCGCCATGTGATCCCGCCCAGAAACGGCGCTCCGCCCCAATCCCATACCGATGTCTGTCCGCTCACCCACCGCTGATTCCATCGCTGCGTCCGCGGGTCGATCGCGCCGCGCCCGTGCACCAGCACGGCCCAAAGCACGAGCGGAATCATCCAGCGCCGCAGCGGCCACTCACCACGCATCAGCATCACTGCAGCTGGCAACAGATCGGTCCAATATCTCGGTCCGTAGCCGAAGCCGCCCGCCCAATCGTTGAACAGGCAAATCACCAGAGTGTGTCCTCCGATCCAGAGCGCAAGCGCAACCGCGAGCCACCGCTCCTTGCGCCACAATCGCCACATGCCGACAATTCCCACTGCTAGAAATGGACTGTAGACGAGCAGTCCGCGCCCAGGGCTGAACAGTTGCCCCAGCAGCACGCCGCCAAAGCGCGACGCATCCCACACGAAGCGATTGCCCTGCAGGAAATAGGGCTGCAGAGGCATGCGGTAGACCGTCACGCACCACAGCACGAACGGTATGGACGCGATCGCAGCGCCGGCGAGCAAACGCACCGCATCGCGCCGCAGCCAAATCGCAATCGACACGAGCGCGATTACGTTTAGCGGCCGGTTCCAAATGGCGAGGCCGAGCAAGACACCCGCACACAGCAGATATCGCCGTCCATCGACAAGCAGCCACAACGCCGCCAGAATCAACAGCACCGACAGGCCGTGTTGCCACATCGCTCGGCTCGCCGTCGACCACAAGCTCGTGCCGAATGCGAACGACAAAGCCCAGAGCAGACCCTGCCATCCCCCACCGCCCAACGAAAAAATCAGCACCGCCGCGAGCGCCGCCGTTGCCGATGCGACCAGAATCTCCAACTGCCGGTGCGACTGCAGATACATTCGCTGTTGCAACAACTGCAATCCAGGCGAGGCCCCGGGCAACACCGGCGTGAATTTGTCGATGGCCAAAAACAGCGGGATCGACAGCACCGGTGTGGCAATCGGATACCGAGGGTAGGCATGGAACAACTCCGGGCAGCCCGCCAACGCGGGCTTGCGCACCTCCCCGCCCGGCCCGATGCATTCGATGCCGTAGAGCGTGTCTTCTGTCCACAGGCCGGTGTATTCGTCGAGAGTCAGATCGCCGCGCTCGACGAGGCTGATCATCGCCGGGACGGCCCACCGCGAGTCCGAGGACTGTGTAACCGGGCTCACTGCGTGCACCGCGAATACGATCGCCCCGACGGCGGCACACAACACAGTCTGCTTCAACGTCATCAAAGAATGAAGTCTAACATCGCCGCGCGGGATAAAATAGAAAGATGCGATTCGCGCCGATCGTTCTTCTGGGGGAATCGCGCACAACGGACTCGCTCCGGCTCGGCCATCGGGCGAGTTGCTCGCCCATTTGGGGCCGTGCCTTCGCGGCCTGTGCGCTTTTGACCGCCTCTCCGCTCGCGGCGGAGTTTCTGGCCGTTCGGCTCGAGGTCTCCGACATGGACTGCGCCTCGTGCGCCCAGTCGCTTGAATCCGGACTCAAACGGATCCGCGGAGTGGAGAAGGTCACGCTGTCGCAACAAAACGGGGCGGAGATGATTTTGCAGCCAGGCAACAAGCTGACGCTCGAACGGCTCCGCGATGCGATCAAAGGCGTAGGGTTCACGCCCAAGACCGCGCATGTCAAAGTGAAGGGCACACCTGTTACCGACGCCGGACAGTGGCGATTCACAGTCGAACTTACCGGGCAGCAGTTCAACCTTACCGCTTCGGGCGCGGACACGCTGAAGACTTTGCAACAGAACTCCGGCAAGATTATTGTCGTCGATGCGATCGCTCCCGTGCCTCCCGATCCACGCACGACGCCGTCGCTCGATGTCCGGGCGATTTCGAGCGGGAAGTGAGCGAACGCTCGCTCGCACTGCGCGCGCTGTCGCATCCAAACTTCCGTCTGTTCATGTCAGGGTTCGCGGTCAGCCTGATCGGCACTTGGATACAAAGCATCGCGCAGAGCTGGTTGCTTTATCGCCTGACGAAATCGGAGTTCTACCTCGGCGTCGCGACGTTTTGCGCGCATACTCCCGTACTGATACTGAGCCCGCTGGCGGGACTCGCCGCCGATCGGTTTCCCCGCCATCGGATCGTGCTGATTACGCAGTCGCTGTTTCTCTTTCAAGCCGCAACGCTGGCCTGGTTAACGCTGACGGAACGAGTGACACCGGCGCATGTGCTGACGCTCGCCGCGCTACTAGGATGCGCGAACGCGTTCGATATTCCCGCGCGCCAGTCGCTGATGATACTGCTGACTTCGAAAGAAGATCTGCTCGGCGCGATTTCGCTGAACTCGGTCGCATTCAACACGGCCCGCACGCTTGGTCCGACGATTGGCGGCGTCTTTGTGGCGCAATTCGGCGAGGGCCTCTGCTTCACCGTGAATGCGGTCAGCTTCCTTTTTGTTCTCTATTCGCTATTGCGGATACGCATGCCGCGCACCGAACCGTCGAAACACGCCGGCAGCGGCATACTCGCCGGAGTTCGTTACGCGTGGTCGCGGCCCGTAATCCGCAACTCGCTGCTACTTTGCGGCATGATGACGCTCACCAACGCGCCGCCGCTGGTGCTCGGTCCGTTCGTCACCGACGGCCTTTTTCAGCGCGGCTCGACGGGGCTGGGCTATATGATGGCGGCGTTCGGCGCGGGCGCGACGCTTGGCGTTGTCCGCATTGCAACGCAATCGTCGAGCGACGGCATGCGCGGCGTGGCCGGACGAGCGGCGGTGTTATACGCGCTTTCCCTGGCGGCGTTCGCGGTCGCGCCGACCTTTTGGTTTGCGGTCGCGGCGTCGGCCAGCGCGGGTTACGCGTTCTTCCGGCAGAACGCCGCCAACAACGCGCTGATTCAGTCGGTGCTCGACGAATCTTACCGCGGCCGTGTGATGTCGCTGTATACAATGATGGCCGTCGGCATGTTGCCGATCGGCGGCTTGATCTCGGGATCGGGGGCGGCGGCGTACGGTCCGCGCGCGGTCCTCGGCGGGGCCGCAATTCTGGCAGGCGCGGCAGCGGCCGCGTTTCTGCAATACACTCGCTCCATGGGGTCTTCTGAATGCGCCGCTTCCTAAGCTGCCTTCTCCTTTACATCTCCGCGCTCGCCGCGCAGCCGTCCAATCGGGAATTAATTGGCCAGATCGACGACACGCTCGCCGACCTCGCCAAAGTCACCGGGCTGCCTGTCAAGGGCACGGTCGATCGCGAATTCATTACACGTGAAAAGTTGAAAGATTTTTTGCAGACCCGCATCAACGAGTCGATCAAACCCGAAGAGTTGCGCATCGAAGAGTTGACGCTTAAGCTCTTCGGCTTCGTGCCGCCAAGCTATGACCTCAAGGCTTCGACGATTTCGCTGCTTACCGAACAAGCGGCGGCGTTTTACGATTACCGCAAGAAGAAGATGTTTCTTCTCGAAGGCGCGCCGGAAATTTCGCAACGCTTCGTGCTGATTCACGAACTCGCGCACGCGCTAGCCGACCAGCACTTCACGCTTGAAAAATATATCCAGCAGGGACGTAACGACGATTCAGCCACGGCGCGCATGGCCGTGATGGAGGGCCAGGCGCAATGGTTGATGTACGAGGTGATGGCGCAGAAAACAGGCCAGTCGCTGCGAAAGGATCAGTCGATGGTCCGCATGTTTGTTAACGCATCGAGTGTTGGCCTCTCCGACTACCCCGAACTCTCCAAGGCCCCGCTCTACATTCGCGAGAGCCTGTTGTTTCCATACACCAAGGGGCTCGTCTTTCAGCAGGAAGTCATCGAGCGCCTAGGCAACAAGGGCTTCCGCGAAGTATTTGCGCGGCCTCCATCGAACACGCGCCAGATTCTGCATCCGGCGCTGTACTTCGAAAAGGCGAAGCCGGCCAAAGCGCGCGCGCCGAAGTTGCCCGGCGATTACACGGAACTGACCGATGGCGATTTTGGCGAGTTTGACATTCACGTGCTCATTCAGCAACACACCGACGAGGAGACCGCCGATAAACTGGCGCCACGCTGGCGGGGCGGACGCTACCGCGTCGGCGAGCACAAGTCATCCAAGAAACCCGCGCTCACGTACGCGCTGGCGTTTGATTCCGCCGACGCCGCCGGGCAGTTCGAGTCGTTCTACAAGGCCAAAGTGGCGCCTTCGAAATCAGCGGCGCGACTCGCGCGGAAAGGCGCGGCGGTCCAGATCACCGAAGGCTTAGAATAGTTACGATGACTGTCCGATTCGCCGCGCTGGCTCTGGCCGCGCTCTCTCTCGCCGGCGCCGACATCCCGCGCACCGCTCCCGATTTTCAAGTACGCATGACCGATGGCAAGGACATCCTCCTTAGCTCCTATAAAGGCAAGGTGGTGGCGATCGAGTTCATCCTCACCGACTGTGGGCACTGCCAGAAGGCTTCGCAGACGCTCAACAAATTGCATCGGGAACTTGGTCCGCAAGGATTTCAACCCGTCGCCGTGGCCATCAACAACATGGCCAACATGTTCGTCAACGACTTCGTCAAGCAGTTCAACATCACCTATCCGGTGGGCTTCTCGCCGCGCGAACCGGTGCTCTCGTTTCTTCAGCATGACGTCATGATGAGCCTGATGATGCCGCAGTTGGTGATCATCGACCGCAAGGGAGTTGTCCGCTATCAGTACGCGGGCAACGACCGGTTCTTCGAGCACGAAGAAAAGAACCTCCGCGAACTATTGATGCCACTCATCAAGACCGGCGCGGCGCCGCCGGCTAAACCGGCCGCGAAGAGATAAGCCAAAAATTTCTGTAACGAAGAGGCGGGTGGGTACACATCCGGGTAGATCCTATGAACCCTACCGAAGCCAAAATCATCGCCAACTACCTGCTCGCCGATTTCGAAGGCGAGATGCAGACCACGATAAACGTTCTGGCCGCGGCGCCGGATGCCAGTCTGGATTATCGCCCCGACGGGAAATCGAAAACGGCGCTCGGGTTGCTGCGGCACCTCGCGCTTGAAGACGCATGGTTGTTGAACAGCATCGCCGACGGCGCGTTCACGCCGCCGCCAGACGACTCCGCCGCTTGCGGCATCCACAACGCCGCCGATGCGGGCTCCCGCTACAAAGCGAGCGTTCCCGCGGCGGTCGAACGCGTGCGCGGATTACCCGCCGAAAAGCTTACCGAAACCATCGACATGTTCGGCATGTTTCAACTCCCCGCGCTCGGATTTCTATCGATCACCGCGAAGCACTCCGTTCACCATCGCGGTCAGTTGACCAGCTACTTGCGCGCGATGGGAGGCAAAGTGCCCAGCGTCTACGGACCGACGGCAGATTCGCAGCAGGTGTAGCGGCTTACTGCCGCCACTCCGCGGTAAAGATGTTGAACTCGAAGCGGTCCTTTGCGTTCAACGAACTGGAGAACAGCAGCGTCTTGCCATCCGGCGAGAATTCCGGAAACGAAGTGAAGCCGCCGTATTTAGTAACCTGCTTCAGGTTTTTGCCGTCCACGTCCACGATGAACAATTCGAAATCGCGCCCGTCGCACTTGTGCATATTCGACGCGAACAGAATCCGCTTGCCATCGGGCGTGAAGGTTGGCGCGAAGTTCGCGCAATTGTTCCTGGTGATTTGCCGGACGTTGTTACCGGCGGCGCCGGAGACGAACAACTCCATCTTCATCGGCGCGGTGAGGTTGTCCTTTAACAGCGCGTCATAACGCGCCATCGTCTCGGGCGTTTGCGGATGGTTCGCGCGCCAAACGATCTGCTTGCCATCGCGAGAAAACACGGGCCCGCCATCGTAGCCTTTGCTCCTGGTGATCTGCTTTTTGCCGGCGCCGTCTGGCTTCATCGTCCACAGGTCGAGGTCGCCAGACTCCATCGATGTATAGACCAAGAGCCCGGTCTTGAAGTTCACCGTCGCTTCGGCATCATAGCCCGGCATGGCCGTCAGCTTTTTCTTGATCGCGCCGTCGAGCGAGGCGACGTACAACTCATAACCTGGAAAAACGCCCCACACGTAGCCTTTGCTGCGGTCGGGCGGCGGCGGGCAGGCGGGACTGGTTTCATGCGTCGATGCGTAGACGATGTGTTTGTTGTCCTTAAGGAAGTACGCGCAGGTGGTGCGGCCTTTACCGGTCGAGACGAGTTTCTGATCGGAACCGTCGGCGTTCATCACGAAGATCTGATCGCACTGATAGGGATCGCGGGTCGATTGGAAGACGATGCGTTTGCCGTCGGGCGCCCAATACGCTTCGGCGTTTTGACCGCCGCTGGTCAACTGCTTCGGCTCACCCAACGATTGTGCATACACGCTCAGCGTGCAGAAGAGGATTGCTCGCATTAGAATTTCCCTTCAAACAGGTTTCGGCCATTTACCAGAGCGCGCATTTTGCCATCGGCGACAGACCGCTGCAACATCCAAAAGCCGCAATCGGGATGGATGTAGGGAATGCGCCCCGGTCCAAGGATCTTTTGCGCGTGTTCGATTCGACGAGCGATCAAGTCCGGAGTCTCGATGCCGTTGTCTTTGATATCGACAACGCTTAGACCGAGACCGATCTTCGGATCGAGCTCGCGGAACGCGTCGAGTTCGTCATAACCGCGGCGCGCAAATTCGAGGATCAGGTGATCGCAATGCAGACTGTTCATGAAGCCCATCAGGTCCTTCCAAAAACCCTTCTGCACGGATTGCCCGCCATAGTTGCCAAAGCAAATATGCACGCCGCGCCTGCCCTTGACGCCGTCGAGCACATGGTTGATCGCCGGCAGCGCCCACTCGCGGTCTTCCGGATGGCCGCTGATGTTGGCTTCATCGATCTGAACGATTTCGGCGCCAATGCGCTCCATCTGCCGGCGCAGCACCCGGGCGATCGCCATGCAAAGTTCGTCGCGCGTTTTGTAGTGGCGATCGGTCAGAACCTTGGTCAACATGTGCGGACCGGTGCAGGTGAACTTCAACTTGTGTCCTGTCAGGCCGCGGGTGAAATCGTAGTCGCGCGCGAGGTTCAGCACACCGTCGCCCACATCTTCGGTCACGATGCCCGCCGGATCGGTCCGGTAGGTTAACTGGGCGTCGGCGCGGAACTGGTCGATGTCGGAAATGGAAAATTTGGTGCGAATCCCGGACATGCGGCTGATAAAGTAGTCGATCATGCCGTTGGTTTCGGGATGGCTCGGATCGAACCGGTTCAACTCCCCGTCGGCGACGACGTCGATGCCGGCGAGTTCCTGCGTCTTGAGGACAACCATGATGGCATCGCGCAGCGCACCGCGCGATGTGTTGCCGTGGAGCCATTGCGGCGTGGGATAGCTGCCGACGACCGTTGTTAGGATGGACATTCACCATTCATTTTATATGGAGACCGCCATGCGATCACTTTTTTCCCTACTCCTCGCGCTGCCGCTCGCGGCGCAGACGCGTTTCGTTCGCTTTGAAAAGCAGGTGCTCGCCACCGGCCTGCGCGGCGGCTATCAGGTGGCCGCGACCGATCTCAATCGCGACGGCAAGCCCGATCTCATCGCGCTCGCCTCTGGGATGACCGAACTCATCTGGCTTGAAAATCCGACGTGGGAGCGCCGTGTGATCGCGCCGAAGCTATCCCGCATGATCAACACGTGGCCGCTGGATACGGATAAAGACGGGGTGCCCGAGTTGCTGGTCGCACACGCGTTCGAGAATGAGGCGGCGCGGTCGGTCGGCATCGTGAGTTTTCTGAAGCACAACGGCGATCCGAAACAGCCGTGGTCAGTCAAAGAGATCGACCGCATCACGACATCGCATCGCATTCGCGCGGCGAACGGGTTGTTCATCAACGCACCGCTGACAGGGGCCTCGGCGGTTGCGCCCGAGTACCGCGATCACACTCCGCTGGTGGCCTACAAGCCGGGCGACTGGAATCGCCAACTCATAAATAACGACGATGAGGGCGTGGTGCACGGCATCTTCATCAACGACTGGAATCGCGACGGACGCGAGGATATTCTTTCGGCCAGCTTTCGGGGCATTCACGTCAATCTCGCGCAGGCCGATGGTACTTGGAAGCGCGAGAAGATCGTCGACGGCGATCCGGCGCCGTGGCCCAAGTCCGGCGCGTCCGACGTTACGGTCGGCCGCCTTCGCGCTGAGCGGTTCCTCGCCGCGATCGAACCCTGGCACGGCAATCAGGTCGCCGTGTATCGACAGAAGAAAGGCGCTTGGAATCGCATGGTCATCGACGATTCCCTAACCGACGGCCACACCGTTTTCACGGCGGATCTGAACGGCGACGGCAAGGAAGAGATCGTCGCCGGCTTCCGCGGAGGCAAGCGCGGCGTCTATGTTTACTATGAGGAGAGCGGCCGTTGGATCCGCCAAGTCATCAGCGAGGGCGATGTCTCGGCCGCCGCGTGTGTCGTCGTCGATCTGAACGCGGACCGGAAACCCGATATCGCCTGCATCGGCTCGGCGACGCAAAACCTCGTTCTCTACAAACAACAATGATCAAGCGCTACGCCGAAATGCGGCCCGATGAACTGGAGGCGGCTCTGAAGGCAAATCCCGTTTTCATCGCGCCGTGGGGAGCGCTTGAGTGGCACGGCGCGCACCTGCCGCTGGGGCTTGACGGAATAGTCGCCGAAGCATTCTGCGAACGATTGGCCGAGACGCTCGGTGCTGTGCTGCTCCCCTCGACTTGGTGGCCGATGACAACACTGCCGCACGCTTATTCGATGCAAATCTCGACGAACACACTCTGCGCGCTATGGACCGAAATGCTCGTCGAATGCGCTCGCGTTGGCGCAAAGTCCGTTTGTATCGTAACCGGCCACTACGCGCATGGCCACGAGTGGGAGATGTACCGCGTCGCGCAAGACGCGATGCAGAAGAATCACGAATTGCGCGTCATCGCCGCCTCGCCACTTGAGATTCTACTCGATGACGGCCTGCTCGATCACGCCGGCCTGCACGAAGCCTCGCAACTCTTGACGGCGCGCCCCCAACTAGTGCGGACCGATCTCTACGAACCCGGAAAGCCCGGCAAAAACGCGGTCCTGGGAGAAGATCCGCGCGCCGCCACCGCCGCGCTCGGCGAAGAACTTTTTCAACGCGGCCTGGAGGCGTGGAGGAACGCGGTGGTTAAATGGGATCGCGACACGCTGCAGTTTTTCTACGGCAAGCGCACCGCGGCGTATCGGCCATACCGGCAAAAGTATTTCAAAGGTTCGTGGGAACAGGCGATTCTCGATTGGTGGAAGAGCCGCTCAGGGGACCGCTAGACGCGCGAACGGGTAGTTTTCATACGCTCGCGTGGCAAGCACGCGATCGAGGCTGGCCATGGCGAGGTCGATGTCGGACTCGTTGTTGTAAAGCGGCGCGACGCCGAAGCGGATGAGATCGGGGCCGCGAAAATCGCGAATGACGTTGTGCTCTTCGATCAAAGCGCGCGTAATCCGCCAGGCTTCTTCGTGGCGCAGCGACACGTGCGAACCGCGACGCGCGGCATCACGGGGCGTAGCGACTTCGACGCCAAGCGAGTCTGCCTGTTCGATCAACTGCGCCGTGAGTTCGATCGACCGCGCGCGAATGTTCGCCATGCCGGCTTCAAGAACCAGATCAAGTCCGGGCTCCATCAGGGCCATCGAAATCACCGGCGGCGTGCCCGCCAGAAACCGCGCCGCGCCGGCGGCCGGTTTGTACTCCGTCGAGAACGCGAATGGATCCCCGTGCCCGAACCAGCCTTGAATCGGGGACCGCACGAGCGCCTGCACTTCACGCCGGACATAGAGATATGCCGGCGCGCCAGGACCGCCGTTCAAATACTTGTAGGTGCAGCCGACGGCGAGTTCGGCGCGGCTTGCGGTCATGTCGATCGGAACGGCGCCGGCGGAATGACTCAGGTCCCATAGCGCCCACGCGCCCGCGGCGTGGCTGTGACCGGTAGACTCAACGAGGTCAACCGTTTCGGCTGTACGAAAGTCGGTCTGCGTGAGAGCGACGACGGCGGTCGACGAATTTGCCTCGCCGTGGCGCACGCGACCAACACCGTCGAGGACGTAGAGGTCTGACGGAAAATTCCGCCCGCTGGTCACGATCTCGTTGCGTGGCGCGCGTGCGCGCAGGGCCGCCGTTGTGAGTTTGAACAGATTCACCGATGTCGAATCGCAGACGACAACTTCGCCGGCGCGCGCGCCGATGATTTGCCCGATTTTCGCGCCGAGACGGCGCGGCAAGTCGTACCAGCCGTCGTTCCATCCGCGGACAAGGCGCTCGCCCCACTGCTTGTTCACCAACTCGGCGGCTAGCCGCTGCGCGCCCCTTGGCAGACGTCCGAGCGAGTTGCCGTCGAGATAAACCGGTCCATCTGGCTCAAGGACAAACTCATCGCGAAATGTTTCAATGGAGCGGGGCACTTACTCAGCATGCCACGCCATGATAGATTCTACCCATGCGAATTCTCCTTTGGGCGTGTTGGACGGCCGCGGTGTTTGCGCAGTCGAACGGGCAAATCGTCGGCGCGGTTTCCGACAAGTCGGGCGCGGTAATGCCCGGTGTGAACGTGAGAGTCCGCAGCGAACAGACTGGGCTTGAACTGTCCGCCGTTTCCGATGAGAGCGGCCGATTCAACTTTCCGCGCGTGCCGGTGGGCAACTACAAGATCGTGGCGGCAAAGGAAGGATTCCGCCAATTTCAGTCGGAGACGTTTCGCCTCGCCGCCGATCAGAGCCGGGAGGTGGCGGTGACAATGGATCTCGGCGCGACGACCGAATCGGTGACGGTTACGGGCGCGGTCGCGCAGGTCGACACGGTCAACGCGACGATTCGCGAAGTCGTCGACGAAAAGCGAATCTCCGAATTGCCGCTCAACGGCCGCAATCCGCTTCAATTGGTGCAGCTTGTGCCGGGCGCGGTTACCGGTCCGGCATCCGGCTCGCTGAGCCGTAACGAAGGCATCGCGGTTAACGGTTCGCGCGGCACGGGAACGAACTACCTGCTTGATGGCGGAGACAATAACGACCCGCAGGAGAACGTTGGCGCCGTGGTGCCGAATCCCGACGCGCTCGAGGAGTTCAGCGTGCAGACGAACAACTACTCGGCCGAGTATGGACGGAGTTCTGGCGGCGTCGTGAACGCGATCACCAAGGGGGGCACGAATCAGTTTCACGGTTCGGCGTGGGAATTTCTGCGCAACAATGCGCTCGACGCGCGATCCTTCTTCGCGCTTCAAAAAGGGGAGCTGCGACGCAATCAGTTCGGCGCCTCGGCGGGCGGCCCCATCATCAAGTATAAGATCTTCTTCTTCGGTTCGTTCGAGGGCATGCGGCAGAAGCGCGGCGGGGTTGTTTCGAACCTAGTGGTGCCGACGCAGGCCGAGCGCGCCGGCGATTTTTCGGCAAGTACTCAACGGCCACGCGATCCGGTGACGAATCAACCGTTCGCGAATGGGCAAATTCCCGCCAGCCGCGTGGATGCGGCATCGCGCAAGTACATGGACCTTCTGCAAATTCCGTTGCCGAACGCCTCAGGCAATCGTCATATTTTCAACAGTCCCGAGTCGACCGACAGCGATCAGTACCTCGGTCGCGTCGATTACAACGTCTCGTCGAAGCAGCGGCTAAGCGGACGTTTCTTCGAAACGACGGCGAAGGATCTTCTCGTCGCGGGCCTGCCGATACTGCGCTCGGAAGTCGCCTTCGATACGTGGAACGTTACCGGCCAGCACTCGTGGACGGTATCGCCGACGATGCTGTTCGTCTCGCAGTACACCTGGAATCAATCGCAGATCGATCGCGGCCCGCTGCCAGTTCAAGGGCTGTCCTATCAGGACATGGGGATTCGTGTGAATCGCGGCGGCGCGAACGCGCTCGGCAAGGAGCTTGTGCCGCACTTCCGCGGCGGCGTCAACGGATTTTGGAATCTGAATCAGGACAATCTCGTGCTGATCGACCGAACCACGCACCAGTTTCTGGAGAACGGAAGCTGGACGCGCGGCAAGCACCTGTTCAAGTTCGGCGGTGAATACCGCTGGGGCAAAAGCGACCGCATCACGGCGAACGGCATCGATCCGCAGTTTACGTTCAACGGGCAGTTCAGCGGCAACTCGTTTGGCGATTTCATGCTAGGCCGGGCGCTCAGCTTCACGCAAGGTTCCGTCCGCATCAATCAAATCCGCGCCACGACATTCAGCCTTTACGCGCAGGACGATTTCAAACTTACGCAACGCTTGAGCCTCAACCTCGGGCTACGTTATGAACCGCTCTTTCCGTTCTTTTCGGCCAACGACGAACTGACGGTCTTCCGGCCCGGGCAAGGGCGTTCGACGGTATTCCCGTCGGCGCCGGAAGGCCTGCTTTATGCGGGCGATACCGGAGTGCCTCGCGGGGGGACGCGCACCGATGGCAATAATCTCGCGCCGCGCTTCGGCTTCGCGTACAGCCCGTTTCGGCAAGGCAAAACGAGCATCCGCGGTGCGTATGGTTTCTTTTACGATCTGCCACGTTTCCACCAGGTCAGCCATTTCGTCAATTCCCCGCCCTACTCGCTGCAACTCACCATCAACCAACCGACCTCGCTCACCGATCCCTATCAGGGACGAACGAATCCGTTCCCGTATGCGCCGCCGGCCACGGCGCAGGAAAAGTCGGCGTATCGATTCCTGCTGCCCGTCACCGTCGGGCTCACGGTCGATCCCTTTTTCGCCACGCCCTACATGCAGCAGTGGAACTTCAACATTCAGCACCAGATTGTGAGCGACTACGTGGTCACAGCTTCCTACATCGGCACGAAAGGCACCAAACTTCCGATCCGCCGCGAGTTAAACCCGGCCATCTTCGGCGCAGGCGCAACGGTCGCCAACATCAATCAGCGGCGTATCTACGCGCCGAACTACCAGAGCATCATCAACTACGAGAACACGATCAACTCTAACTATCACGCGTTCCAGACGACTCTCAACAAGCGTTACTCGAAGGGCTTCACGATCCTCGCCAGCTATAACTGGTCGAAGTCGATCGACGGTATGTCGCTCGATGTCGACGGCTTTAACGGCCAGGACACGCTGAACTCCAGGCCCGACAAAGGCCTGTCCGATTTCGATGTCCGGCATCGCTTTGTCGCATCGTTTCTGTGGGAGATGCCGGGACCGAAAACGGGAGTGGCTAAACACATTCTCGGCGGCTGGCAATCCAACGGCATTTTCATCGGCCAGGCCGGGCGGCCGTTCACGATCGTGAGCGGCCAGGATCGCGCGCTCTCCGGAACCGGCACGCAGCGGCCCGACGTCAAAAGCGATCCGCGCTTGTCGACGGGCCGCTCGCGCGATCAATTGATGGCGGGACATTTCAACCCCAGCGTCTTCGCGCTACCGGCGCTCGGAAGGTACGGCAGCACCGGCCGCAATACGCTGGTTGGCCCGGGCAACTACAACTTGGATTTCGCGCTTTTCAAGAAATTCGCGATCCGGGAACACTGGCAGCTACAGTACCGCTGGGAAATGTTTAACTCGCTGAACCATGCCAATCTCGGCCAGCCGCGCGCGAATATCAACATCGCGCGTACCGGGCAGATCGACACCACCTCGGGCCCCCGTGTGATGCAGATGGGTCTGCGAATGGTATTTTGAAGAAGCATGGCGCAAGCCAATCCTTTCCAGGACCCGCTCCGTTTCGAGCGCCGAGTCCCACCCTGTGCCGTTGTCATATTCGGCGCGAATGGCGATCTGACAAAGCGAAAACTCCTTCCTTCGCTCTACCGGCTGGCGTTTGAACGCCGCTTGCCGCAGGGCTTCGCAGTAGTGGGCATCTCTCGCACCGAGATGAGCGACGAAGACTTCCGCAAGAAGATGGAGGCATCGGTAAAGGAGTTTCTCGAGAACAGTCCGTTCGATCAGGACCTTTGGGACGACTTCGCGCGAGGCCTGTTCTATCTCGCCGGCGACGTCGGCGACGACGCCATGTACCAACGCCTGTCCGCCCGGCTCGACGAAATCGCGCAGGCGCGGCAGACGGCGAGCAACACGCTGTTCTATCTCTCGACGCAACCGAGCCACTACGGCACCGCCGCGCGTGGACTTGGCCGAGCCGGACTGGCGCGCGGGGCGAATGGCGCGTGGCGGCGGCTCGTCGTCGAGAAGCCGTTTGGCCACGACCAAACCAGCGCGCGTGAACTTGAGCTGGCGCTACACGAGCATTTCGCCGAAGAGCAGCTTTACCGCATCGATCACTACCTCGGCAAAGAGACGGTACAGAACATTCTCGCGTTCCGTTTCGGCAATCCATTGTTCGAGCCGCTGTGGAATCGCCAGTACATCAACTCGGTGCAAATTACCGCGGCCGAATCGATCGGCGTCGAAGGCCGCGGCGGCTACTACCAGGAAACGGGCGCGCTGCGCGACATGATCCAAAATCATTTGTTGCAGGTACTGGCGACCGTGGCGATGGAACCGAGCGCGGTGTTCGAAGCGACTGCGGTTCGCGATGAGCGCGCCAAGTTGTTGCGTTCGATTCGTATTTACAAGCCTTCCGAGGTCGATCAACATGCAGTGGCGGGACAGTACGGGCCCGCGAATGCCGGGGGGAAGGAATTGGTCGGGTTTCGCCAGGAAGAGGGCGTTGATGCGAAGGCGATGACCGACACCTACGCCGCGGTCGAGTTTCAGATCGAGAATTGGCGGTGGGCCGGCGTGCCCTTTTACGTGCGGACCGGCAAACGCATGCCGAAGCGTGTGACCGATATCGCCATTCGCTTTAACCACGTGCCGCATTCGCTGTTCATGACCGAAGGCGTCGATACGGCGAGGCCGAATTTGCTGATCCTTCGCATTCAGCCGGAAGAGGGCATCTCGCTGCGATTCTCCTCGAAACAGCCCGGCCCGGGCATGAAACTCCGGCCGGTATCGATGGACTTCAACTACGGTTCTTCGTTCGGCTCTCGCACGCCGACAGCGTACGAAACGCTATTGGTCGACGCGATGATCGGCGATGCGACGCTCTATACGCGGCAGGACATGGTCGAGGCTTCCTGGGAGGCGGTGCAGCCGATCCTCAACGTTTGGGGCAATCGCACCGACGATCCGTTCCCCAATTACGAAGCTGGTTCGTGGGGTCCGAAAGCCGCCGATGAATTGCTGGCGCGGCGCGGCAATGAGTGGAGGCTGGCATGACGGCGGCCACCGACATACGCGCCGAGAAACTTCTCAAGCAACTCGCCGATGTGTGGAAGGATCTCGGCAAGAAAGAGTCCGATTACGCGGTGGTTCGCGCGTGTTCAATGACGCTTATCGTCGCGACTACGGCCGATGACGAACAAGACCTTGGCGCGACGCTCGGCGAGTTGATGCACAGCCACCCGTCCCGCTATATCGTGCTGCGTGTAAAGTCCGGTGAAGAATCGACATTTTCCGCGCGGGTCTTCGCACAATGCCAGTTGGCTTTCGGCCGGCGTCAGCAACTGTGCTGCGAGCAAATTGAATTCACCGCGACGCGCGACCGGATCGCCGACTTTCACGCGGTCGCGCTTGGCCTTACCGTTCCGGATCTCCCGGTGCTGCTATGGATCAAAGATCCGCGGCTGCTGTTCGCAGGCGAATTCGATCCGGTACTTCGTCTTGCGCGAAGCGTGCTGATCGACTCGGCGGATTTCGAAGACGCCGCCGCGGGTCTTGCCGATCTCGATCAGCGGCGACTCGCCGGTTGGCGAATCAAAGACATCAACTGGTCGCGTCTCACCGTCTGGCGCGAAACGATCGCGCAGATGTTCGAAGCCGTCAACTGCCGTGAACTTGCCGCAACGATCGACCGCATCGACGTCCGCGGGGAAAACAAGAAACCCGGCGCCGATGTGTTGTATCTCGCCGCGTGGCTGGCGCAGCGGCTGCCGGTCGCGAAGGTCAACACCGCTGGCGGCGGCGTTGCGCGGCTGCGGCTCTTCGCGGGATCTCGAACGCTCGAAGTCACCGGAGCGAGAGAGGCGTTGTTCGCGACGGCGCTCGACGGCTTGATCACGCGCGTGCCGGCGCCGCTGCGCTCGGATGCCGACCTGATCGACGAGGAATTGAGCATTCTCGGCACCGATTCCATTTACGACGCGACACTGCCCGACGCGCTTCGTTGCGCGAGGACAACCGTTTGAGTCAGCCGGCAATCCTTGTTTCGCCGAAGCCGCTCGATGCCGCACGCGCCTGCGGGGACGCGATGTTGAACATCTTTCGCGAAGCGATCGATGCACGCGGCTCCGCAACGGTCGCGGTCTCCGGAGGCACAACGCCGAAGCTGCTGTTTCAGCACTTTGCGGCAAGCGGCTTCGACTGGTCACGCGTACATCTGTTCTGGGTCGATGAACGCGCCGTTCCGCCCGGCGATCCACAAAGCAACTACACGCTCGCTCACGAGTACTGGCTGGAGTCTGTTGGCTTTCCAGCAGCGAATCTTCACCGAATCGAAGCGGAGCTCCCGGTGGCCGAAGCGGCTTCGCGCTATGCCACAACGATCCGCGGTCACTTCGGAACGGACCAACCCGTATTCGATGTAATCCAACAAGGCATGGGCGCCGACGCGCATACAGCGAGCCTGTTCCCCGGCGAACCGCTTATCCTCGATAACGCCGGCATCGCCGCCGCCGTCTACGTCGAAAAACTCTCGGCCGCGCGCATTACTCTACTGCCCGGCGTGCTGAAGGCGGCGCGCAACACGATGATGCTTGTGACCGGCGCCGACAAAGGGGACGGACTCCGTCGTGCACTGCACGGCCCAGAATCGCTCCTTGAAACACCAATTCAACTCACACGTTCGCACGCCGGCAACGTGACATGGTTCCTGGATGAAGCCGCGGCTATCGGCGCTCGCTAGTCTCGTCGCGTTGCTTGCGTCGTGCGGTTCGTCACCCAAGCCGCCGGAAAAGAAAGCGGCGGCGCGCGTCGTCGTCGAAGAAACGCCGCCGCCAACGAACCACCTTGTTTTCGGCGGCGATGTGATGCTGTCGCGCCACGTCTACGAAAAGTTCAACAAGGCGAAAGATCCGGCGCTTCCTTTCCGAAAGATCGCCGATTTTTTCAAGAGTGCGGATGTCGCTTTCGTCAATCTCGAATCGCCGTTCTCCGACAAGGGTCGTCCTTCGGTGAAAGGCATGGTGTTCAAAGCGACGCCGGAATCGGTCGAAGGGTTGAAGCTCGCGGGAATCGATGTTGTGTCGACTGCAAACAACCACACGCGCGATCAACACGAATACGGCATTCTCTATACGCTCGATCATCTTGAAAAGAACGGCATCGCCGCAGTGGGTACCGGCAAGGACGAAGCCGGCGCTCGTCGAGGCGTTGTCATCGAACGCAACGGCGTGAAGTTTGGATTCCTGGCCTACACCTACGATCAACGCAACGGCAATCATCCCAATGACGACAACCGGATCAACGGGCTCGATATCGTGCGGCTCCGCGAAGATGTCGCCGATATTCGGAAACGGTCGAATGTGACGATCGTTTCGATGCACGCGGGCGTCGAATATGCAAAAGAACCACATCCATCGCAGCAGCAGTTCGCACGCGCGGCTATCGAGGCCAACGCAACGCTTGTCATCGGCCATCATCCGCACGTTACGCAGCCGTGCGAGGAGTATCGCACAGGCGTGATCTGCTACTCGCTTGGAAACCTGGTATTCGATCAAACCGCGGCGGGCACAAATGACGGTCTGGTCGTTGAGGCTGAATTCAAGGGCTTTTCGATGCGAAAACTGCGCATGCACAAGATCAAGATCGTCGACACGCAGCCCGTGTTGGTTCCGAAAAAGTGAAGATCACAACGATTCGCGTTCATCGCCTTGAAGGCAAACTCCAGCGTCGCTTCGGCTGGTCCTTGAATTGGACGGACAGGCGCGTCGGAACGCTCGTCGAAGTCGAAACCGACAACGGTCTCACCGGATGGGGCGATGGGGCTGTTCCCGATGGGGCGCTTGCTAAGCTGCAAGGCATCATCGGGCGAAGTCCGTTCGAAGCCGAAGCGATCTTCGACAAAATGCGCGCGCCCGGCTTACTGCAAGGCCGCGCGGGCGAGCCGATGTTTGGATCGCTGGATGTCGCGCTTTGGGACCTGCAGGGCCAGGCGCTCGGTCTGCCTGTGTGCAAGCTGCTGGGCCGTGTCTATCGGACAGAGGTGCGGCCGTATTGCACCGCGCTTTATCGGGTCGATAGCGACGACCTGCCGCGCGCGCTTGCCGACGAAGCCGCGGGCTGGAAGGCCCAGGGTTACAGGACGATGAAAATGAAAATCGGCTATGGCGCCGATCTCGACATCCGTTGTGTCGAAGCGGTGCGCAAGGCGATCGGCGAGGACACCGGTCTGGCCGTCGATTCCAACTGCGGCTACGACGCGCCGACGGCGATCGCGCTTGGCGCGCGTCTCGAGGCGTTCAACTTGCGCTGGTGGGAGGAGCCGCTCGACGCGCTGGATTTCGAAGGCTATGCGCGGCTGCGTCAATCCGTGCGCATCCCGCTGGCGTCGGGTGAATCGTTGACGGTGGATACGCTGGCGCGGGACTACATCGCGCCGAGGCTGATCGATATCGTTCAACCGGAAGTGGAATGGATCGGCCTGACCGGTGCGCGCCGCATCACGCAGATGGCGTGGCTGCAACACATCAGGGTCGTGCCTCACAACTGGTCGACCGCGATCCGCACGGCTACGGTTCTGCACTGGGCCGCGACGATTCCGCCACCAACGATCGGCCTCGCGACCGGCGACGTCACCTTCGAGTTCGATCAGACCGAGCACCCGTTTCGCGACGTCGTCGTCAACGAAACCGTCAAGTGCGACGGAGACGGCATGATGCACGTGCTCGATAGGCCGGGGCTCGGAGTAACGATCGACCGTGAGGCTCTGAAACGCTTCACGGTCGACCGGATCGACTTCTATCGGTAGTGCCCAATCGAGAGCAATTAGAGAGGCAAATCAGCAACCGGCCATCCGCGTAGCCCAAGTGCGGCGGCACGCGAACTTGACGGATTCCACCGGCTTGCATCCTTTCAATGGCGCGTTCGAAACCAGGAAATGCCCGGCGGGCGCCGAGGATGAGCCCGGGTTGCACCCCTTCCGCGATTCGGTCGCCGCGGCTTAGGCGGATCTCGTAACGGACGTCTACGATATTCCCACGTCGCGCTTTTGGCCCTTCGCCTATTCGTAGCTCTTCAACTTCGAGACCTTTTGGCATCTGACCTTCGGGTCGAGTTGGCTTCTGGATTGGCATTTTCCGACTCCGCCGTCAATCCGCCTTCGGAACCGGCGCTTTCCAGTTGGCCAGCCGGCCCGCGTCATGGCACGTCAGGCAGGCGATCTTCGCCTTCGCGTCCATCGTGGCCAACGCCTTCTTCGCGAACGGTTCGTACGGCGTGGACGGCAGGGTGGTAATGATCGTCTCAAGCAAAGTTGTCGCCGCTGCATTGTCGGCGAGGCGCAACGCCGCCTGGGCCAGTCCGCTCAAGACCTCGCCTTGATGATGCACGGGCATCTTGGTGAAGAACGGCTTTTGCTCTTCGCGCAAAGCTGAGTAGTGGGTAAGGATCTTTTGCCAGCCGTCTTGGCGGAGCGGCTCGGGCAGCCGGTCCGCGAAAAGGGTGAACGTTCCGCCGGCGATCGCGTTTACAGCGGCGCTGGTTTGCGGCGTCATGACCGCCTTGGCATCGGCAAAAGTCGCTAGCGCCTTCTTGTAGAGCGAATCGAATTGGGCGCGATCACCGGTCTCCAATGCGCGCACCGCCAAGTACAATTCGCCACCGCCGCGCCAAGCGAGTGCGTCGGCGGCCTTCGGATCGGCTGCGATAATCGCATCGGTCTTCTTCATGCCGTTGCCGAACTGCGCCATGTCGTTCGACAGGAAACCAGCGAACAACTCCTCTCGGACCCACGTACTCACACGCATACCCTTCGGCATCGTCTCGGCCCAAATCGTGGCCGCGCAAAGCAACAGGCAGAATCGCATGCTCATATGGACGAAGAATAGCGCTCTAAAGTTCGATATCTTTGTCTGATGGCGCGAAAGATGCTCACCTGCCTCACACCCGGCTCCATCGGCGTGAAAGCAAACCAACTGGAAACGATTGAATTTGCCCATGCCTTTGGGTACGAAGCCGTGCAACCCTTCGGCGAGGAACTGGTCAACCTCGACATCGCCGCCGTCACCGACAAACTTCGGCAATACCGGCTCGTGTGGGGCCAGGCCGGCCTTGCGCTCGATTTCCGAAAGGACGAAGAGACGTTTCGCGCGGGACTCAAGGAACTACCGCGCATCGCGACGGCGCTGCAAAAGGCTGGCGCGTCGCGGATTGGAACCTGGATCTCGCCAAATCACGATGCGCTTCCCTACTTGGCCAACCTGAGGCAGCACGCGCGGCGGTTGCGCGAAGCCGCCAAGGTGCTGGCCGACAACGGCCAACGCATCGGTCTTGAGTACGTCGGCCCAAAGACACTGTGGTCCGCCAAGCGTTTTCCGTTTGTCCATTCGATGGCTGAAATGCGCGAGCTGCATTCCGAAATCGATATGAAAAACGTCGGCTTCGTGCTCGACTCGTGGCACTGGTACACGGCCGGAGAATCGCTCGCGGACTTGAAGACGCTTCGCAACGAAGAGATTGTTTGCATCGATCTCAACGACGCGCCAGCCGGCATCGCCATCGATCAGCAAATCGATAGCAAGCGCGAGATTCCGCTGGCGACCGGTGTGATCGACGTACGGGGTTTTCTCAACACGTTGCACGCACTTGGCTGCGACGCGCCCATTCGCTGCGAACCGTTCAACGCCGCCCTCCGCGCGAAACCACGTGAAGAGATATTAGGAACGGTCGCCGAAAGTATGCGCCGGGCGATGGCGCTAATAATTGTGTAACCCCCTCTTCACATCGGTGCTTCGTTTTGGTATATTATCAACATCGAGCCCTTGGCCGTAAGTGCCGCCAAACTATCGAGGTGGTGCCGATCCCAGGGGCATTTCTGCAACTGTCCGTGTTTGGACTGAAGGAGTACCACCATGCCTACGGCCGTGATGGTTGACGGCGGCTTTTTTCTGCGCCGATATCGATTTTTGAAAGGCAACACCTACGACGCGCGTCAGGTGGCCAAGGACCTTTTCACATGGTCTCTCAAGCACTTGGAAGGTAAGAATAACGAGTTGCGTGAGTTGTACCGGATCTTCTATTACGACTGCCCCCCGCTGCAGAAAAAGATCTTCCACCCGCTGACCAAAGAACTGATCGATCTGGGCAAGAGCCAGGAAGCGCAGTTCCGGCTGAACCTTCACTCGGAACTTCGGAAACTCCGCAAGGTCGCGCTCCGGCAAGGCCGCCTCGGCGACTACGGCAACTGGATCGTCGAACCGGCCAAGCTGAAAAAGCTTATCAGCGGAGCAATTACGGCGAGCGATCTCACGAAGGACGATGTGAGCTATGAAGTCAGGCAGAAGGGCGTCGACATGCGGATCGGCCTCGACATCTCCTCGCTGACGTGCAAGAAACAGGTCGACCAGATCGTCCTCATTGCCGGCGATGCGGATTTCGTGCCGGCGGCGAAGATGGCCCGGCGAGAGGGCATCGACTTTATTCTCGACCCGATGTGGAAGGAGATTTCCGACGAACTCCACGAACATATCGACGGTTTGAAATCGACGTGTCCGCGGCCTGGTGTAGCCCGCAAGATCGCTGAAGCCGCCGCGGAGAGCCACCACACCAGCCACGATGATGGTCCCGCGCCGCTTGTCCCGCCCTATCCGCGTTCCAACGAGCCGATTGCCCGCGGCCGCGCGCCGATGCGCCGGTTTCTGGATCGCCGGGTCGCGATAGAAGAAGGTAACAGCTAAGCGGCCTCTAACGGATTTGACGCGATTCCGCCGGTAGCACATAATCGATGCTGGCTGGAGCGATGCGTAAACGAACTCGTTGGCTAGCTTTCCTGGTGCTGTCGACGGCGACTGGCGCGTTTGGCCAATCGGATCCGCGCGCCAAACTGGAGGCGACGTTCGCGAGGACGGTCAGGCCGTTTCTTGCGACTTATTGCGTGACGTGCCATGGGTCGAAGCAACCTGCTGCGCAGATGGATCTGAGCGGGTTCACGTCGATGGCCACGCTAATTCAAGATGGACGCCGTTGGAGTCAGATCCTGGAACGGCTGGAAGCCGGCGAGATGCCGCCAAAAGGTGCGCGCGAGCCCTCTTCGGCGGAGCGGCGCGAGGCCGCCGAATGGCTTCACGCGGTGCGTAACTATGAGCGGACGCGAAACGCGGGCGATCCTGGAGTTGTGCTGTCGCGGCGACTGAGCGGCGCTGAGTACAACTATACGATTCGCGATCTGACGGGTGTCGATATTCGTCCGGCGAGAGAGTTCCCGGTCGATCCGGCGAACACGGCGGGCTTCGACAATTCGGGCGAAACGTTGATGATGTCACCAACGCTGTTGAAGAAGTATTTGGCGGCGGCGCGCGAAGTGGCGAGCCATCTGTATCTGAAGGAATCGGGCTTCGCCTTCGCGCCGCATTCGATGCTGGCCGAAACGGACCGCGACAAATTCGTAGTCCATCAGATCATCGACTTCTACCACGCACAAAACACCGATTTGGCCGACTATTTTCAAACAGCGTGGCGTTACAAGCATCGAGCGGCGCAAGGGCAGCCGCGCGCCACGCTTGCCGATTTCGCGCGGCGGAATCGGGTGAGCGAAAAATACCTGGGAACGGTTTGGACGGCGCTGGAACAGCGCGAGGATGTTGGACCGCTGTCGAAGCTGCAAGCGATGTGGCGCGCGTTGCCAGGGCCTGGTGTGGATGCGCGTAAGGGCTGTGAGAGCATGCGCGCGTACGTCGAAACGGTGCGCAGGAAGGTCGAGCCGCGGTTCATCAATATTACGGCTGGATCGATCGGCGCGGCCTGGCAGCCGTTGTTGATTTGGAAAAACACGCAGTATGCGACGCACCGGCGGAAGTTCGACGCGCGGCAGTTGCAGGTGGAAGGCGAGCCGCTTTTCGATCAGAAAACAGTCGTCGAGCCGGAGTGGGAAAATGCATTCGGTCCTGGGAAAACAATCCTCGTGGAGAATGCGCCCGGCGATCCGGATCTGTTGGTCCCCGCCGGGCAGAGAGCGCGGTACGAGGCAGCGTGGGCGAAGTTCTCTAGTGTGTTTCCGGACATGTTCTACCGCGAGTCGCGCGGGCGGAATTACTTCAAGACCGGGCGCGACGAAGGGCGCTATCTGAGCGCCGGATTCCACAACGTGATGGGTTACTTCCGCGACGATCAGCCGTTGTACGAACTGCTGCTCGACGCCAAACAGCAAGCGAAGTTGGACGGGATGTGGCGGGAGATGGACTTTGTCGCCTCGATCACGACGCGCACGTATGTCGAGTTCGCGAAACTGGGCACGCGGGGCACGCGCGACGACTTCAAGGACGGCGAGCCGGAGGTGCGCGATATCGAGGTCGCGGAGATTATTTCCGAACCGAAGATGCGGAGGCTGGGAGCGGAGTATTTGAAGTTCGCGGAAGGCGGCAGCGCGGTGGCGATGCAGGCGATCCGCGATTTCTTCGACCGCGCGAACCGGGACATTCGCTGGGTGACGAAGGCGCGGGCCGAAGCAGAAGCGAGTCATCTAACGGCGCTTGTGGAGTTCGCGGCACGCGCGTTTCGCCGACCGCTGACGGCGGCGGAACGCGCGGACATTCCGTCGTTCTATCGCGAGGCGCGGGACAAGTACTCGCTCGATCACGAGGGCGCGATGCGGGAATCAATCGCAATGATTCTGACCTCGCCGAAGTTTTCTTACCGCTTCGATTTCGGCGCGGCGACCGACTACGATCTGGCAAACCGATTGAGTTACTTCCTGTGGGCGAGCATGCCGGACGCGGAGTTGCTGCGGCACGCTGCCACGGGAGATCTCCGCAAGCCCGAGGTCTTAAAAGCGCAGGCGCGGCGGATGCTGCGCGATGGGCGCGTTCGGGCGCTGGCGGTTGAGTTCGGCGGAAATTGGCTGGACTTCCGCGACTTTCAGCAAGTCGGCACCGTCGATCGCGAACGCTTCCCAGCGTTCAACGATGGGGTGCGCGACGCGATGTTCGAAGAGCCGGTGCGTTTCCTGTTGGACGTGATCGGACGCAATCGGCCGATGCTCGATTTGTTGTATGCGCCCGACACGTTCGTCAATACTCCTCTGGCGAAGCACTACGGCATTGCCGCGCCGGGCGCGAGTGAAAAGGACTGGGTGCGCGTGACGGACACCGACCGCGGCGGCGTATTGCCGATGGCGGTATTTCTGACCAAGAACGCGCCGGGGCTGCGCACGAGTCCGGTGAAGCGCGGCTATTGGGTGGCCAAGAATATTTTGGGCGAGCAGATTCCGCCCCCGCCTCCGCAGGTTCCGGAGTTGCCGAGCGATGAAGCGAAGATGGAACTGCCGTTGCGAAAGATGTTGGAGCAGCATCGCGCGAATCCGAGTTGCTCGGGCTGTCATGCGCGATTCGATTCGTTTGGACTCGCGTTTGAATCGTTCGACCCGGTGGGACAAAAGAGGACCCGCGATCTAGCTGGCAGGCCTGTCGATGCGAAGGCGACGTTTCCCGGCGGCGTCGACGGCGAAGGCTTGGAGGGAATGCGGCGGTATATTCGAACACACCGGCAAGACGACTTCCTGCGCGGGTTCGCGAGCAAGTTGCTGGCCTATGCGTTGGGCCGCAGCGTGGCGTTGTCGGACGAACCGCTGATCGAAGAGATCGCCAGGGGTTGCTGTTTCGATAC
>Ga0194131_10002593_pt1 | contig 29500 bp, 27 predicted proteins | sample TA2KigO120mmetaG_FD_148631 | JGI IMG/M metagenome (GOLD analysis project Ga0194131, IMG submission 148631) | Freshwater microbial communities from Lake Tanganyika, Tanzania - TA2015053 Kigoma Offshore 120m | ecosystem: Environmental > Aquatic > Freshwater > Lake | place: Tanzania: Lake...
CGCGGCCGAGAGTGCCTCGACGGCGTCGGCAGCCGCCGCGAGCTCGGCTGCCGAGCCGCTCAATCTGACGACCTTCGTGTTGAGGGCGCGCATGCCGTCGACGATGCGCGCGCACTCGGCCATCTGCTCGGCGGAGAAGTCTGGATCATGGGACCCAAAGTCACTGAGGGGCATCGTTTCCTCCTTCTCGTGGTTGTGGCATCCCTATCCGGATTGCTGCCCTCTGATCTACCGCATCGAGCGGGCTCCCAGGCGCCGCGAGACTTCGACGCCGTCGTCGTGGGGGCGGGATTCGCCGGTCTCTACATGCTGTACCGGCTGCGTGCGCTCGGGCTCCGCGTGCGCGTCTTCGAGGCCGGCGGCGGCGTCGGCGGTACCTGGTATTGGAATCGCTACCCGGGGGCGCGCTGCGACGTCGAGAGCCTCGACTACTCCTACGCCTTCTCCGAGGAGCTCCAGCAAGAATGGGAATGGACCGAGCGGTACGCTTCGCAGCCCGAGATCCTTCGGTACCTCGAGCATGTCGCGGAGCGCTTCGACTTGCTGCGCGACGTGCAGCTCGAGACGCGGGTGCTCGCGGCCCACTTCGAGGATGCTCGGAACGCGTGGCAGATCGAGACCGACCGCGGACCCGTCGCCGCGACCTACTGCATCATGGCGACGGGCCCGCTCTCGTGCGCACTCACGCCCGCCATCCCGGGTCACGAGGAATTTCGGGGCGCGACCTACCACACCGGTCGCTGGCCGCACGCGGGCGTGGACTTTCGCGGCCTCGGGGTCGGTCTCGTCGGCACGGGCTCGTCGGGGGTGCAGGCGATCCCGGTGATCGCGCGCGAAGCCGCGGACCTCACCGTGTTCCAGCGGACGGCCACCTACGCCGTGCCCGGGCACAACGCGCCGCTCTCGCCGGAGTACCAGCGCGACGTCAAGCGGCGCTATCGTGCCTTTCGCACGATCGGCCGTCAGAAGCACCTCGGGTTCGGCGCCGACTATCCGAGCGCCGACGACCTTGGCTCCGCCGCCGGGCCGGCGCAGCGCGCGGCCCGCTACGAGGAGTACTGGCAGCGCGGCGGCCTCTATTTCATGGGCGCGTTCGTCGACCTCATGCTCGATGCGCAGGTCAACGAGACTGCCGCCGCGTTCGTCCGCGGGAAGATCCGCGGCGTGGTCGCCGACCCGGCCGTCGCCGAGCGGTTGTCGCCGCGCCAGGTGATCGGCTGCAAGCGTCTCTGCGTCGACACCGGGTACTACGAAACCTTCAATCGCGAGAACGTCCACCTGGTCGACATTGGTCGGACCCCGATCACGTCCTTCACCGAGCGGGGACTGCGGGTCGGCGACACCGAGTACGTCTTCGACGCCGTCGTCTTCGCGACCGGCTTCGACGCCATGACCGGGGCGCTCGACCGGATCGACATCCGCGGCCGCGGCGGGCAGTCCCTCAAGGGGAAATGGTCGGCCGGCCCGCGCACCTACCTCGGCCTCGGGATCGCCGGCTTTCCGAACTTCTTCGTCGTTGTCGGCCCCGGCAGCCCGTCCGTGATCAGCAACATGGTTCCTGCCATCGAGCAGCACGTCGACTGGATCGCGGACTGCGTCACGCACCTGCGGAGCCGCGGGCTCCGCCGCATCGAAGCGACGCCCGAGGCCGAGGACGCGTGGGTCGCGCACGTGAACGAGCTGGCGAGCTTCACGCTCTTCCCGACCTGCAATTCCTGGTACCTCGGCGCCAACGTGCCCGGGAAGCCCCGCGTCTTCATGCCGTACCTGAGCTTTCCGCTCTACGCCGAGAAGTGCGCCGAGGTCGTCGCCAAAGGCTACGAAGGCTTCGCGCTCAGTTGACGCCCGCCGGCGTCTCTCCCCATCGTCCGCCCCTGTGAGTCCGGGACGCCTCGACGGCGAGGTCGCCATCGTCACCGGCAGCGCTTCCGGCATCGGCGCGGCGACGTGCCGGCGCTTCGTGGCCGAGGGCGCGGTGTGCATGGACAAGTACGAGGCGAGCGTATGGCGGGTGCCGAACCCGACGACGACGAACAAGAGCCTGGTCGAGAAGATCCAGCAGGGCAAGGCGACGGCTGCGGACCTGGCGGCGGGCGGCGCGACGCAGCTCGGCATCGGGACCTACAACTACGCGCCGTGCGCGGACAGCGGGCAGAACTGCGCTGACGACATCTACGCGGTGAGTTTGCCGGGGGTGCTTCCGTCGGCAAGGATCCGTGTTTCCAGTCGCAGGCGGCGTGCGAGAACGCGCGCGAGCGTCTGCCGTCGAACGCGGAGTGGCAAGCGGCGGTGGCGCGCACGCCGGACCCGGGGCCGGACAACGGTACGACGGATTGCAACACGGCGAACGTGATCGCTTTGGTCAGCACCGGATCGCGCAGCGCCTGCGTGTCGTCGCGTGGCGCGTTCGACATGGTGGGCAACCTGGACGAGTGGGTGGCGGACTGGGTGCCGCGGTCGACGACGTGCAGCACCTGGAGGGGAGGCGTCAGCCCGACGGGCGACGATCAGTGCTGGTTGACGCGGCCACGACGGGGGAACCCGGTGCGCTGCTGCGCGGCGGCAGCCGCAACGACGGTACCGACGCCGGTCCGCTCTCGGTCGTTGGCTTCGTCGCGGGGTCCAATGCGAACGGCAACACTGGCTTTCGTTGCGCCCGCTAGCCTGCATTTCTCACCAGATCCCTACTGCGGCGGCCGATAGCACCGAATCTTCGCGAGCTTCTCCCTCCGGGCTCCTCGACGTACTGTTCAAGTACGCCTGCGTCGCCCTCCGGTCCGAGGCTCGCGAATCTTCGGCACTCTCGACCGCCTCGCGACGTGATCTGGTGAGAAATGCAGGCTAGTCGTCCTTGCCGGGAACACGCTGCCCGGCGGTCTGTCGCACCGCCTCCAGGGAGACGGTGCCCGTGCCAATGGGATGAATCCGCGACGAGCTTGCGGCCGGGGAATATGCCTGGGGCCCGTTCCACCGCTTCTGGGTGCGGGATAGGAGGGATCTGGCTCGGCTGACCGGCCCGACTTCCAGCTTCTGAGAAGAGGCATTGAACGAATCGGCCGTTCATGGTGACTACGCTCATCCTGCGCGTGCGGATCACCGAGACACTCGACGTCGCGGCGCCGGCGGCGACCGTCTGGACGGTCGTCACCGACCTCGACCGCTATCCCGAGTGGAACCCGTTCGTGGTCGCGTGTCGCTCGACGCTCGAGCCCGGGTCACCGATCGACATGCGCGTCAGGGTGCTGCCGTTCGTCGCGCAGCCGCAGCGTGAGACGATCTTCGAGCACGAGCCCGGACGACTTTTCAGCTACGGCCTCGCACCGATGCCGCTCGGCGCACTCGCGAGCCGGCGTTCGCACATGGTGGAATCCGTCGCGCCCGAACGCGCGCGCTACGTCTCCGACTTCCGGCTCGGCGGCTGGCTCGCGCCGGTCGTCCAGGGATTGTTCGGGCGGCGGCTCGCCGCCGGATTCGCGGCGATGAGCGCCGCGATCAAGACGCGCGCCGAGGCGCTCCACGCCGGCACCGTGCGCTGACCAGCGTCAGGTCGTCAGAGCCACCAGTCACCCATCGCGAGCGCGACGGCGTCGAACGGCACCGCGTGGACCCGCTCGAGCGTGCCGGCGGAGAAGCCGAGCCCGACGACCGCGCGAACGGACGGCGCCGCTCGGAGCCGGTCCGCGAGGGGCCCGTCCCGCCCGGCGGCATGCCTCGACACAAGGGGACGAGCCGCCTTCGGCAACGCAGGGCGCGGTCCCTACCGTCGCCGACCTCTTCCAATGGGCGGAGTGCCTGCGGCGCGAGGGCGAGCTCGACGGGGCCCGGCTCTTCGCGCCGTCGCTCGTCCGGCTCGCGACGACGAATCACACCGGCGACCGGCCGAACGGCTTCTTCGCGTTCGCATGCGAGCAGCGCGGCTGGGATCGCTTTCCCGCCTACATCGGGCTGCGCTTCTGGCTCCGCGGCGAGGGCATCTTCCCGACGTACTTCGGCCTCACATCGTCCCCGCGCACGTTCGGCGGGCCCGGCGCCGGGTCGTCGATGTTCTGGGTCGACCCGGCGCGCGACCTCACGTTCGTGCTGCTGACCGCCGGCCTGCTGGAAGAGACCCGGAATCTCGACCGCTGCCAGCGGCTCTCGGATCTCGTGCAAGCGGCCGTCGTCGACTGACGCGGGCGGCTCAAGCCGGCGACGACGCGGCGGAACCGAGACGCCGCGCGAAGAACGCGAGAATTTCGTCGCGCGCAGTGCGCGTCGGTTCGCCGGCGGCGTCGATCAGGTTCACCGTGACGACGCTGTGCGGACACGGGACGTACGTCGCGAAGAACGGCGGCGTGTCGAGGACGGGTTGGGGCCGGGGCGCAGGCGCTCGATGAGGCTCAGCAGCGTCAGCAACGCGAGAAAGACGCCCAACCGCCACAGCGCAGTATCGTCGGTCGGCATCGACACTCCTCGGCGGCGGCCGAAGCTGGCCGCTTTCGGGTAGACCTTCCGGCATTGCGGTTGAATTCGCTTCCTCCTCTCGAACCATTCACCTCAAACATTGGAGCCGATATGCCCCTTCGCCTCGCCTCGATCGCCGCCTTCACCCTTGTCGCCGCTCTGCTCGCCTTCGCCGCCTGGGCCGGCCCGAAGGACGACATGGTGGCGATGAGCAAGAAATTCCTCGCCTTGCGCAGCTATCACGCCACCATGCTCAACAGCGACGAGCGCGTGCCGAAAATGGAAATGGATTTCGTCGCGCCCGACCGCTATCGCATCGATTCGCCGATGGGCGCGCAATACGTGATCGGCGACACCATGTATATGACCGTCGACGGCCGCACCATGCGTATCCCGATGCCCAAGGGCACGATGACGCAATGGCGCGAACCTTCGCGCGTTTTCCGCGAAGTCGACAAGACGCAGGTGGAGGAACTGGGCGCCGAAGCGGTGAACGGCAAACCTGCTAAAAAATATCGCTTCAGCCAAACCGGCGCGCCGGCGACCACGACCCTGATCTGGGTCGGCGGCGACGGCTACCCGATCAAGATGGAATCCAGCAGCAGCGCCGGCGAACGCGCCAATACCGTCGCCGTGTTCTATTCGCGTTACAACGACCCGTCGATCAAGATCGATATTCCCGAATGAGTCGATACGAATAAGCAGGTGCTCGGTCGCACCGCCCGATAGCGCGTCGAAACCTCGCCTGCCGGCCCGTCCGGCAGGCACAATGGCGCCATGGCCGCGCACCTCCCGCACGAACCCGCGTCGAATCTCTCGTCCTCGCCGGGCGACGAAGTCAAATCGACTGCGATCTCGGATCGGGCGGCCTCGACCAGCCAGATGGGCCGCTTCGAGACCGTGGCCATGACCGAGGAGTGCAACCTGAGGGCGCTGGCCGACCTCTCCGGACAGTGGATCGCCCGCGCCCGATCGAGACGCCCGAGCAAGACGCTGATCCTCGACATGGACAGCAGCGTGAGCCCGACCTAAGGCGAGCAGGAGGGCACGGCCTACAACGGCCACTTCGAGTGCACCTGCTACCACCCGCTCTTCGTCTTCAACCAGCACGGCGACGCTGCCGGAGCTGGTTCCGTGCTGACGCGGGGCGCGCATGTCCCTGTCGTCGAGGTCACGAACGGGCTATGCCAGCCCCGTGCCGTGGATGGCCACGGCCATCTGGGAAATGTCCGTTGACTTGCGTTCGTTTGCCCGCGTATCAGGGGCACCCTCGACCAACCTTGGGAAGACTGTCGTGGAGGTCCCACCATGAGCTTCATTCGGATCGCGGCTTGTCTTGTCTTGTCTTGTCTTGTTGACCTCCTCCACGGCTCGAGCCGCGACACTCTGTGTGAACCCGACGGGAACCGGAGGCTGCTTCTCCACTCTGCAGGCCGCCCTCGATGCAAGTGGAAAGAAGGACGTCATCGAGGTCGAGGCCGGCAGCTATCCCAGCGCGGCAACGGTTCCCGCTCGGGCAAGGGTCACGATCCGAGGCGCGGGCAAAGATTCGACCTTTTTCGAGGAGACGCTGACCATCGGGACCAAGGCGCAGGTCACGTTGTCCGACGTCACGATCCGCGACACCTCGAACGACGGAATCTTCCTCGAGGACAAGGGCCGCCTCGTCCTGCTCGACAGCGTGATCCGGGACTGCCCTCGTAGCGGAGTTCGATTCGACACCGGCAACTTGACCGTCGAGCGCTCCACCATCCGGGACAACGACGATAGCGGAATCGATGGCGGCACCCGGATCGCCGTCCGCGACAGCACGATCAGTGGCAACGATTTCAATGGAGTCTCGGCGGTAAACTCCATCACCACCATCTTGATCGAGAGCTCGACGGTGAGCGGCAACAATCGCGGCGTCAACATGAACTCACTGAACAGACTCTCGATCTTCGGGAGCACGATCGCAGACAACGGGCGCGGGATCTTCGATCAAGGTGCCAATCGGACTCGGCTCGCGAACACGATCCTGGCCGACAACGGGGTGGACTGCGAGGTCCAGGAGTTCGCCGAGAGCTTGTACTTCTCGCAGGGCCACAATCTGATCGAGAGCAATCTGCGCTGCGATTTCAAAGGGGACCTCACCGGCAACATCGAGGGTGTCGATCCGGCCCTCGGTCCCCTCGACGACAACGGAGGTCCCACCCGAACCCACGCGCTTTCGGGTGGAAGCGCCGCGATCGACGCGGGCAATCCCCGGCCGCTGGGGAAGGGCAACCGGTGTCGTCCCGAAGACCAGCGCGGCGAGCCACGCGACGGCAGGTGCGACATCGGCGCGTTCGAGTTCTGATCCGAAGACGCGTCTCCGGCATTTCCGCACACCAGGGCGTCGACCTTTCGGGCCGCGCGACCAGGCCCTCGCCCTGCTCATGCTCGGTCGGGCCGCCGATGGAGACGCAATGAGTCGATTCCGCTCGGTCGAGGGAGTCGCGCCGCTCGCCCGTCTCCTTGCGTTGGCCGGGACGGTCCTTCTCGCAGTGCCGAGCTCGAGCGTCGCTCAGCTCACGGTGCGATCGAGCCCCACGTCGGGCCCGCGACATCAGTCCCCCTCGTCGTCCTGGCGTGTGCGCCGCAGAGCCCGCTCCGCTCGTCCTTCTCGCGCAGCGCGCTCTCGTGCAGACGACGAGCGGAGGAGACTCGCAGCCGCCGACGATTCCGAACTCGATACGGTCTCGGCAACGAACGCGACCTGGAGCCTGCAAACTTACTGCTGAACGACCACGGGTGGTCGCGCGATGATGGAAAGCAGGACCTGTACCGAGGACGGCTCACGCACGAGGCCGCGCGAGTCCAACGGCGAATGCCTCTCGAGTCCCGTTCGAGCTGCTTTCCCCGAACATGCAGCAAGCCGTGCAGAATCTCGCCGGCGCTTCCGTCTTGATCCAGGAGGCGGAACCGTGATCCGGTCCGGGCCAATGATCACGATCCACGACGGCGACTGCCTCGTCTGTTTGGGGACGTTGGCTCTGCTGGTCACGCTCGGCGTGATGGCACTCGCGGCCCGTGCGGCCGCCGCGTCCGCCGACCCGTGCGTCGCGTTTCGCGAAGCGCTCACGGCGACGCGCAAGCTCATACAGGAGGCGCCCTTTCGCGATCGCGATCCCTCGGGCGCCGAGCTCTTCCTCGAGACCAACGTGAGCGCCGCCTTCAACGACGCGCTCGCCGCGGCCGATCGGGATCGTCCGCTCCTCGGCCGGGGCGATCACCGGACGAACCTCGGCCTTCCGAATCCCGACAACGTCTACTGGCTCGCGCGCATCGAGCCCGGCGTGGACTACAGGATCGTCGGAAAGCGCGGAACGAGCGCCGATCTCACCTTCCAGCTGCTCGACGGCTATCCCGGCACCGGAACGCTCGGCACCAACGCCGGCCTCCTTCGCTCGAAGGATCTCGCCGTCGAGCCCGACGGGTCGTTCGAGATTTTCGTCGGACCGACGCCGCACGCGGGCAACCGGCTCGCTCCGATCCTCGCGGGAGCCGATACGCTCGTGATCCGCGAGACGTTCCAGGACTGGGAGAAGGAGCGACCGGGAACGTACCGCCTCGAGCGCGTCGGCGTGGAGAAGCAGGACGTCGAGCCTTCGGCGACGGAGCTTCGCGAAGCGCTCGTGGACGCCGCTTCGATCCTGCGAGCGCAGAGCACCGTCTACGTGCGTTTCGTCGCCGAGCTCCTCGGCCTCAAGCCGCCCGATCCGGGTACCCCGGCTTCACGCGGGCTTCCGCCCAACTTTCTCTCGCCGCCGGTGCAGACGAAGTCTGGCCTGCCCGGACAGCGTTCGTCGCTCGCGCACTTCGTTCTCGAGGAAGGCCAGGTGATGGTCGTGACCGTCGCGCCGTCGCGCTTTCCGTACCAGGGCTTCGAGGTCGGCAATCTCTGGTTCCAGACGTTCGACTGGGCGCGGCACCAGTCGAGCTTGACGACCGCGCAGGCTCGCCGCGACGCCGACGGTCTGTATCGCTTCGTCTTGAGCCCGACCGATCCCGGAGTTCCGAACTGGCTCGACACGGTCGGCCAGCGCGAGGGCTTCGCGTTCCTCCGCTGGCAGGGGCTCGACGAGGACCTGCCGCAGGAGCAGTGGCCCCAGGTCGAGATCGTCTCGCTCGCGGAGCTGCGCGAGCGCCTTCCGGGCGACACGCCGGTCGTCACGCCCGAGGAGCGGAAACGCTCCGTCGCCGAGCGCGAGCGAGCCGTCGCGCGCCGCTACGCCGAGACGGCGGAGCCGGTGCGCGAGATCGTGCGTCGCATCGGAGCGCTCGATCGCGCCGTCGCACCGGAGTGCCAGCCCTCGAGCTTCCTTCCGGCCTTCGCCTTCCGCACGAGCACGCTCGACGAGGACGTCGATCCCAAACCTCCGTCGTGAACCGACCGTCTCGTGGCGGCGGATCCGACGCACCCGTTCGAGCGGCGTTCAGTTGGGATCGACGATCGCGCAACCCATCGGCGCGTCGGCCCGGATCGCCCTCCAGAAGTCGAACTCGTCCTTCACGACGATCGCATTCGTCTGCGGGCCCGATTGGGCGCAATAGCGATCGCCGTTGTTCAAGAGCAATTGCCAGATGAGACCCGTGGAGTCGAGCGAGCCGAAGACGAACTGCGAAGCGTCCTTGCAGGAAGCGCGAATGACCTTCGGCTTCAAAGTCACCTTGCAGCGGGTGTCAAAATTCGTCTCGCCCGAGAATTGGTAGCCCGCGCTACCCGGCGGATCTCCCAAGGCCTTCCAGCCCGGCGCATCGAGGTGCCACAAGTCGCATTCCTCGTAGCCCGAGCACCACACCATGGACGCTCCCTGGTGGGCCGGGTCGAGCGGCGGCTCGGGAAGCGGGAAGGTATCTCCCTTGATCTGGGGCTTGCTCACGATCTTCGAGAGGTGGCCGCTGCTGAGGATCTGGAGCTGCGCCGGGATCTCGAAGCTTTCGGCGAAGGACGCGGTAGGGAGGACGAGAGCCATGAGGCCAAGGATAGGAGCCCACTGGCGCAGCATGCGTCGATCCTCCTTCGCCGGCAGCACAACTCAATGGCAGCGGGAGAGGAAGGGCGTCCCTGCGTCGCACGCACCGGTCCGAAGACCACTGAGCTCAGCGTAGGAACGACCGACTACCCGGCGCTCGCGCCTCTCCCCGCCGAGGCGAGCGGGCGCGGCTGCTCCGAGCTGGATACGCGGTAACGCGCGTCGCGTTCTACTTCGCGGCCGCGGGCGACGGCAGCCACACGTACGACCACGTCTCGGTGAGGACGTCGCCGTCGTGCGTGAGGTACGCGCGCATCTCCACCGGCGCGTTCTTCTTCGGCTTGATCTGGAACGTCAGGCGCCAACCGCCCGTGACCGGATTCTTGTAGACGTGCTCGTCGTAGAGCTCGGCGCCGTTCGCGCTCACGACCGCCTCGGGCGGCGTTTCGGCGGTCAGCGCGTCGACCTCCGCGCCGTGGAAGTCCACGACGTAGCGGTAGCCGTCGTGTGGTGTATCGACGGAGCCGCGGTCGCGCCGCGTGCTCACCGATCGACCCGCCGGCGGGCGGCTCGCGTCCTCCCCGAAAAACGAGAGCCGATACGCGTAGGCGAGGGGCTTGCCGGGCTTCGGCAGAGTCGCCGGGACCCAGTAGGCGACGATGTTGTCCGTCAGCTCGTCCGTCGTCGGGATCTCGACGAGCTCGACGCGCCCCTTGCCCCAGTCACCGCGTGGCTCGATCCACGCGCTCGGCCGGATCTCGGCGCGCGTCTCGATGTCCTCGTACGAGCCGAACTCGCGATCCCGCTGGATCAGCCCGAAGCCGCGCGGGTTCTCGAGCTGGAAGCTCGCCGCGTTGATGCGCGACGGGTTGTCGAGCGGCCGCCACAGCCACTCACCGGTCTCGGTGTGCAGCAGAAGGCCGTCAGAATCGTGCACCTCGGGGCGGAAGTCCTCGAACTTCTGCGTCGAGTTCTCGCCGAAGAAGAACATGCTCGTCAGCGGAGCGAGGCCGATCTTCTTCTCTTCGTTGCGCAGGAAGACCTTCGCGTCGACGTCGACCGTCGTCTGGGCGCCCGGAGTCACCTCGAACCGGTACGCGCCGGTGACGGTTTCGCTGTCGAGCAACCCGTAGACGACGAGGCTCGTCGCGTCGGGCGGCGGCTCGACCAACCAAAATTCGACGAACCGGGGGAACTCCTCGCCGCTCGGCTCGACGGTGTCGATCGCAAGGCCTCGCGCGGACAGGCCGTAGACGTTGTCGCGGCCGACGGCGCGGAAGTAGCTCGCGCCGAGGAAGACGATCACCTCGTCGAAGTACTCCGGGTTCTTCAGCGGCGCGTGGATGCGAAAGCCGGCCCAGCCGATGTCCGGGGGGATCCTCTCGGCGAAATCGTTCTTGCCGTAATCGAAGAAGCGCGCGGCGTAGGGAATCGGACGCACGGCGCCGTCCTCGACGACGTTGATCTCGACGCTTCGGTCGAAATACAGGCCCGGGTGGAAAAGCTGCACCTGGAACGGCAGGTGCTGGTCGCGCCAGAGCGCTCGATCCGGGCGGAAGCGGATGTCGCGCCACTGGTCGTAGCTCATCGAGCCGACGAGCATCCACTCGGGGACCTTCTTCTGCCGGTCGCGGTACGGCTCCGTCGCGTTCTCCGCGGCGATCCGCGCGATGTCCTCTAGATCGAACGCGTGGGAGGAGATGCTCGGCGCGATCGCCAGGGCCATGCCGAGGACGAAGCCGAAGCCGAGGCGCGTCCTCCGCCGAAGAGAGCTCGTTCGCAGGCGAGAGTTCATCGCCGCAGGGTCGCGGAGCGGCCCCGCGGCGTCAAACGCTCGGAGGCTCGCTCGGGTGAAGCGCCAGAGCTGCCAGCCCTCGTTGATCTTGGCCCACGTCGCCGTGTGCTGGAGCACCGCGCCGCCGGCCTCGATCGTGATCGTCATGGTCGGGACGGTCGCGGCCGAGAGGTGCCGTACGCGCGGATCTCGAGGCGCCAGAGCGCGTCGTCCGCGCGCTGCACCTCGACCTTGAAGAGACCGTCGCGCAGGCCCGGGCCAGGGACGCGCGGCGCACTCTCCGGCGATCGCGAGGCCGAACCCCGAGGCTCCGCCGGTGACGACGGCGACGCTCCGTGGCTTCGTCACGACCGGCCCGCGTCAGCCCGCGGCGCGACGCCCGTGCAGATACGCCTCGGCGTAGGCCCCGGTCGGATACGGCTGCACGTTTTCGTAATCGGCGAGCTTCGTGTGCCCCTCGGCGATCTTGCCCCGCACGCCGTCGTACACGCGCCAGTGCATCGTCGGGCCGAAGAGCGGCTGCGACTCGACCGAGACGACGCGCACCTCGCCTTCCTCGAAGCCGCACTGCGGCTGGATCGCGCGCAGCATCTGCTCGCCGTTCAGGTGGCCGTCGCCGAAGTTCCAGCCGAGGACCGTGCCGCCGAGCACCTCGCCCTCGTGCCACTCGTAGTCGTCGATGTCGTCGACGGCCTTCGGTAGCGCTTCGAAAAGGGGTCGTCCTTCGAAGTGCATGAAGCGGCTCACGCACATCATCGTCTTCGCGACCGCGAGATGCGTCGGGTCGGGGACGAACTTCGCGAGCTGCACGAAGACCGTGTCGCCGGCTTTCTTCACGCGGTCGAGCTTCCCGACGGCGTCCTTCTTGATGAGCCAGATGTTGTACGCCCAGTTGCCGGCGTAGTAGCGCATCGAGAGCAGGAACGAGACGCGCGAGGGGAAGAAGTTCCCGATCGTCGGCACGACCGCGAGCGAGAGCAGGAGCAGCGCGAGCAGCACGGGCATCGCCGTCAGCGCGGAGAGGCTCGCCTCGGGGTGGAACAGGAAGAGGAAGTAGCCTCCGTAGATCATCAGGATGTTCCACTCGACCGGCATGCCGTTCGGGTTGTTGATCCCGATGAAGCCGTGGAACGCGGTCATCAGCAGAAGCCCGAAGATCGTCACGGGCTCGTTGCCCGCTCCGAGGACGAGGATCACGGGGAGCGAGTACTCGACGGCCGTCCCGAAGTGCGCCATCAGCGTCGCGAAGCGCGAAGGCCGCAGGTCGACGGGGAAGTCCGTGAAGAGGTTCTTCTTCAGCGCCTTCGGGAAGAACGGCCCGTTGTTCATCATGAACATGATGACCGACGGGAAGTGGCCGTTGAGCTTCGACGTCGCCGCCCAGAACCAGATGAAGCACCACGTGAGCTTCGCGCCGGAGATCCAGAGATCGTCGTCGGTCGCGAAGGCGATGCACACGAGCACGACGAAGTAGTGCTCCGCGCGGCAGACGAGGTAGAGCATCTTGTCGAGCACTGCCATCAGCGGGATCAGGAGGACGACGGGGTAGAGCAGCTCCGGCGTGACCCGCGGCGCGATCAGCGCGCCGAGCAGGAAGAGCTGGTTCGCTCCGTAGAACGCGACGTCGAGCCAGTTGCGCGTGTCGCCGCCGATCAGCGGAGCGCCGCGGAAGAGCGGCAGCTTCGTCGTCCCGCGGCGCAGGAAGTGCCGGTAGCCGCCGAACCACGGATCGAAGCGCGCGTTCATCGGCCCCCAGCCGCAGCCGAAGCCGGCGAGCTCCCAGAAGATGCACCAGACGATCGCCTTCTTGAACGACTCGTTCGCGAACGCCCATTCGCCGATCGAGAAGAACCCCGGATAGTCGGCGTTGAAGCTGCACCAGAAGGCCCACCCGCCGATCAGCGGGAAGAAGTACTTCATCCAGTAGAGCGCCATGACCTGCGGCTGGTTCGGGCTCGCGTTCGCCCAGGTGACGCAAGCGAGACGGATGCGCTCCGGGAACGGCGCGCTCAGGATCCGCTGCGGATCGTAGGGGGGAAGGTCGGCGCGTGCGTCGTTCATCGCGACTCCGCCATCGCGGTCGTCTTTGCCGGATGACCTTGGGCGGCGCAAGCGACCTCAGAGCCGATTCGTGACGCTCCGAGTCAGTCGAGCGGGAAGTGGTACACGCGCGCCGCGTTGCCGGAGAGAACCTTCCGCCGCTCCTCGAGCGTCAAGTAGGCGAGGCAGTCGCGCACCTGCTCGAGAGGACGCGGATAGAGGCAGACGGGATGCGGGAAGTCGGTCTCGAACATCACGTTGTCGACGCCGAGCCGCCGGATCGAGGCGGAAGCGTCGCGTCCTTCGAACCAGAACGAAGCGTAGATCTGCCGACGGAAGTACTGAACGCGGAGTGACGGCAGGGCTCGCGATCGGGGCTCGCGATCAGCGCGTGCGGCGGCCGAAGTACTTCTTGTAGTTCTCCGCCGACTGCGCGAGGTCCGGCCGGCGGTCGAGGATCGGCTGCATCTTCTTCCAGGCGTCCTCGCGCTTGGCCGGGTAGTACTCGGTCGGCCAGTAGCCCTCGTGCGGCCGGTAGCCCTGGAGGACGCGCCGCGCGACGGTCGCCTTGTGGACCTCGTCGACGCCGTCGGCGATGCCCATCGTCGGCGCGCCGGCGTACATCGCCTGGATCGGCGTCAAGTCGGTGGTGCCGAGCGAGCCGAGGATGTGCAGGGCGTTGAACGACACCTCCTGCAGCACGCGGGCCATCGTGAACTTCACCGCCGCGATGTCGGTGCGCGCCTCCTGGGTCGACGTGCTGTCGATCTTCCACGCCGTCTCGAGCACGAAGAGGCGCAGCATGCGGATCGAGGCGTAGGATTCGGCGATCTTCTCCTGCACCATCTGGTGCTCGCCGATGATCTTGCCGTGGCTCTCGCGCGAGAGGGCGCGCTCGCACATCATGTCGAAGGCGAGCTTGCACTGCGCGATGGTGCGCATCGCGTGATGGATGCGGCCGCCGCCGAGGCGACGCTGGGCGAGGACCTTGGCGCCGTCCTCGGGCCCGAGGAGGTGATCGCGGGGCACGCGCACGTCCCGGTAGATGATGTGGTTGTGGTTGCGCGGCTCGGGCTGGATCTCCACTCCCGGCGTCTTCCGCGGCACGACGAACATGCCGTTCGTGCACATCACGAAGAGGATGTCCGCGACGCGGCCCGCGGAGGTGAACCACTTCTCCCCGTTGATCACCCAGTCGTCGCCGTCGCGCACGGCGTGCGTCTTGAAGAGGTTCGGATCGCTGCCGCCCTGCGGCTCCGTCATCGAGTACGCGGAGAACATGTCCTGGTTGAGGAGCGGCTCGAGCCAGCGCTTCTTCTGCTCCGGCGTGCCGTACGCGGCGAGCATCTCCATGTTCCCGGTGTCGGGAGCCGCGGCGCCGAACATCTGCGGCGCCGACGGATAGCGTCCGATGACCTCGTTCAGGAGGCCGAGCTTCAGCTGGCCGTAGCCGGGACCGCCGAGCTCGTGGTCGAGGAAGATGGCCCAGAGGCCCTGATTCTTGACCTCCTGCTGGAGCTCACGGACGTACGCCTTCACCACGGGATCGGGGGAGCGGACGGCGTAGGGGAAGACGTACTCGAGCGGCTCGACCTTCTCTCGGCAGAACTGGTCGACCCAGTCGAGCTTCGCCTGGAATTCCGGTTCGGTCGAGAAGTCCCACATGATGCTTTCCTCCGTCGGTTCGCTGCTCGGCACCCTACCGAAGAGCCCCCTCCCGGACTACGGCGTAGGGCGGTGAATCGACGCGACCGGTCGCTGGGCGCGCTGGGCGTCGCCCTGGCGCTGCTCCTCGCCGCGTGCGGCGGGTCCCGCGTGGACGCAACGTCGGCCGGCGGCGCCGCCACGACGACATCCCGCCTTCCCAGTGGCGCCGCTCGCGGTCGAGATGGCCGCGCCCATCGCCGAGAGCTTCGAGGCCCGTCGCTCGCAGATCGACCGCATGGATCGCGGCAAGCTGCTCGACGAGGCTCTCGGACATGCGGCGGACGCGCGCCGGTGCGGTTTGCAGCTCCTCCGGAACGGTCCGCTCGTAGACCTCGCCGGCGCAGCGCTCTTCCGACGACCGGGCGAACCTACTGCACCGGGCGCGCGCGGGTCAACGCGGCTGTTGATTCAGGACCTCGCGACCCTTGCTGCTATGCAGGCTGGCGGAGTCCATCCATGAACGGAGGAGGTGTCGTGATGCGCCGTGTCCTGGCCGCCTGGGTCTCGTGTGCGCTCCTCGTCGGGAGCGCGAGTGCTCGTGCGGAGACGGATCCGCTGCCGTCGTGGAACGAAGGAGCCGCGAAGCGCGCGATCGTCGCGTTCGTGCGGACGACGACGGACGAGAAGAGCCCGAAGTTCGTTCCTTTCGCGGAGCGGATCGCCGCGTTCGATCAGGACGGGACGACCTGGGTCTCGCATCCGATCTACACGCAGGTCGCGTACTGCCTCGAGCAGGTCCCCGGCGTCGTCGAGAAGAACCCGGAGCTGAGGGACGTCGAGCCGTTCAAGACGGTTCTGACGGGAAACGGGGAGGCGATCGCGAAGCTGCCGATGAAGGAGCTCGAGAAGGTCCTCGCGGCGACGCTCAGCGGCATGACGGTCGACGAGTTCCGCGCGGACGTCGAGAAATGGATCTCGACCGCGAAGCATTCGCGCTGGAAGCGGCCGTACACGGACCTCGTCTACCAGCCGATGCTGGAGCTGATGCGGTACCTGCGTGCGAACGGCTACCGGACGTACATCGTCACCGGGGGCGGCCAGGACTTCGTCCGCGTCTACTCGGAGCGCGTCTACGGGATCCCGCCCGAGCAGGTCGTCGGCACGATGGGTGCCACGACGTTCGGGTATGCGAAGGACGGGACGCCGATCCTCACGAAGGAGCCGAAGGTCCTCTTGATGGACGACAAGGCGGGCAAGCCCGAGGGCATCCACCTGATGATCGGACGGCGTCCCCACGCGGCGTTCGGCAACTCCTCCGGCGACCAGCAGATGCTCGAGTACACGGGCGCCGGCGACGGCGCGCGCTTGATGATGCTCGTCCTGCACGACGACGCGGAGCGCGAGTACGCGTAAGGGCCGGCCGAGGGGTTGCCCGACACGAAGGTCGGGACGTTCCCGCAGTCTCTCTACGACGAAGCGAAGAAGCTCGGCTGGACGGTGATTCGCATGAAGGACGACTGGAAGCGGATCTTCGCGTTCGAGGAGTGAGCGCGACCGCTTCGCGGCGACGAGCGGCTCGGGGTGGAAGCCATGCGATCCCAGAGCACGATCGCGAGCCCGTAGGTCAGGGCGAGGGGGAGCACCACGACCGGAAGGACGAGGGTCGGTGTGACGTGAGGAAGCGTCACGGCCGATACCCACCAGGGTCCGCCCCACGACAGGTCCCACGGATGGCCGTCGGTCGGCTGCGCGACGAGATGCCTCCAGGTCGTCCACGCGACCATGCGACAGACGCCGTAGAAGAAGAGGCTCCGGTACAGCTGTGGTGGATGGACAGCGCGACGTAGCTGGCCGCGGCGCCGACGTGCAGGGCGGCGTCGGCGGTCGAGGAGATCGGATTCGCGAGCATCTCCGACCTCCGCAGCACGCCCACCTCGATGGCTCGCGGCCGACGAGTCGAGAGCCGTCAGCCGAGCGCGCCCGCGCGGGGAACGTTCGGACAGCCGCCGCTCGCACCACCCGTGGAGCGAACGCACCCGCGGCCGCGCCCCGTCCCTTCGTCGGAGGGTAGGACGTCCGCCGCCGGGGCCGTCACCTGGCCCGTCCCGGGCGATTCGAGAACCGGCAAGCGCAGGTCGACCTTCGTCACCGTCACCAGGAACTCGCCTGCGGACGCGCGTCCGTAGGGGCTGCTCTGGCCGAGGAGCTCGAGCTTCGCGACGTGACCGGCGCGGAAGCGCCAAGCCGTCGCATGGAGCTGGAAGACGTTCTGCGGGACGCCGTCGTTCCGCGGGCGGTAGAGCGCGTGGGTCACGAGCGCCTGCGTGCCGTCCGGTGCGACGTCCCAGAGACGCGCCGCGACCTGCGCGTACGCGCGCCCCGTGACGCGCAGGTCCGCGATGATCGTCGGCGAGCCCGCGAGCGTGAATCCTTCGCCCGTCGCGGCGGGAAGGCGATACGTCGCGGCAGCAGGATCATCGGCGTCGCGAACGACGCGACACGGTCCCCCATTCAGCGGATTGCTCGCCGCCGCGTTGTCCGGATCACCGGCGTCGTCCGTGAACCTCTGCACGCCGGTCTCGATCCAGCGGATCTCGCCCGGGTGCAGCGCGTCCCAGTCGGCAGCGGTGAACGGACCTTCCGGCTCGGTGCCGTTGCAGCCTTGCGTGTAGATCTCGAGCGGCGGCGGGGGAGGAACGTCCTCGCCCTTCAGGTGTCGAGCGAAGAGATCGTCGATGTGGCCCGAGGCGTTCCCGATGTTGCCGCCGAGGCCGGCGCGAGGATGACCGAAGCCGTCCGCGAAGAAAAGCGCGATCTCGGCTCGGTCGCCGTGCTTGCTCGAGACCTTGCGCCAGTAGCGCACGGCTTCGTCGGCCGGGAACAGGTCGTCGGTCCAAGCGTTGTAGACGTACAGAGGTGCCGGCGGCACCGAGTCGTCGATGTAGTACGCGGAGTGGTGACGCGTGATCTCGTTCCGTAGACGCTCCAGCATCGGATCGCCGTCGTACGGCTCGCCCTCCGAGATGCGCGCGTTCCAGCTCGTCAGGTCCGCAGCGGGATCGACACCCGGCGGCGAGTAGTATCCCGAGCCGAGACCGGCGTTGTAGAGCACCTCGTTCCAGGACTGCTTCTGCACGCCGCCGCGCGTGCCGTAGGAGTTGTCGACGCGGTAGTCGAGCGTACGGCCGTTCGGCGTGAGCGAGTATGCGAGGTCCGACCAAGGGATCAGCGGCGCCGCGGCGGCGATGCGCATCGGCAATCCGCCGGGACTCTTCCACGGAACGAGAGCGCCGTTCGGCAGCATCGTCCGATCGCGGAGCGCCGCGAGGATCATCGACTGTCCGCCGCCGTACGAAGCGCCGGTCACGCCGACGCGGTCCGGGAGGACGAGACCTTCGTCCGCGAGGAGGCCGGCGAGGTACTGCGTGTCGCGTCCCTCGAACCGCGCGTCGGCGAGGTGCGTCCACCCGCGCTCGACGCAGACATCGGGATCGGGAAGCGACGCGTCGGGCGCGCGCGAAGCGGGGGAGCCGCAGGATCCGTGGAAGCCGCGCGCCGAGTAGCTCAGCACCGCGTAGCCGTCGCGCGCGAGGTCGACGAACGGCACTCCGGCCTTCCCGAGGCTCCAGCCGTGGAGCTGCACGATCAGCGGGAACGGGCCGGTCCGATCGGCCGGCGGGAGCGTCACATCGGCGTCGAGAGGGACGCCGTCCCAGGTGGGAACGCGCGCGCTGACGCTTCCCGGGCAGAACTGCACGCCGTCCTGCGTTCGGCAGGAGACGCGTCCGCCGAAGACGCTCTCGACCGTCGCGGCGTGCGCGGCCGCGGCGACGAAGACGAAGCAGAGGAGCGTCGCCGTCGCGAGCGGCGAGGCGAGACGACCATCGAGTCGGGTTCGGGTTCCGGGAAGAGTCGGCACGGGCTTGTCTCCTGGCCGTTCCATCGACGGCGCGCCTTGCTACCACCCCCGGGCGAACCGCGCGACTCTGCGACCGTGAGGAGCAGCCATGAGCGACCTGGATCCGCGCAAGCCCGCCGCAGAGCTTCCCGAGCACGTCCGCCGCCATCGCGCCGCCTGGGACGTCTGGGCGCAGAAGTACGCCGAGCCCGGCGAGCGCAACTGTGAGCAGAGCGAGCCGACGTGGGGCATCTGGGACGTGGCCGAAGCCGACGTCGGAATGCTTCCGCACGACCTCACCGGGAAGGACGCGATCGAGCTCGGCTGCGGCACGGCCTATGTCTCGGCGTGGATGGCGCGCCGGGGCGCAGCGCGGAGCCCGCCGAACAGCGGGATCTCCTTCTGCGGCTGAGGACCGAGCTTCACGTAGAGCAGGTCCCAAAGCGCGATCACCGTGGTGATCGTGACGAGCCCCGGCGTGATCAGGAGCTCGGAGACGAGGCCGACGGCCATCGTCATGCTCGCGAGGTATCCGAACTGCTGGATCGGCGCGAAGTTCGAAAGGCAGAGCACGAGGAAGCCCGCCGAGAGCGCCAGCGCCGTGAACACGATCGGTCTTCCGACCGAGCGCACGACCGCGACGATCGCTTTCCGGGTGTCGCCCGTCTTCCGGAGCTGCAGGTTGAACTCGTTGAAGTAGTGGATCGTGTCGTCGACGGCGATGCCGATCACGATCACCGCGATCATGCTCGTCGAGATGTTCAGGTCGATCCCGAGGAACCCCATCGTCCCGAACAGGACGACGATCGGGATCGCGTTCGGAACGAGCGTGAGAAGGCCCGTCCGGAACGAGAGGAAGAGCCCGGACATCAGCATCAGGAGGACGACGAGGATCTGCCACAAGCTCGAGATCCGGCCCTGCGCGAGCGCGTCGGCGGATCGGTTCAGCAGCACGATCGAGCCCGTCGGCCGGACGTGGATCTGGCCGGGGAAGCGCTCGCGCCCGTACTTCTCGATGTCCTCGACGAGCTTCGAGAGGTCGCCGGATCCCGAGAGCCGCGTGCGCACGACGACGTTCGCCCGCGACCAGTCGCGCACGACGACCGGCGCGATCTGGTCGGGATCGAGGAACTGCACGAGCTGATCGATCTCCGCTTGCGTCTCCGGAACCTTGCGCGGCGCTTCGGGGTTGAGCGCGCGCTGCACGAGGAGGAGCGTATCGACGACGGAGAGGCTCGAGTCGACGCCCTCGAGCCCGTCGAGATGCTTCTGCAGATCCGCGATCGCGGCGAGCGTGTCCGGCCGCCGGATCGTCTGCGGCGCGTCCGACTCGATGACGACGTAGATCGGCTGCGCGCCGCCGAGCCGCTCCGCGATCAGCGTGTTGTCGGCGCGGATGCGCGTCTCCGGGCTGAAGAACTCGAGATAGTCGGTCTCGAGACGGATGTGCGTCGTCCCGATCAGCGCGACGCCGCACAAGACGGCGCCGGCGAGGAGCACGTTTCGCCGGTTCCGCACCGCGAACGAGCCGAGCGCTTCCATCGAGCGGAGGAGCGTCGTCTCGCGCTGCTCTTCGCGCGGCGTGCGCTTCGGCATCGGCAGGAGCGTCAGCACGGCGGGGATCAGGATCAGCGAGAGAAGGAAGATCGCCGTGTTGCCGGTTGCAGCGTAGATGCCGAACTCGCGGATCGCCGGGATCGGCGAGAGCGCGAGCGTCCCGTCGGCGAGGACGGTCGTCAGCCACGCGAAGATCGTCGGCAGGCGGATGTGGTCGACGGTCGCCTGGATGACCTCTTCTCGCGTCCGACCCGGCGCGAGCTCCTGATAGAAACGGCTCAGGACGTGGATCGCGTACGCGATCCCGATCGCCATCATCAGAGGCGGGAGGATCAAGGTCCCCATGTTGATCGACCGGCCGGTCAAGACCATGATCCCGAGCGTCCACACGACGCCGCCGACGACGGCGGACAGCGGCAGCACGACGCCGCGCACGGTGCGGAACTCGAAAATCAAGATCACGACGACGAGGAGGAGCGAGACCGGGACGAACTTCGTCAGGTCCTCCTCCATCATCCGCGCGCCGTTGACCTTGAGCGTCTGGATCCCGGTGATCGCAGTCTCGAGATTGCCGCGCATCGCGTCGGCCGTCTCGGCGATCTTGTCCTCGACACCGAGCCGTAGCAGCTCCTGGTCGCCGAGCGGCTCGTACATCGCGACGACGGCGGTCGCGGTGGAGTCCCCCGAGACGAGGTTGCTCGCGTAGATCGGATCGGCGAGGACGCGCTCCCGGAACGCATCGGCGGAGGCCTCGTCGCGCGGTAGCTCACGCATGAGCGGGCCGATCGTCAACATGCCGTCTCGGGTCTCCGCCCCGGTGACGGTCGTGAGACTCATCACCTCGCGCACGCCCTCGAGCTCGGCGAGCTCCTTCGACATCGCGTCGATCTGCGCGAGCGTCTCCGGAGCGAAGACGTCCGGCCCGAAGACCGCGACGATCGTCGCCTCTTCGCTGCCGAAGAGCCGCTTCGTCTCCTCGTAGAACTCGCGCTCGGGGTCGTTCTCGGGGAGGAGCGTCTCGATCGCGCTATCGACGCGAATCTTCTGGGCCTGGTAGGCGAAGAAGGCGGTGGCGAGGCTCAGGGCGATGAGCGTGGTTCGTGGGAAGCGGGTCGGAAGGGAGGTGATCCTCATCGCTCGTCGGGCGGCTCCACGCGGAGTCGGACGAGGCTCTCCGAGCCCTCGTCATCGCGCGTGTATACCGAACCCGGGCGGGGGAAAAGCCGGCGGCGGTCGGGACCGCCGCCGCGGAATCACGGCCGGCTCAGCGCCGTCCGTAATCGAAGCGTACATCCTCGCGCAGCGGAAGGGGACGGCGCTCGAGCGCGCGCATCTTCGGGTCGTCCGGCGCGAGCTTCTGGCCCCGCACCGGGTGCTCGATGCACCAGTCGATCATGTCGCGCAGGAGCACCGTCCGCCCGAGCTGCGTCTGGAACCTCGGAGGCGTCTCTGCTCGCGGCGGATCGCGCGGTGAAGCTGCAGCACCGTCGGATGGTCCGTCGCCGCGCGCAGGGTGCGAAGCACGGCGACGCGTTGCCGCGTCGCGCGCAGCCCATGGCGTGCGAGCTCCTCCGCCATCTCGGGATCGATCCGGGTCGCTACTCTTTCCCTTCCCATCGCGCCTGGATAGTCTCCCGATGCCGATGAGGCTTCGCAAGGAAGAACCGAACGAGAGCGAGTGGGCTTCGCTCGTTCGGGTTTTCCGCGAGCCGGTTCCACGCCGGACGCGCGCCCTCTTGCGCCGCACCTGGCGGCTGCTACCCGAATCGCTCCGGGGACCGCGCCAGTTCCAGGGCCGGCAGTACGTCGGCTGCGGCGCGACGATCGGCACGCAACCGCGCTGCGATTTCGCGTGTCGCGGGTGCTACCTCGGCGACGGCGCGAACCAGACTCCCGCGCAGCCGCTCGCCGAGTCGAAGCGTCAGCTCCGGCGCATCCGCGCGTGGCTCGGCGAGGGCGGGAACGTCCAGCTGACCGACGGCGAGCTGACGCTCCTTCCCGAGGACGAGCTCGTCGAGTTGATCCGCTACGCGCGCGAGATCGGTCTCGTCCCGATGCTGATGACCCACGGCGACGCTTTCCGCCGGAGACCCGGTCTGCTCGAGAGCTTGCTCGAGCGAGGCGGGCTCGGCGAAGCGAGCATCCACATCGACTCGACGCAGCGCGGCCGGCTCGGCGCAGCCTACAAGAATGCGCGCTGCGAGGTGGAGCTCCACCCGCTGCGCGACGAGTTCGCGGAGATGATCCGCGCCGCGCGCCGCGCGACGGGACGCACGCTCGACGTCGCGAGCACGGTCACGGTCACGCGCGAGAACCTCGGCGAGGTCGCCGACGTCGTGCTCTGGCACCGGCGTAACGCCGACGCGTTCAAGATGGTCAGCTTCCAGCCGGTCGCGCGCGTCGGTCGCACGGAGGGCGGGATCGTCGAAGCGGTCGGCGTTCGCGAGCTCTGGGAAGCGATCGCCGCGGGCCTCGGGGGCGATCCGTCCGAAGCGAAGCGACTCCTCGCGCACCAGGGTTGGCTCGGTCATCCCGCGTGCAGCCTTTTCCTGCAGGGAATCGTAGTCGAGGCGGACGGAGCCGAGCCCGTCTTCCAACCGCTCTTTCGCCCCGACGACCCGCGCGATCAGCCGATCGTCGAGGAATGGTTCCGGCGCTTCGGCGGTCTGACGCTTCGTCTCGACGGGCGCGCTCGCGCCGTGGCGCGTGTCGTGGGCCTGGTCGCGCGACATCCAACGTTCTTCCTCGGTCGGATCGTGCCGTACCTCGCGCGCTGGCCGCGCCGCCTCTCCCCCGGCGGGGCGCTCGACTTCTTCCGACGTTGGCGCCGCGGCTCGATCCGCCTTCGCTATCTGAACGTCGTCAGCCACCATTTCATGAGCGCGGAGGAGCTCGAGACCGAAAGCGGTCGCGAGCGCCTCGGGACGTGCGTCTTCCGGGTGCCCATCGCAGACCGCATGGTGCCGATGTGCGAGGTGAACGCGCGCGGGATCCGCGACGAGCTCTACCGTGCGGCCGATCGGCGGAGCCCTGCAGAGCAGAACATGCGCGAAGTGTAACCCTATACGGTCAACCGGGATGGCGCCCCGCCGATGGGCGCTTGCGGTTGCCCCACCGCGCCGGGCATGATGTTTGCCGGCTTCGGTTTTGCTCGTGTTCAATGGCGGTGAGTTCCCCGTGATCGTTCCGACTGCGACGACAGCGAGCTTCCTCGAATGGAGCCGGGCGTTCCTCCCGGCCCCGGCCGACTCCTGTCTCGACGGCTACGTTCATCCAGATTTCGTGGAAGTCGCCGATCTGCTTCGGCGTCAGATCGCTTCCAGCCGCGGCGGCGCGGCGCTCTGCGTCTATCATCGCGGAGAGCGCGTGGTGGACCTCTGGGGCGGCGTACGAGACGCGGAAGGAACGCGGTGGGATCGAGACACCCTGGCTCCGAGCTTCTCGACGACGAAGGGTGTCGCGGCGACGGCGCTGCACATCCTCGTCGACCGCGGCGCGCTGGACTACGACGACCGCGTCGCCGATCACTGGCCCGAGTTCGCCCAGGAGGGGAAGGACGGCATCACGGTGCGCCACGTCCTGACGCACCAGGCCGGCTTGTACCACATCCGCAAGATGATCGACCGCGCCGACCGCATGCTCGACTGGGAGTACGTCGTGCGCGCGATCGAGCAGGCGCGCCCCGTCCACGAGCCCGGCCAGCGCACCGCGTATCACGGATTGACGTTCGGCTACCTGGTGGGGGAGCTGATCCAGCGCGTATCGGGTCGCTCGTTCTCGCAGGTCGTCCAGGACGAGATCGCCGATCCTCTCGGCACCGACGGGCTCTACATCGGAGCACCGACGAGCGTCCTCGACCGGGCCGCGTCGCTTCTCGGAGCCGAGCCGCGGTGGCTTTCGCCGCGGGCGCTCGCTTTCTCGGGAGCCTGGCTCGATCTCGGCGTCACCGCGATGATCGGCTCCGCATTGCGCCCGTTCCTGAACCCGGTCGGGCTCGCCGTCGACGTGCAGAGCATCCTCGACGCGCTCGCACCGGCCGGCATCGACACGTTCGACTTCGGCGCGCACGCGACGCTGCAGGCGACCATCCCGGCAGCGAACGGCCTCTTCACGGCGCGCGCCCTCGCGAAGATGTACGCCGCGCTCGCCAACGGTGGAGAGATCGACGGCGGGCGCCTCGTCGCCCGCCGCACGATCGAGCGCGCGACGGAGCGTCAAGCCGCGACCGCGGAGCTCGCCGTGATCCCGTTCAACATGCACTGGCGGCTCGGGTACCACGGCGTCTTCACGACGCGCGGGATCCCGCGCAACGCTTTCGGACACTTCGGCTACGGCGGCTCCGGTGCTTGGGCGGATCCGAAGCGTCGGCTCGCGATGGCTCTCACCGTCAACAGCGGGCAAGGGACGCCGTTCGGAGATCTCCGCATCCTGAGGCTGAGCGGAGCGGTTCTCGGGAGCGCGGACGCCCGCGGACGGCGCTGATCCTTCGCAACGGCCGAGTGCTCCGCCGAAGCGATCGACCCCGAGCAATTCGACGCGATGGTGATCCTCGGCGGCCAGGCGCCGGACCGCATGCGGCTCGGCGCGCGGCTCGTCGAGGTTCCGGCCACGGATCGCCGAGCGCCTTCGGCGTGCGAAGACGCCGTGGCGCCGATCTTGCTGCCTCAGCGTGCGATGGACCTCTCAGACGTGATCGAGTCCAAATTTTCCTCACGGACTTTCCCGACGGTTGCTCTTCTCGAGCGCCTTCCGGACGGAATCGTCTCGGCGCAGTGGGAATGGGGCGGCGCGTCGATCGCGGCGCGCAGCCCGGAAGCGCGCCTGATGCTCGCCGTTCTGGAAGACGCGATGGCGACGCTGTCGCGCAACGCGCGCGCGCGCTCGCGCGCAGAGCGTCGCGCTCTCGCGGAAGTTCAGGAGTGGTACGGGGAAGACGACTGCTCATGGCCGTTCTCGTTCGTGAACGTATGCGAGATGCTCGGCCTGGACGTGTCGAAGATGCGCCACGGCCTCTCGCGCTGGGTGGAGCGGGCGAAGTCCTCGCGCCCACGACACATCCGTCGTCTCGGCGGCCAGCGCCGCCGTCGCACGCGGCTTGTCGCTTGAACAAATTACAGCGTATCCCACGGCGATGAAGCTGCTGCACGCGAAGAGCGGGCGCGTTCTCGAGGGATCGCTCGTCCCCGACCCCGAGGGTGAGAAGGTCCTCGTCGTCGACGGCCACGAGTACGGTGTGCTCGAAGCGTCCGAGGAAGCGCTGATGCTGATCGAGGCCACCGACGAAGAGCGTCAGGCTCTCGTCGAGGCCGGCTACGCGCTACCCGCCGAGATCGTCCGCCTGCACGAGGACGACGTTCAGGACGGCGGCGAAGACGACGATCGCTGAGCCTGCTCCCACGGGAGCGCCTCGTCCTCGGTGAAGCGAGGCTCGGTCCCGGTGACTGCCTCGACCTCGATCTCGACCGGAGTGGAGAGGCGCGACCACGCGGAGTGATCGGCGAGCCGCCCGAGGCGTCCGCAGGGAAGCCCGCTCCGGCTCGAGCGTGCAAATCGTCGGATCCATGAGCGAGTCGAGATCGACGGGTCGAGCGATGCCTGGAACCGCTCCCGTCATCGAAGCGTGCAGCGCGAGAGAGCCGAGGGCCAACGATACGAAAGCAGACGTCCGAATCCGCAGCTCGACGCGAAGCTGCCCGCCGGTGATGTTCCTGCGCCGGCGCGATGCGTGACGGCGGCGCGTTCCACCCGTCGGCAAAGGGTCACTTGACCGCTCGACGGAACCGCTGATAGCGACGGGCCATGGTGGAGACGTCGAAAGAGGAGGCTTCCGGGCTGCGTGTCCTGATCGTCGACGACGACGATGATTTTCTCGAGGGCTTGCAAACCCTCCTGGAAATCGACGGTCACACCGTGCGTGCCTGCCCGGATGCGTCGAGCACCATCGAGGTGGCTTCGACGTTCTTGCCGCAGCTCGCGATCCTCGATCTGGGGCTTCCCGATGCGGACGGTTTCGATCTGGCGCGTCATCTCCGGGAGAGCCTCACGCGAGCCGACACGATGCTCGTCGCGATGTCCGGATTCGGCGGCCCCGAGGTGATCCAGCGCGCTCAAGACGCTGGCTTCGACCATCACCTCCTGAAGCCGGTGTCGTTGGACTCGATCCGCCAGATCATTTCGGCCTTTGCGCAAAACGTACCGGCCAAGCCGTGGCGCCCTTCTTGCTGAAGCATTCGTCATGGACTCAACTCATCTGTCGAAATTCAGCACTCTGCCACCGGAGACCGTCGTCCCGGAGCAGTGGGACCGGGGGGTCGGATCAGTCGCGTCTCGTAGTCCGGAGGCGCGTTTGATGCTCGCGGTTCTCGAGGATGCGGTTGCCACGGTGGGTCGTGGCGCGGGTGGGAGCGTCACCTCGGCCGACCGTCGAGCGCTCGACGAGGTGCGGCGGTGGTGCTCTTCGGAGGACCGTTCGTGGCCGTTTTCCTTCCTGAATGTATGTGAAACGTTGGGTTTCGACGCGGCGCGGCTGCGGAGCGGTCTCGCCTCCTGGAGCAGGGGTCCGGACGATGCGACGGGTCGATGCAGGCCTCCGCGGATCCGCCGTCTGACGGGTGATCGGACGCGGGTGGTGCTCTCGCCAACGCGCTCGGCAGCCGCTTAAGGCGCCCGGGCTCGCCGGTTCGCGGGCGCTCGCACATCGAGCCGAGTTGTAAGTCCTACACGCGATTTTGCAGTCGAACCGGTAGAACGGTGAGAAAGCGGCGCCTCGTCCGGCGCCGCGAGAGGCCGGCTCACGCCTCGCCGACGACGGGGAGTCGGAGCACGAACCTCGCTCCCTCCCCCGGCGTTCCCTCCGCCCGGATCGAGCCGCCGTGGTGCTCGACGATCCGGCGCGCGATCGCGAGGCCGAGACCGCTTCCGATCCCCCCATGCGATCCGCGGCGGAAGGTCTCGAAGAGACGCTCGCTTGCGCTCGTCTCGAAGCCTTGGCCGTTGTCGCGCACGACGATGTCGGAGAAGCCCGACGGGAGCTCGTCGGTTCGCTCGGCAGCGATGCGGATCTCGAGCGGCACCTCGGTGCGGCGGTAGCGGATCGCGTTCTCGATGAGGTTGGTGAAGATCTGTCGCGCCTGGTCGGAATCGATGAACGCCGCGGGAAGCTCGCCGACCTCGATGCGAGCGCCGATCGGCTCGAGTTGCGGCGCGAGGCTGGCCGCGACTTCTTGCACGAGCGGACCGAGCGCGACGGGCTCCGTCGGGACCTCGCCGTGCGCCGCCTTCGATAGGCGAAGCTCGTTCTCGATCATCTTCGCCATGCGCTGGATCTCGCCCTTCGCCTTCACGACGTACTCGCGGCGTTTCTCCGAGAGCTCGCCGGGCGAGGCTTCGAGGAGCTCGATGCAGATCTGCAGCGCGCCGAGCGGCTGGCGAAGCTCGTGCGAGATGAAGCCGTCGAACTCGCGAAGGTTCTTATTCATCCGCTGGAGCTGCGCCTGCACCCGCTCGCGCACGCGGTTCTCGGCGGCGAGCTGGTCGACCGTGTTGGCGAGCTCGGTCGTGCGTTCCCGGACGCGCTCGTCGAGCTCCCGGTTGAGCGCGCGCAGCTCTGCCTCGGCCCGGCGGCGGTCGCCGATCTCGGCTTCGAGATGCCGTCCTTGCTCGGCGAGCTGTCGCGAACGGTGGCGCTCGGCCGCGGCGGCGCGAAGCGAGATCACGACGAGAGCGGCGATCACCAGCGCGAGCCCGAGAGCGATCCACCGAAGCGACATCGTCCCGTCACGACGATCGCGGGAGCAGCCGCGACCCGGAGCTGCCACTCGGTGCCCTTGGTCGCGAGCTCGAGCGATCGCGAGATCACGAGCGCCCCCTCCTCGGGCGAGTGCGTTTCGAAGATCAGATGCGAGCCGGCTTCGACTGGGATCGAGAAGCGACGTGCTTCGGGGCTGAGCGCGCTCGTGGTGAACGTGTCGACGCGCGGGAGTGCCGCAAGCTTCTGCGAGCCCGCGGCGGGAACGACGAGCCAGGCGAACGGCTCGCTGCCGATCAGCGAGACGTCGCCGAGCCAGCTTTCGTCGCCCTGCATCGCTGGTGCGCGCGGCGGTGGAGGTACCGAGTCGACGGACGGACGGCTCACGCTCTCGATGGGGCGCGAAGCGTCGCCGAGCAGATCGACCGTGAGGACGCCCGGAAACTGCTCGATCAGGAGCGCCCTCTGTCGCTTCCATCCCGGCCTCGGCGCTTCGCCGACCGCAGCTCCGAGAAGGCGAAGCGGCTCCGTCAAGCGTCGCGTGTGGTCGGTGATCTCCCGCGAGACCTCGGCCCCCGCGAGGTGGGTCGCGTCGGCGACGTGCGCTTCCTCGAACGACGTGAGCGCCTGCCAGACGACCAGGCCCGCGAGGAGCGCGAGCACGCCGCCCCCGGACGGAGTCCAGCCCCAGGGAGGGCGGGTGCGGAGGGCCGACGCCTCCTTTCTCCGTCGAGCGGTTTCCGCCGTGCTGCTTCCGGTGATCCCTGCCGCCACGCGAGCTCCGAAGGCCGGCTCCGCCGGCCAAACCCTGCAGATGCCAGGGGAGGCCTCGGACCTGCAAGGACGTTTCCAGCGAATGGCCGGCCGGTGTCAGTTGGACGGACAGGCAGGTCCCGTGGTGCTCCTCGCGGATGATGACGGCTCGATCCGGGCGGCGCTGGCGGAGGCGCTCTCGGCGAGCGGGTTCGTCGTCCGGGAGGCGAGGTCCGGGATCGAGGCGTTGGCGCTCTTCGCGATCGAGCGGCCCGATGCGGTCGTTTCCGACGTGTCCATGCCGAATGGCAACGGTTTCGAGGTCTTGGAGAAGGTCGTGGCGTCCAGCGTCCCACGAATCCCGGTGATCCTCGTGAGCGGTCAGACCCACCCCGGCGACCGGGAGCGCGCCATCTCGAGGGGAGCGGTCGCCTACCTGACCAAGCCCGTAGGCCTTCAGGAGCTGGTGGGCATCTTGTCCACCGCCCTCGGTAAAGGGGCTAGCCTGCATTTCTCACCAGATCCCTACTGCGGCGGCCGATAGCACCGAATCTTCGCGAGCTTCTCCCTCCGGGCTCCTCGACGTACTGTTCAAGTACGCCTGCGTCGCCCTCCGGTCCGAG
>Ga0194131_10002595_pt1 | contig 29487 bp, 6 predicted proteins | sample TA2KigO120mmetaG_FD_148631 | JGI IMG/M metagenome (GOLD analysis project Ga0194131, IMG submission 148631) | Freshwater microbial communities from Lake Tanganyika, Tanzania - TA2015053 Kigoma Offshore 120m | ecosystem: Environmental > Aquatic > Freshwater > Lake | place: Tanzania: Lake...
TAAAGAAGTTTGGTATGTCATCTAAAAAAGGTGGATATACCCCGGCTACTATTGCTAAGAAGTTTCCTATTAACGAATATAAGGCTAAACTACAAGATCCTAATGCAGATAGATATGAAAAGAATGCAGCTGAGTTGAAACGGATAAATGGTGAGCAGAAGCTTGGTCTTTTATCAATGATTCAAGAGGGAATAAAAAGATATCCTCAGGGTATACCTAAAGTAGCTCAAGCTGCAATGCAGATTGGACAAGCGGCTTATGGTGGGTACATGTTACCAACATATCAAGGAGCTACTGGTCCTAGTACGGTAGGTTCTAAACTGGGCGAGTGGTCTGATGACTATGCTAAACTATCAAGTCTCTTGATGGATCCTAAGAATGCCGGGTTAAGAAAAGCCATGTATCAAGAGTTTCTAAAAGACTATCCAAACTCACCTCTTAAAAAGGATGCTGATGGTGAAAAGAAGTTTGTAGAAAACTTCCTTAATGCTCAACAGCAGTTTATGGGTATCAGAGCTAAGTACAAAGACAGACCAGATCAGTTAACCGGTGAAGATTGGGATACAAATATAAATGAACGTTATAATAAAGAAGCAATTGATTTAGGTTATATCCCAATGACTAAAAACGAGATTAAACGTTTTCAGGGTGGTTACCGAGCTTTACTTAAAGCAGTAAAAAAAGATCCTGCATTTATAGAGTCTTTTGGTAAGTATTTTGATTTGACTCCTTTAGGCGTAAAAGATGAGGAGTTTTTAGGATATCCTATTTCTAAGGACGATGGTTGGACTGGTAATACAACACTTGGTCAGATTGCCAGAGCAAGAGATGAACAACCACAGAAAGTAGAACCAGGATGGATTTGTGATCCAGCCACCGGTAAAGCTATACCATCTGCTGTAGGTGGATATAAAACTGAAGATGAAGCAAAAAAGAACTGCTCTGTTCCTAAGAAATCAGATGAAAAGAAACCAAAGTATATATGTATTAATGGAAAGGTAGTTCTTTCTCCATCTGGGGTAGGGTATGATGATGAGACTGTAGCAGCTCAAAACTGTAGTACTCCCGGTAAAAAAATACCTTTTCAATACATGACTCCAGATGTATATAAATATTTGGCTGCACTTGCTGTTCCTCCTAAAAAGTACTTTCCATATGAAGCTCCTGTAGAGCTGCCAATGGCCCAGCCTGTTTTTAGAGATCCTAACAGGCAAATAGCTGCAAACGCTGAATTGGCTAATATAGCTACTCAGAACTACGCATTTGCTAATCCTCAGGCCTATGCTGCAAATTTTGCTGGCATTCAAGGAAACCTGGCAGGAAATGTAGCTAACACTATAGCAAATACTCAGAATTATAATGTGGATACTGCCAACAAGTTTGAGATGGCTAATACAGAGACTAAGGCTAAGCAGAATCTTCTAAATGCACAGCGTATGACAAGTCTTTATGATAAAGGTGTAATAACTAACCAAAACTTTGACAACGCTATGCGTCCATATATCATGCAAGGAGCTAACGCTTTTGAACCTATGTGGAATAACCGTGGAGAGTTGTATCGTAGGAACCTAAGATCTAAATATAACTACATAGATCCTAGAACTTACAAGCAGATCTTTAAAGGCAATCCTGTAGATATATTTACCAGTCCTGAATATGCAGGAGGGGCTTCTGCTGGTGCAAACAACAATTTTACTACGCTATACAATCATTTCTTGCAAGAATTAGAAGGTACTAATTTAACACCAGAAAAGAAAATGGATCAGGCTACCAAGCAGGCTAACATGCTGCTTACGTCAATGGCTCAAAGAAACTCAGTTACCTATGATCAGTTTGGGTTTCCAAGATCAAGAACTATTATGAGATCTTCTTACTATCCTAACCCATATGATGACGATGATATGTATGGATATGGAGGGATGTTAGGATGGTAAACTTATGAAGTTTAGTTTTAAACTTATAAGATTTTAATGTATATTATTATGTAACCCTATGGCAAGTTATCTACCAAATACTACTGACATTTTTCCTCAGTTTAAGGCTTATAGACCAGATTTTAATTCCGTAGAAAGAAGTCTTATGTTGAGTGATGCAGCTTACGACCAAGGGGCTCGTAAGTTAAGGAGTATGTATGACTCTATCTTTAGCTCAGCTTTACAAAGACAAGACACAACTGAAAAAAGGGATGCCTACTTGAAACAGATTTCAGGTGCCCTTAAGTCTATTGCAAGCAGTGATCTATCTCAAATGCAAAACAGAGATGCTGCTTACAAGCTATTTGACCCTATTTCTTCGGATCCACTTTTAGCTAAAGATCTTGTTTTTAGTAAGACACTTAGTAGTGAATACTCAAAAGCTACGGGTTTACTTAACTCATCAGATCCTGCAACCAGACGTCAGTACTGGAGTGATGGGATTAAAGCATTAGAATACCAAGCTGAAGAGTTTAAAAATGCAACAGGTGAAGAAGCTTTATTAAAGTCTAATCCTAGATATGTAGGCAATATTGACTTTATTGCATTAGCTGATAAAATGACTAAAGATGCTGGTCTATCTGTAAAGCAGGATGTTCCAGGTGGTAATTATATATGGTCTATAAAAAATGGTGAGATTGCTTATCAACTAACACAGAGCATGGTTGAAACTATGCTCTCTGGTGATCCTGCTGTAATGAACTGGCTTAAAACAAAAGCTTATGTTGAACGAAAAGACTTTATCAAAGAAAATGCACTAAAGTATGGCAGTGAACAAGCTGCAGAATCAGCATATATTGATACTGTTTTAAAAGGTATTGCTAAGAAAAATGAGCAAGGAGCTGTGTTAAACAGTAAAGAGTTAAATGATCTTAAAACTCAGAAAGAATCTTGGGATACCTTAATTAGAACAAAAGGTATAGGTACAGAAGATGACCGCAACAAATATCTTGCATTAGTAGACAAAATAAAGCTTGCTGAAGCAGCTGCAAAAAACAGTCAGAACAATATAGCTAACCAGCAAGTTGGAGACATGAAAGATCTAATGTCTTTAAGAAACGCTGCAGATAGTGCATATGTTATAGCAAACTATACCGTGTTAGCTGAATCATTAGCTAAGTATATGGCATTTAAAGATTCTGAGGTTAGTATAAAAGCAGATCCAATATTTATAGCAGACTTAAGAGGGCAGTTGTCCAAAGAAATGGAAGATATAAGACAGGCAAACCGTAAAGAGCTAGAAGGTATAAGAGCAGCTAGTAGAATAAATGAAATTATAACAAGAGCTGAGTATAGAGCAGAAGGAGATGTAAATATAGCTGCTAAATGTTTTGAGCCATGTGATGAAGGTTATGAAAGAGATAACTCTTGTAACTGTGTTAAAAAAGAAGAAGATGAAGAAGAAGACTAAACTTAAATATCCGTTTTATGCTTGATGATATGTTTATAGATTTACCTGAAGAAGAGACTGCTGGTCCTTGCCCTAAAGGCAAGACATGGGATCCTATTACAAAACAATGTATAGATCTTCTACCAGAGGTAAAGATATATAGCCCTGAAGTTTTAATTCAGTATGGTAGTACATCTGAAGGTGCAAACATGGTTGCTAAAGATAAAGGTTTAAAGCTCTATGATGCCAACACTCAATGGATATCTGAGAGACAAAAAGAGATGGATGAACTTGATATTAAATATGCTAAGAATATCTTTACACAATTAAACAGAGTACCAACAGTAGATAATAAACAAATTAGTTTAGCAGAGCTTTCTACTGCTATGTCTGATGTCAAGAAGAGGAAGGCTATCATGGATCAAGCATTAAAACTTAATGAAGATCCTACATTAGATGCTGATACTCGTTGGTCACTTATAGAAAACCATATTAAAAGTACTTTTCTTGCAGGTGAAATCTTGGAAGGAACCAAGAGAATGAATGAGGATATGGCTAAAGCTGCGTCAGCAGTTGATGCAATTAATGGTGGTAGTGATACTTGGATTTCAACTTTGGGTGGTAGAAATCATGCTGCACTTTTGTTTAGAAGTAACGGTACTTTAAAGACAAAAGCTGAATATGAGAGAGACCTTAAAGCAGCTCATGCAGCATTTGTTGGTAAAGGAATAGAGCAATGGGAAAAAGAACACCCCATGCCTGAAAATGCACCCATGTATATACAGCGTAGTGATATGCCAAATCCAATGGCTACATACGGTCGTCAGTTTGTTAAAGATAAAAATGGAAAGATTATAGAACTGGATAGCCGACCTAAAGCTATAAATAGCATGGAAGGCTGGTGGCAAGCTCGCGGTTTGCAAGGCAGTATCTTAGGAAATACTTTCAACAACTTTACGTATAAGAATGTAAAAGAAACTAAAAATGTAAAAGCATATCCTAGCTATGAAACGGTCTATAACGCTGTAATTGCTCAGTATAACAGTGGATATAATCCAGTAAATCTAGGTCCAAACTCACCAAGAAAACTAAGTGCTGATATAGAAGGTAAGTTTAAAGGAAATAAGGGTGGTATGTTTCACAGTGCAAAGATGAGTGTAGACTTTGATTTTAGTAACTCAAGTGTAAAAGCTGATGAGATTACTACAAATAATCAAACCGGAGAAGTTACAACTCAAAGAAAAACTATACTAAGAACAGGACCTCAAAGCTTAATAGAGCTCCTTAAAGTAGCAGGAAGTGACGCTGATAAAGTTATTGTAGTTACTGGGGGCGTATCAACAAGTATTCCACGTAGCTCAGATTCAAATGGTAATGCTATTGTAAAAGCTTTAATTGATGAGGTTATAAGCAAACATGATAAAGACAGTAAGCTAATCCCCCGTGGTAGTATTACTTTTCAAGGCATAGTTGGAGCAGATGATAAGTATCACGCTTACCATGTAAAGATGGATCGCAGATTTTGGAGTCACAGACAGTTTACCGGTAAAGGTAAAGTTGCTTATGATGATAACAAAGACAAGCCTGATAGTGAACTTATAGACGAAGGTTTTACTATATATGTACCTGCAGAATTAAGCTCTAAGAAAATTAAAAGCTTAGGTGGTATGTATAAAAAAGCCAGTGAAATAAGTGCTGTTGAAGGTCTTTTTACATGGAAAAATGAGATACCTATTGACATACCTGAAGCAGGTAAAATACATTTAATCAAAGATGAGAAAACAGGTGATATAATAATGAACAGCTACCATCTTCATCTAAATAGACAAGGAAAATACGACACTGTTCCCATACCTGCACAAACTAAAACATTCAAGGCTGACGCTGCTACTGACTTAGATAGAATCATTAAGGATAACATGGAAATATTTAAGCAGATTTTTATGTTCAATCAACAGGCAAAACAAAGTTTAGCCACTCCTGGTAAAGTAGGAAACGAATAACTATGGTTTTAGATAATCTAACACTTGGTACTCAGCTAGCTGATGCACTTGAATCAGATACTCTTACGGATATAATGAATCCGTTAGGTGGGTATAATGTGCCAGCCGCAGAAATTCTACAAGAACCTGCTGCTGAAAATACTGATCAGGGTCCTGAAGATCCTCCAGGTAAAAAGAAAACAGCAACTCTAAGTTTTGATGAAATAGATAGACAGCGGAAACAGCTCACTGAAAACTGGAAAAATAATGCAGCCTTTTTAGCTCAAACAAGAAGAGATCCTCGTTTAACTGCCGGTCGTTATGAGTATGACCAATATGTAACTAATGTTGATAGGTATAGAGGTTATGGTGCAGGTACTTTTAATAAGCTAGGTTTTAATCCACTAGAGGATAACGAGAAATATTATAATCAGAATACAAGCTGGTATCAAGACTATATGAGGATGGCTCCTCATATGTTTTCATTGTTTAAATCTTCACTTTGGGAAAGCAGTCTTCCAGTTGGTATATATGATTTATTAAGTAATAACACACCTAGCATGACTGACCTTGAAGCATCAGAAACTCAGGCTAGACATATGAAACTAGGAGCTTCATCGCGAGGTGGGATTGCTGAGTTTGGAAATAACTTTCTGCTAAACAGTGCTTTTAGCTTTGGCATTATTGGAAACGTATTACTTGAAGAAGCTGCAATAGCAACTGCATCTGTTTATGCAGCTCCTGCTTCAGGAGGTGCAAGTCTTCTAGCAGGTGGAGCTGGTATAGCAGCCAATACCCGTAGAATAGCTGAAGCTTGGCGAGCTGGTATGGCTATGACCTCACTTGGATCACTTGCTAAAATGACTAGATCTGGTGCTCAAATGCTGACATCTTTAAATAAAGTAGATGCAGCTAGAACATTTTGGCAAGCGGCCAGAGGGGTTGGTACCGGGTTCATAGAGTTTGCTAATCCACTAAGAGGGACTACAGCAGCTTTGCGAAGCATGAACTCTGCTACAGGAGCTGCTGCATATTTAAACTCTGCAGCTAAACTAAGTAGAGGCTTTGGTGCATTCTACAGAGATATGCGTGAGTTTAATTTTACATTACAAGAAGCACGTTTAGAAGGTGGTAGCGTGTATGATAGATTTGTTGAAGAGCAAATAGGAAAGATTAGACAAGGAGATCCTGCTAATGGTATTTCTGGACGTGAACCAACAAATGAAGAACTATCAAAGATATATCAGTATGCAGCTGCTGCAGGTGAATTCCATGGTTGGACTGAAGTACCTATAATATTTGCTACAAACCGTTTAGTATTTGACGGTCTGTTTAAGTTTAAAGGTATAAGAGGATTGGGGGAAGCTGCTGAACAAGCTGAGAAACAAGCAGCAAAAGGTATAATGTTTGATGCTGCTTCTAGATCGTTTAAAGAGATTCCAAAGGCTGGATTGTTTGGACAGATAACAAGAACTATTAAAAACCCAAGACTATATGCAGGTTCATTTCTTAACTATACCAGAGCAAACTTTTTTGAAGGTGCACAGGAATTAATTCAAGAAACTGCTGGTGATGCTATTGTAAAACATTACTCACAACTATATGATAGCCCTGAAAACGGGGCCGGAAGCTATTTATCTAGTCACGTATATTCTGCAATTGGTGACCAAGTTTTCTCTCCACAAGGTTTAAATACTTTTTTCTCAGGCTTTCTAATGGGAGGTTTGATTGGAGGTAGTGGAAGAGCTGCGTCATCTATACTTACAAAAGCAGGGGATGCAATGATGAGTATCAAAAATCCTGAAGCTTTTAAACAGTATGTACAGCAAAAGAATGCTGCTAAAACTGATCTTATAAATAGCATGAATAAGATTATCAGTGACCCACAAACATTATTCTCTTCTTCTCGTGAAAGCTTTGTTACTCAGAAGAGAGCTAATGATAACATGGCAAGAGCTGATATGAATGGTGATGGTAAAGCATTTATAGATGCTAAAGATGAAAAGACTTTTGACCATGTGTTTACTGCATTAAACAGGGGCACATTTGACATGGTTATAAACGGTATGAAAGAAATGGGTAAGCTAAATGAAAATGAGATTGCCCAGGCATTTAATCTACCAGAAGGAACTAAAGCAAAGGATAAAGTACAAGAATACGTAAAAAGAGCAGAACAGATTAAAAATAGATATGAGTACTTCCAGGAAAACATACCTAATCCTTTTAAGCCGGCCAGGTTTAAAAAAGGAACCCCAGAGCATATCCAAGAGTTTATATCTTATAAGGCATACGATGATGCCCGCAAGGCTGCCGTGGCTTCCCAGTATGGGTTTGATAGAGCTTTAGAACGCATGAATAGTCTGACTAGTGAGTTATCACAAAACAGACCTATAGCTTCTTCTTCAGCTTCTGAGATGACAGTTCTGTTAGATGAGAAGGTATTAAAAGATGAAATAAAGCTTTTAAAGCAGGAAATAAAATCTACTGGTGAAGATCTGACTTCAGAACAAAAAGCTATTATTAAACAAAAGACTAAAAAGCTTGAAGCACTTGAGGAGTATCAGAAGAGTTTAAAGGAATACCGTAGTGCTCGGGGTAGCACTAAAGTAACTGAAACAGGTCAGATTGAACTGTTTCAGGATATGAATACAGAAGATGCTCTTAGAAACAGCTATCAGAATTATCTTAAGTATATAGCTAAAGTAAATGATGACTTTATATTTGATGATAAGATTTCTGACTCATTCAAAAAGGTATTAGACTTTTATGAGCTTGATGAAGACTCTAAAGCTTACAACAAGATTGTAAACAATCTTCTTGACCCTTCTAACTTTGAAAGACACTATGAGCGTATATATAACACGCTCAATGACTTATACAACAATAGAGAACAAGTACTTGAGTCAAGTATGGACAAGTTCTTGACTATCAATGAACTAAACTCTATGATGATTGCACTTGGTCAACTAGGTGTAATCATTAATCCTGAAGAGATAGAGGACATGGTTAACAAGGGTATTATGCCTCGTACCTTTTTGGACATGAGAACTAATAAACCTATTGAGCCTGGTGACAGCAAGTATGAGGTAATCACAGAAATTGTTAAGTCATTTAAAGACATTCAGGATCAGACTGTATCAAAACATCAAGAGGAAGAAACTGATCAGGCTGAGGCTAAACCCCAGGCTACTAAAGCCACTCCTGTATCTGAACCTACTATAGACCTAGGTATAGAACCAGAGCTTAGAATTAAGCTTGAGGATGCCTACAATCAATATATAGAACAGACTGGATCAGATGTAAGCTTTGAGGACTTTGTGATCCAGTCACCAACCGCAGCAAGAATAAAATCTCAGTTTAATAAAGAGAAGCCTGCCACCGCTGCTGTATTCACCCCAACAACACCATACGGTACACCAACAGGTGAGCCTGTAACAACAGCTGTAACAGCAGCTCCTGTTTCTGATGATGTATTAAATAACAATTTTATTGTTAAAACTTATGATAAACCTTGGAGAAATAATTCTTCTAAGTCAAATAAAGCTAAAAGTTATGCTTTAAAATCCAAACCTAATGAGATTTTTGAATTAGTAGAAGATAAAGAAAATGGATTCTATTCTCTCCATGTTAAAACTTCAAGTAAAGATGCTCTTACAGAAATAGAAAAACAGCAGTTAGTAAAAATTGTTGCAAATGCTATTCCTATTGGTGGAAAATTATCTTCTTGGGGAGAGGCTACTAAAGGAGGAATATCTGCATTAAATAGATTTAAAAAAGAAGGATTTGAAGAAGTGGGTACAAGAAAAGTATCAGATTCTCAATCTTTACCTATATTAGAAAAAAAATACGATGCAGAACTAGCTGCTTTAGAACAGCCTGTTGTTTCTGATGTAGAAAGAAGTTCTAATTTAAAAGAAAATGTTGAAAAGTTTGAGAAAGATGTTAATAAGGGATGGAAGATGCATCTTTCAATAGCTGGTGTAGAACCTTTTGAAAGTGAAGGTGATAGTACACCAGAAAATGAAATTAGAAGCAGGGCTACTCAAACTATTAAAATACTTGATGACCTAAAGGCCAAGGGAATTATTAAACATTATAAAGTTGGACATGATGGTGGACAGCCTGGAAAAAATATTACAGTATACATAGGGAATGCATCTAAGGTTGAATCTGTTGTAAGTGCTGTTGAAAGGTCTCCTGAGTTAAGAAATCAAAATATATCTGACAACTTGAAACTGACAGATAAGATTTCTATTAGATTTGATGCTGAGGGTAAGATTGAGAAAGGTGGAGCTGAGTTTCTTAGATATGGACCTTCTGGTATTGGATTAATGGAGGTTATTTCAGGAGATATCATTAAGGAAATGTATGATCCTAAATACTTACCTGATACAATAAGAGGTCTAAGATATTATTTAGGAGATTATTTTGATGGAAGCAAACTAATAAAAGAAAAACTAGCTGCTTTAGAAGGTACAAAACCTGTTTCTGATATAGAAGCTAAGAAAGCTGAAGCAGATAAACTTACTCCTATTGAACAAAACTTTACAGATGGTCAAGGTGGTCGTAAGATGCAATCTCAGTTTGCAGGTAAGTCTACTATGGACCTGATCCTTTCTGGAGATAGAACTAGAACTACTCGTGCTAATACTGATATCCAGAGAATGTTAAAAGAATATGGTCTTACTAAAATTGAGGATTTGGTTGGTAAGGTTATTCGTATGACAGATAAAAAAGGTAGAACTGTTTATACTGAAATTACAAAAGTTGCTCCTTTTACAAAAGAATACCAAGATGCTACATGGCAACAAGAGGGTTGGGAAAGGTCTGTAACAGATAAGTTGGTAGGACAGTATCCTTATGCTATAGAGTTTAAACTAGTTGCTTTAGAAGGAGCTACATCTGTTTCTGATAAGAAAGCTCCTGTAAAACCAGGAGTAGCAGAACTATTTGAATCTAATCCTGAATTAGCTAATGCTGTATATGATGCTCTTGGATTTAAAAAACAACAAGCTCAACAACTATACTCTCAATATCTTGATACTGTATTTCCTGACAGTAAAGTAAAGGATATTCTTTATCATGGTAGTATATATCCAGATACATTTGGTCATAACATTAAAAATGTAGTATATTTTACAAAAGATAAATTTATAGCAGAAGCAGCTGTAGATAATGTAATAAATAGAAGTATTGACACTCCTTATTTTGAAGAAAGATTAAAAGGAAGAACTATATATATGGTATTATTAAATATAAAAAATCCTACTTACGAAAAAGATATATATAGAAGTAGTACTGTAAAAAAAGAAGCGTTTGATAATAATGATGCTGTTATTTTTGATGGAAAAGATGATAAAGGTATGTATCCAGATACATATGGTAAAGTAATAAATCAAATTGCTGTATTTGAACCAGAACAAATTCATATATTAGGCTCTAAACAAGATATAGAAGGGTTTAAAAAGTTTGTATCTACCCAAGCTCCTGTTACTGAAGTTCCTGTTTCTGAAAATCTTGGACAGCCTATTGTAGAAGTAGCAAAGACTACTGTTCAAACTACTACAGAAAGAACTGCAGTAGAAAAAGTTCAGGAAAGCCTAGATTCAATATCTTCTATTAGAGACCTTTTTGATATGAACTCTGATCAAGCTATTGAGCTTATCAATGAGGGGATTTCCTCAATTGACCTCAGGAAGATGCTAGAGGCTAAGCGTGTAGAACTTGTTGACAGAATTTCCACAAAAGATCTACAAAAGTTTGATATTGTGACATTTAAAGATGGTTCTAAAATAGTCTACGTATATACCAAAAAAGGCAAGGTTCATGTTAAAACACAGAATGATGCTAAAGGGGAATACACAGTTATGAATGAAGATACTTTTTTAAAGAAGATTCAGAATGTAGAACCTAGTAAAAAGATCACAATGGAACCAACACAAACTACTCCTGCTCCTAAAATATCGGAACAAGATAAGAAAATTGTAGCCTCTTCAAGAGATACTTTTGATTCTTTTGCCAATGATCCAGCTCGTTTAAAGAGTTCATTTGATAAGATCATGAACCAAGAAGATGATGCTAGTTCTGCGGAAAATGATTTGTTAGATAGTTTAGGTTGTGACACATAAGTAATATATCCCGTATCCTATGCCGTGTAAACTTTCAGATAAACAAGTAGAAGCGTTATTTAAAGCAGTACTTCAGAGTATAGTAACTAAGCTTAAAGCTGGTCAACCTTATGATCCAGACCAGTATATGCGTGATCTCTATGGTATGATTCTAAAACGTACTAATGATCCTGCTAATGCTATGGATTACATCCAGCATATTCCAAGGATGATTATAACTGCTTACAATTTCTCTGAAGACATAGCTGATTTCTTGACTGAAAACGGAGTAAGTCTTGACCGTCTAGACCAAATGCGTAGAGATTTTAAAGATATAGAGAATATAAAGAAGTTTGTAACACAGCAACAAAACCAGGCCGCAGATCTGATAAAAGATATTGTAGCAGAGACTAACTCAACAGTTCAATCTACTCCATCAGATGAGTATTCAAGAATAGAGGAAGAAGATAGAAAGCTTAAACAAAATGCTTACAAACAAGAATGGTTTGCTTATCCAGCTACTGGGTTAGCTGTTATAATGCAGGAAGCAAAAGATTATGACGGGGTTTCCTTGCAGGATAACATTATAGATGATGATCCACGCAAACAAACATACTTTAAAGTAGTCCGTAAGATAAACAAAGAGCTTTCTGCAAAAGGTTTATCTAATGCAAGTAAGCTTACCATAGGTCCCATTACCGGGATATATTTAAGGCTTGTACATGCAACAGCTGTATTAAAAGAAGACCAGTATGAAAAGGACAAGTACTACTTTAGTACTACCGACAACTTAGGGACTCCTGAACAGAAAGCGGCTCGTAGAGAATCTGGAGATGAAGTACATTTAGTATACTCAGATAAAGATGGGAACTTCTTATACTTTGATAAAGAAGGAAACATTACTACTAAAGAAGCTGGAGGTACAATTGCTTATACTAATCTTAGAAGACCAAGAGAAAACAATTTCTTACCTGGTGTTCAAAAGGTAGAAGAGGTAGCTAAGAAAAATCCTAAACAAGTAAAGCAGATTCAGGAACAAAGAAATCTTGAACTAGATATTCTAAGATCAGCTAGACAGTTTATTAGTAAGAACCGTAGTGAGGTTGTACTTTTTAATGTTCAGGCTGGGAACAACGGTTATACTAAAGAGAGCTTTGATAAGCCAGTAAAGATTAGTTCTATCAATCTGAACGAAGGTTTTAATCCAGTTTATTATACTGTTGGTGATGATAAGAGTGCTTACAAAGCTGGAGGCGTATACTTTGCAGCCAAGCCCTATCCTTTACCGGTACTTATCCATAGGCCGAAGTTTGAAAATATTACAAACCTTTCTGAGAACCTTGCTGACATTGTATTTGGTAATAAGTACTCAGATAACGATAAGATTAATATTCTAAAGCAGTTTTCATATAGTAAGGACACTAGTCTGTTTATGGACAATGGTGTTTTGACAGTAAGTCAAAAAGAAACAGAAGGTAAGCTTAACCGCTATTCTGCTACTTCAGAAAATAAACAGAAGTTCTTAGATGCACTTAAGGGTCAAACAGTAAATATTGTAGGCTCACTATTAGGTAGTAATTTTCAAAACCCGGTAAATCTGGATGGAAAAGTACAGCTTGTAAACCAGAAGTATAACAACTTTATATCAGACAACTTTTTTACTTATCTGCAAACAAATGCAGATGGAAATTTAATTAGTCTAAACGCATATAATGTTATACAACCTACAGCTCAGACCCAAAAGCAGATATTTGGAGAAGTAAAAATAGTTTCAAAAGATAACACCTCCTTGGTTGCAGAAACGCCAACTGATGAAAGCTTAGAAGATCTTAAAAACAAGTTAAAGGGAACAGACTTCTCACTAAAGAAGTCCACCATGCTTGATAATTTTGCAGCTTTAGATCAGATCAAGGCTGCAGAACAATGGTACAAAAATAGCCCGTTGGCTGCTGTAGCTCCATTTCAGATGATGTTTCATGTAGTAAACTCAGATGCGTTAGCGGAGTTTACTCTTTCAGGCATTACTTTATATAAAGGGGCTAACTTTACAGACTTGTATCACGAGGGTTTCCACGTATTTAGCCAGATGTTTCTAACTAAAGAGCAAAAGAAAGCACTTTATAATGAAACTAGAAAGCTAGCTGGGTCATTTAAGACAGCCGATGGTCGTACTGTAAAGTTCAAGGATGCCTTAGATATTCAACTTGAAGAATTCCTGGCTGAAGACTTCCGTAAGTACGTTCTAAGTGATGGTCAATCTATCATAAATGGACGTTCCACAAGAAACAGCACCTTTAGAAAGATACTTAACTTTTTAAAACAGCTATTCAAGACTGGGTCTATCAAAGCAGCTCTTGCAGACATAGAAGCCGTAGGAACAATTAAAGAACTATACGATAATCTATACTTAGGAAATATCTATCAATACAAGCCTTCTCTTAATAATGTCCAGTTCAGTCTTCTGAACAAAGGTGCCCAAGCTTTGGACGCCAAAGACAATGAGAATAAAGGACTTAGCTATCAAGACTCTTCTGTATTAGTACAGAGTATTGACTCAATGATAGCTGGTATTCTTAGTGAACTAAACTATAGTGTTGGTTCAGTATTTACTAACCCAGATTTAATGGGTGCGGTATATGAAGCTGTTAGAAAAAGACTTGAAAATAAGTTAAATAGTTATGTTCCTGCATCTGAAGCCAATACCCAAGCTTCTGTAAGTGGTGCAATTAATTTTCAAGAAGACCAAAACACAGGTTATGCAGCTAGAACTAAAATAAATGCATCTGCTGATGCTACTATTGCTTTAGCTATTGATTTTACAAGTGCTGGAGAAAAACTTACTAAAAATTCTGTATTAAAACAAGATAAGAAATATATTCCTATTGATGCTAATAAATTAGATGTAACACAAGAAAGAGTTAATAGAATAGTAAATGAACTAAATTCTGTAAATGCTAAGACATTAAACATTGCAGGAAATGGAATTTACACAATGAGAGATGCAGGGTATTCTCAAGAACAAGTTGATGATTTTACTTATCAATTAATTAAAGCTGTAGTAGAATCTCCAAGTCTTAAAACTAAAATCACCTCTATTAGAACAGGTGGACAAACAGGATTTGATGAAGCTGGAGCTAAAGCTGCAATTAAACTAGGAATTCCAACAACAATACTGGCTCCAAAAGGATGGAAGTTTAGAAACATATCTGGACAAGATATATCTAATGAACAACAGTTTAAATCTAGATTCGGTACTACTCAAGTTTCTCAAGCACCTGTAACTACACCTGAAAATTCTAATATAAACCGCATACTTTCTTTTGCTCTTGCTAACTGGGGAGACTATAACAGCGTTCTTAAGGGTGAAGAAGATAAAGGTATTATAGCTTACCATAAGCTTAGGTCTACCTACTTAACCTTTGAAGAAAGGTTTGCAGAGGTAACTCCAACAGAACAGGATGAGCATGAGGAACTTAAAGAAGAAGGTTTAGAAGGTGAACAGATGGCTAAATCAGATAATCAACTCAGAGAAGAGTTTGGTACAAATGCCTTTGAGAGAAAAGGTAACGAGGCTTCTGTGTATGAGCTAGCTAGTAATGAAACTATATATCTTGTAAAGAGTCTTCCTAAACTTGATAAGAACGGCAGGCCAGAACTAAATATTTTAGGAGAATCAAAGCTGGTTGACTTTAACAGAACATGGGGTATCATAATAAATGCTGTACAAGGAGCTATTGATAAGTCTGATATGTACAGAAGACTTAGTGCTACTTCTAATCAGTATCCTGAGTTAAAAGCTCTTGTACAAAGACTTGGTAACCCAATGGATAAAACTGACATTAGTACAGACGGCCCATACTACCATATGTGGACTAAGTTCTTTAGAGATATGGATGTCTACAAGATACCCATTAAAGAGCTTCAAGTTGAAAAGACTGTAGATAAAGACGGTGATGTCACTGGTTTTAAAATAAGCTTTAGAGATTCTGATCCATTGGATGTTCAAGTAGAAAGAAAGTTTATATCTGCATTTCAAAATGCTCCGGCTGGTCGGTATATAGACAACAGTACAGGAAGTAATACTATAAAACTAGCTAATGTACTTAAAGACTTTCCTGGTACTGATGATCCTGTAGGATTTTTGAAAGCTATTGGAATAAATGTTACTGACAATCAGGCTATACGTGTGCAGCTTAATACAAAAAATAATGAGGCTGTAAAGTATATTCATACAGCAATAGCTAATGCATATAAGTCTGGACGTAAAAATATCACACTAAATACTTTACTTAGAAAAGGTAAAGATGGTCTAAATATTGTAGGTCGCGTACGTCAAATGTTTGTAGTAGAAGCTAAGTATTCAGGTAACTATACGAACAACTCAATTACTAACGTAAATGACGATCCAGAGTTTGACCTATCGTTAAACAATACTATTACAAAATTATTTAAGGAGCTTAATGATATGAGGAAAGACTATACTCAAGTAGTTTCTCAACCTCATATGGCTCATTTTAACCATCTTAAAAACCCTTTTGCAAAATACTCTATCTGGTTAAAGAGCATGTTTAACATTCCTGTAAACTACGAGGAGTTTGATTCATCTATAAATAAGCGTAGAAATAATAGTGCTCGCTCTGATAAGGCTACTCCGGTTACTATAGAAATAGTAAACCTTAATGGCATTAAAAGTCTGATAAATAAGGTTACAAAAGGAGTATTAGATAAAGCAGGTGGTATTAAAACTGCCAACATGGACATCAATAGTAAGTTCTTAATGGACTTACATACCATGTTATCTGCAGGTGTAATGGAACTTCCAAGGCATGCCTCTAAGTCATCTGCCTATGGAGTATCATTATCTTCTATGTCTACACTTTACAATCAAAATGCCCGTTATTTATATGTTAGTACCGGCCACTTTGTAGAAGGCCAGGCTGGCTTTAATAAAGCTGCAGAACTACTTAAACAAAAAGTGGCTGCTGAGATGGAACGCATTGCTTTAGTTAACTCTGGTGTTGGTAAAAACATTACCGGTTTTAATGAAGCAGGAAAGAAGTTTACAATATTTGATGACATATTTACTACTGACCTTAAGAATAAGTTAATAGCTAATGCTAATGCTGACAACTCTTTTGCTGTGGTGAACAGTGCCGAGTTTTCTGCTGAAGTAAATAAACAGATAGTAGCATACTTAGAAAAGTTGTATCAGGAAAACAAGAAGATCTATAGTGAACTAGACTTTATATCTGAAGATCTTAAGTCTAGCATAAGAACACTTATTAAAAAAGATAATCCTGCAGCTCCAACTGTCAGTGATCAGCAGCTGGTTGACATTGCATTAAGATCATTTACAGCTAACGCATTCATTCATAATACAGAGGCTGTATCGGTTTTATATGGTGATCTAGCTTTATACAATCATAATAAAGAAGAATTCCATAAGCGTAATGCAGCCATTGGCTCTACTGGTAGAGGATTTTCATGGGATCAGTCTGATGCCCAGATGATTAACCAGATGCTTGGAGCTAACAGTTATGCTAAGTCACAAGGTATTGAATTCAGTCCGTTTACTGGTGAGTTAAATACTGCAGTGTTTAAAGACAGCGTAGTACCATCAGTGTATTATAATCAATACTTAGATGCACTTACTAAGAAACTTGGTAACGGTAAAAATGCGGAAAGTATTTTAAAACCGTACACCGAGATGAAAGAGGGTGATGCTCAGGGTTGGATAACCTTTGATGCTTATAAGGTTCTTGCTAGATTGGAAGGATCTTGGTCACCTAAGCAAAATGAGATCTATAATAAGATTATAAACAATGAAAAAGTAGATCCAGCTGAAGTAATTGAGTTCTTTCCGCCAAGAAAGTACCAGTATGCAGGACCATTGAAAACGGATCAGCTTCATATACAGGCTTTCCATAAGTTTTCTTTAGTCCCAATGATACCTACTGTAATAAAAGGGACTAACCTAGATGTGCTACATAAGAATATGCTGAAGCAGAATATGCACTATGCATTATTCCAAAGTGGTAGCAAAATGGCTACTATTACTAAGAATGGTTCTCCAGACAGTTTGTATGAAAATGATGACTATACTGCACGTACGGTTCCTGTTGACGCAGTGTATACACAGAACACAGTCTTTATCCAATATCTTAAAAACCAAATTAATGTAAGTAGTACCTGGAAAATTAAGACAATCTTTTCTACCCAGCTACGCAAGTTGATCATTAATGATCTTTTTAGGCAAGGGTTGCCAATTAATGAGTTCTTTGGTAAGCTTATAGGTAAGTATGAAAGTCTTTTAGATAATCTACAAAACCTTAAGAAACAAGAGCTGCTTAAAGAAATTGGTTGGAAAGAAGATAAGAACGGCAACCTTACAGGTAATGTAGAAGCACTGATTAAGTTTGTTCGTAAAGAACTTACCCGTCAAGATCTAGCGGATCATGATATAGAGTTTATAGATTTGAATTCGTCAAAGACTGCTGTTAAAAGAGATCTAAGCTTTTCACTTAATGCTGAAAAGATAGAGAAGCTTCTTAACACAATAGTGGTAAAAAGAATAGTTCGTCAAAAGATTACAGGTGATCAGTTAGTACAGGTGTCCGGGGCACTATATGAAAAGAGAGGTTTTAGAAAGGCTTCCGAAGAAGAAGCTATTAAGTATGGTACAAATGACTTGCCATTTTATATTCCAGGAGCTGGAAAGGACGGTAGGACTAGTGCAGCTAAGATTAAAATAGCAATCAAGGGAGACTACTATAGATTACTGGCAATAAAAGATGTAAAAGAACTTGCAGAGAAAGAAGGTATTACAAGAATAGATGCCCTCAACAAGCTTATAAAAGATGAGTCTTGGTTAGATAAAGATGACCATCGCAAGATGATTACACTAACAGGTGTTCGTATACCTGTACAAGGAGCCAACTCTATGGAATTCATGGAGGTTTTTGAATTCTTGCCAGAAGAAGCTGGAAATATTATTATACTTCCAGCTGAGATTGTGGCAAAGTCGGGTGGTGACTTTGATATAGATAAGCTTACTATATTTCAAGCTAATATAGGAGCTGTTATAGACAGAGGACAAAACTTTGGTACTAAGCTTAAAGAACTTCAGAAGAAGTATCCAAAAATGGATCTCAGCCGTAGTAATGTAAACATTATACTAGATGCTGCTCAGAATGATTTCTCACTGTATGAACTCACTTCTGAGGAAGCTGCCGTATATAAACTTCTACAGATTGAGTTTGGCACTCCTAGGTATATTAAAGATAAGTCTATTAAAGGTGTTGAGAATGAGATTATTGAAACTATACGGGAAATTCTAGAGCATCCTGATGTATTTGATTCTCTTATTAGACCTAATAACACAGATCTGGTAAAAGATGTGGCAGATGATTTGTCTAAGTATAATATACAAGGATATAATCATCTAGCTAACAAGACCAATTCATCTAGTGGCACTATAAGTCCAACTCGTGTATTGGAGCCTAGGTATAATCTATATAAGCATGAGAGTAGCAATATAGGAAAGAAAACCCTGGGTATTGGAGCTGTAGATAACTCTTACTCTTCTATATTCAAACGAATAGGTGCGTATTTACAACCGAACTATACTTACCGTACGAGTACAGGTAAGGAGCACTCTAGAAAAGTAAGAATATTAATGCCGCACAATAGTGTTTCTAGAGATGGTAGCTCAGTAATTAGTCTTTCTGATTTATCTACTGTTAGTGGTGAGAAGATATCTGAGTTGATATCTCAACTTATGAACGGATGGGTAGACATTGATAAAGACGCTTGGATATTTAATATCAATGGTAATAATACGGCTGGTCCAGTTCTGCTTTTTTTACTAGAGGCTGGTGTAGACTTTAGAACTGCTGCATACTTTGTATCACAACCTTTAGTAATAGACTATATCAAAGCTATTAATAGAATGGACTCACCATTCTTTGAAGCTTCAGGTAAAGGTGAAAACAAAGGAAGAAATCTCAATAAATATAACTACAAAAAAAGAATTATAGAGTCTGCTGTTGGTAAAGAGATTAAATATGGTGCCAAAGGACTATATGAAAACATTTTAAAAGTAGCTGACAACAAAGAACTTACAGAAGCTGGGCTTCTTTCTAACATTGTAAGTGGTGATAAACAATCTAAAGGTGCTATTAAAGCTCTGGTTCATTTCTTTGAACTGGAGGACATGCTGCGTGGTGTTACTGGTTTTAAACTTACTGTAAACGTAGACACTAAACCGTCTAAGAGTTTCTATGCGGCTCAAGAAAAGATAGTAAGCGTGAGCAATCTTGTGGATAACGATATATTTAATACCTCTTTAATAAAAAAGATTATTACAGACTCCCCTATCAGGTCTTTCTTTACTCAAGCTTTTCAGCTTAAAGTATGGGGGCCTCTTATGAGACTTAGATCTGATAAAAAAGTCAATGATTTCTTGATGAAAGTAATCAAGTCAGACTTTGTTAATAGAGTAGAAGGTTCAAGCAGCACGTCTTTTAAAGATGCTGAAAAGTTTGCAGCAGCTTTTAAAAACGACCTGCCTATGTTCTTGATGCAGAACTATCTAAAGGATATAGACGTAAACAGCATCAGAGAGTACAACGGATTATTTATTAGTGAGTCTTTACCTGTAGAAGCTGTTCAGCTCAAATATGGTGCTTTTGTTAAAGATGGTACTATGTATGTTGATGCAGATCAGATACGCAGGGACTTTGACACTAAAGCTTATAATGGCAAAGGTTACGAGAAAATGGGACTTCATAAGATTGACCCGGTTTATTTCAATATGGGAGATTACAACCAGAACTTTAAAGAGTACTCACATTTTGTACTCGAAAGAGAATATTTGAGATCTGTTACACCGGTTCAAGCTGGTCAGACCAGAGAAGAGTATGAAAAAGACATAGCTCAGCGTGCTCTTAGAAAGTCCTATAATTGGTATAATATGTTTGAAGGCCCTGATAGTATAGCTAGTCACTTTGAAAATATCAGAGCAACCTACCCTGAACTTGCAAATGAGTACATGATATTTGAGCAAGTGCAGCCTATGAAGGATAAGGAAAATGCCGGCATGATGACTCTAAAATTAGTTAGTGAAAGAATGTCATCTGATATGGTTAACACCCTTCATGAAAATCTGCAAAGACTGACTGACTTTGGTATAGTTAAAGTTGCTGATCCTGTAGCTAATAGAGAGATATCTGGATTCTTTAACAGATTGATTGTTGGAGAATACTTAAGAGCTGGTATCAGCAAGTCATCTGAGTCACTAAGCAAGATATTGCCTACTGAAAACCTGATGAGATTACTGGAAGAGCCAATGAAGCAGATAGACCGCAGTGGTATATCAGAGCAAACTCTTAATGAATACTACTCTTTGTTTAAGAGCAACTGGAGCAGAAGTAAAGCTAAGAGTGCCTCTAACAAGTTTAGGAACTACTTGAGCACTTCTGTTAGAAGTGAGTCTAAATTCTCTGAGGAAGATGGTGTAAATATTCAAAGAGGGGTTTCTAAAGACAAGTACAATGTGTATGTATTTACAGCACCTACTCAGAAAAGTCTGATAAACAAGCTTTTAAGTGAGAACGGTCAGTTTACATTTGTGTATCCTTCTGATATACAAGGACTTAGCCAAAACAATGTACTGCTAAAGGAGTATGCTAAGGTAGGTAATGCTATATCTATTCCTGTTATGCAGACTGGTACAACTACACCAATGACAGATAAGACATACGATCAGAATGTAGCAGCAATAGATCAGGCTTTAAAGCTTATGGAAGAGCAGGTAAATGACGGGGCTGTGCTAACCTTTCCTAAAGACGGACTTACTTCTGTCCAAGGAAAAGAGATGATGAGAACAAACGCTCCCCGGACATTTGGTTATCTAACTACTGAGCTATACAAGAGATTTGGCTATGTACATCCTGGTGCAGAAACAGATCTTGGATTCCGTAAGGAGTTTCAATCTACCCAAGAAGTAAGTGACGAGCAGGTAGATGAGTTTATGAAAAAATGTTTTGGAAACTAAATATAATCTGATACCCTATGTTAGCATGCCCTAATGTAAATACAAAAGAGTGGAAAGATCTGGTTAAAACTGTCGGTGAGCGGGAAGCTTTCCGAGCATATATGTCAAAGGGGGATGGTAGCATTCCTAAACCTTCTGAGTATGTTCAGTATACTAGAACCGAACCATCAGTAGAAAAAGGTCAGATTGGCATTAATAAGAAACAACTTCTTATGCTACTTGGGCCTACCATGTATAATAAACCTTTGGCACAGGTAGCTGTAAAAGAACTTTTGCAGAACTCTTTTGATGCTGTTAAGACTGTTCAAAATCTTAGTAAAAAAGAGCAACCGGTAGCAGGTGTACAAGAGCAGAAACAAGCTTTGATTAGAAAGTTTAACCAGGTACAGCAAACGTACTCAGCTGAGAATAAAAAAGTTAAGATAGATGATCAAGGTAATATTCTTAGTGGAGATCCTTACAGGGTTATAAAGTTACTGAACATACTTGATGGATTAAAACAGCAGATTGAAAACTTTAAACCAACTACTCAGGTCGTAAGTACTGGAGCTAAGCCAGGTAACGTTATCTTTGATATTAATTATGATGAGCGTACTATCTCTATAAAAGATGATGGTATTGGTATGACGCCTGAGATTGTTAAGAGTGCGTTCCTTTCTATCGGTGGTACTAATAAAGAAGGACTTTCTGAAGGTGAGCGTTCGGGCGGTTTTGGTTTAGCAAAAGTGCAGTTTCTTCTTGGTAGTGATTATGTAGAAGTAGACACAGTAAGAGATGGTGTAAAAACTTCCATAAGAGCTAGTAATCTAGAATTGTACAATGATGACTTTCAGATTCGTACCGAGCAGACTTCGGAGCCAAACGGAACTTTTGTAAAAGTAAAAATTCCTGAAAGCTATATTACGCCCGAAGGTACAACTAGGTCTATTGATTTTCCTGGTGAGTATTCTTCTGATCCTGTTGAAAGGTTTGATATTTTAAACCGCCCTTTGATTGGTAACTTGAAAGTCAGAGTTAATACTATAAAAAGGGGTGCTACAAAAACTAAAGTCTTACCAGTAGGAAACAATATATCTAAAGAAGTATTACCACCTTTACTGTCTAATGTAAAGTTTGGGTGGGGGGGAGCTGAGGTATACGTAGGAGAGGAGAAGACAGAAAGCCCACGACATGAAGTACTTTCATCTGGACTGTTTCAGTTTAGTGAGCGTATTAATTTTAGAGACTTTGAGCCCATTCCTTATAACATAGTTATAAATATAAAGCCTTCTGTTGGATCTACTGCTGAACAGTATCCTTTTAATAATCAGAGAGAAGGATTTAAGAATACGGTACAAGAAGACATAAAAAGTCTATATGCATACCTTAGAAAGTATGCAGCCGGTGAGGCAGAAAAAGACGCAGTAGATGTCTTTAAGAACATCCGTGCTCTTCCTAAGACTGATCCTAATAAAATACTTACTCCTGAGGAAAGAGAAAAGCTTTATAAAGAAGTAGAAGATACTATTGCTGAATCTAAGAAGTTGCGTGAAAAGTACAAGGACACTTTTGAACGTAAAAAAACCAGAATTGTCATCACAGGTAAGGTAGTAGAAAATGAAGAAAGTGGTGAGCAAGTAGAAGTGGAGCGTGAGAAACAATATGGTTCTAGCTTTGAGGCTGATAAACAAATTGGGCGTGGTTACCGTAAAAGCAATGTAGATACTAGTGCGTTTAAAGAAAATGAACCACAGTATCACAATAATACTAACTTTGACTACTTGGCAGTACCAGGAGCAGTTGAGTTCTTTAGTGACTTTGGCTCAGTAGTGTACGATATGGTAAGATTTGCCGGTAAAGAACTGGATAACAGATATGAAAAACTTAGTGGTAAAGACCGTAAGTTTTTTGCAGGTGTTTCTATAGATAAAAGTTATGGTGGTGTACACATAAGAAAGATAATTGATGCTATCTTTATTAATCCTTTAACGGCTCCTTCTAAATATACTGTTGAAGGTTTAGTTGGTTTTGCTGTGGGAGTTACAACACATGAAATAAATCACACTACTGTATCTAGTGAAGGTTCTCAATTTACCAGTGCTTTAGAGGAGCTTCGTGGAAGCATATATGAAACTGGAAAGATGGGATACTTTGAAGGTTTATTTAGATCTGTGTTCAAGAAACATTATAAAACATTTAAAAACTTACAAAATGAATTTAACAAGTCCTCTACAAGAAATTTATCAAAGAGCTTTGATGGAGACGAAATCTCTAGAGATTATACATGGAACATTTACGGCAATGCTACAGATGTACCAGCAGGACAAGCTACCCAAGGAAGAGATCAACGAGATCAAGAGTATTCTGAAGGATCTGGACAGCAAGATAAAACAGGAGATGTAATAATAAGTCAGCTGACCAACCCTCCGTTGTCTCCAGAAGAGATTAAGGCTAAGGTTACAGATAAGATTCTAACAACTATTGCAAATAATCTATCGCTTAACCTTGGAGTACCCTACAGTATAATTAGCTCAGAAGAAGCTAGAAGCATTACAGAGAAAACAGAGACACCTTGGAACGGTGAGCCGGCTTTCTTCTACGGTGGGCAGGTATACTTTGTAGGGGACAACATGTCTCTTGATAAAGTATTCCATGAGTTCTCACACCCTCTTGTTGATGCAATCTATAATACTAACCCTAAATTGTTCAACACAGTATATAATGGGTTACTTGCTACGCCTGAGGGGGAGCTTTTGTCATCACAGGTAGCTAAAGCCTACCCTAAGTTGGAAGCTGACAGTGCCTTATTTAAAAAAGAGATGTTTGTTAGGGCTATTACTCATGAAGCTATGGCAGCTAAAAAGACCAAAGGGTTTAGTGAGTTTATTAAGAAGATCATGTTTATGGTTAAACAGGCTTTACGATCTGTATTTGGTAACGGAGTTAAAGTAGAAAAGCTAAGTGTAAATACTAGCTTGGCTGAGCTTGCTAACATGTTAAAATCAGAACGCTTTAACCTAGATCCTAACGTAATTATACAGAATGAGGTTCAATATATCAGGGATATATCAGAATATACTGAAGATTTACAAAAGATAGATGACTCTGCAACGAGTGAGATAATCCGTAACTACTATAGACTAGTACAGAATCAGATCAATCGTATCAGAAAAAATAAAAGATATAATGATGCTAAGGATTTACTTATAGATGACGAGACCAAATCGGGTATTCTGCAGGGTATTAAACTAACTCTTGAAAATACTGCAGAGATTGATAAAAGGCTGGAGTCTCTTTTAACTGAGCTTGAAGTACGTGAAAAGAATGTGAACAGCTTAGTGCACGCTGTTCTAAAACTAGACATGCTTACAAGCAAGATCTCTGATAGAATATTTGAGTTGAAGAAAAATGTAGATGACAAGAAGAATCTAACTAATATTATTTACTATGACTATCTTATAAAGTCATGGTCAGAGTTTGTAAATGAGATGGAAATTAAGCTTGCAGATGCTGGTCTTGATCTTTTAAACAATGAGTTTGGTAAAACTATTACAGGGTTAAGAGGTCGGTTAGATAGTATCAAAAGAGTAATTAATAACAGTTATGGTCCAGGTGTTGTAACTATTTTAAAAGAAAGTCTTGCACCTTTGATTCAAGGTATAGATAATGTTTATGGTAAAAGGATAGAGCAGCTTGAGAAGAATAATGGCAACCCAAAACTAATCAATGATTTAAAAGAAGAATGGGAAAAGACAAGACTTACAGATCAAAGAATTCTTGATCTGTTAACTAATAAAGCAGGTGATACTAACTTATTCTCTTATATGGCTGAAGCATATACTAACAGTCCTGACCCTATTGTGGGAGGGTTTACTATGTATGTAAAGAATGCTTATAACAGAGCAGACGCCATCGTTCAACAAAACATAAATGAGTTTACTAATGAGATTGAGCCTCTTTTGAGTGCAGCAGGATACAGCCGATCTAACTTTACTTCTCTAATGCGTAGGTTGGTCTTTAAAGACAATGTAAGCTTCTACAATGAAAAGACTGACGCAGTTGAGACAAAAGAAGTGTACACTTTCTTAAACAATTTTAAGAACGTAGACAATATTCTTTCAAAATACAGCAATGATATTGAGAAGGCTAAGAAAGAAGATAATAAAGAAGAAGTTGATGATATTATTAAAAAGCAGCGTAAGCATCTTAGAGATTATTTTCACCAAGAGTATGTAAAAGAATACTACGAGCGTGAGGCTATCTATGATTCTATAGATGCAGATCCTGCATTAAAAGATATGACCTATAAGCTTCTTGGTATTAATATGAGCAAAGCATCAGCAGATGAAAAGGCTTCTGTATCTGAATTTTATAGTGATGTAGCTAAGGAAACATATAGAGAAAAGTATCTTTTACTGAATAAAATTAAGCAGCTTGAGGCTTATAACTACTATGATGAGGCTAGTTTTGAAGATTCTGTAGAGGAAGTTCAAGGTTTATGGAGAGATTACACACGTATGTCTTCTTTTACTGATAATAAAGGCAATCCCAAAATAAACAGAGATCTCTTAAAAGCTTACATAGAACGTAAGTATAGAAAAGCTAACAACAAGTTTAACGAGTGGGTGCCTATTACTGGTTTGGGCAATAAACCTAGCTTTGAGTTTGCTTTAAGAGCATACGAGCAAAGTTTGGTAGACTCTCATATAGAAGAAGGTTCTGATGAGTTTAATGAGAAGAAGCAACGCTGGATAGATAAGAATACAACTATAGCTTATACAGATGAGTTTTATCAAAAGCGTAATGAAGTCTTAGAAAAACTGAGAGCTGTTTATGCTACTATTCCAAAGAATATACGTGACAACATAGACTCTACATCTGAGATGGAAGAAATGCTGGACATGGTTACTGGCTTTCGTGATGAGGATGGTCAGATTATAGGGTCAGATATGTCTATTACCAGTAAAGACAAGATTAGGTCATTACAGCAGGCAGTAGCAGACAAGCGTAATAATATGGCTGGCTTTAGTGGTTTAACTAAAGCTGAAATGGAAGAGATTGGTACCTTATATGAGAAGATTATATCTAAACAGAAGTTAACTCCTGGTGAAAAGTACAGGCTTCAGGAACTGCAAGATGCTCAAGCAGTTGATGGAGTAGACAAGGCTACCCGTGCAGAGATAAACCTTCTGTACAAAAAGCTTGCAGAGCTTCAATCTAAAGAAGCAACTGACTACTATGTAAATACCGTAAACGAGTATTTGAATGATATGGGGGAGCCTTTAGTTGATAACGTCACTGCTAATGATCTAGGTGATCCTACTAGTTATGTAAGGTTATTTAACAAGAGTCCAGAGTTTGCTAAGTGGTTTAAAGAGAATCATATACTGAAAGAAGTCTATGATAAGGAGTCTGACCAGAACATTATGGTCTACGACAGACTGTTTGTTTGGAACCGCACTCGCCCTAATGACCCAGATCACTATGTTAAGACTACTCTTTCTAATGGAGAGGTAGTCCAAGGTAAACCAATACTGGCATACTACTACCGCTCAGTTAAACCGGAGTTCCGTACAGAACGTATTGTAGGTGAAACCATAGACAATAAAGGTAACTGGTTACCTCTTAGAATGGATCAGGGTGCCAAAGACAATCTTTATCAGAATGAAGCATATGACAGATTACGCAGAGAAGATCCTGCAGCGTTTGCCGTACTTGAAAAAATGAAGGAGTATCATCTTAAGTATCAAGAAGGTAATCCAAACAACAAGAAGTTGTATATGCAGGCCCCTAGATACCGATCAATGGCCGTAGAAAATGTGGTTAAGTCTGCCTCAAAAGAAGGAGTTAAAAGGATATTATACAATATCAGACAAGTATTCTTTAAAAGCAGTGATGACTATGAAGATGGATTTAACTTTAAAGAAAACAAGTTACCATACTTAGAGATGCTTGATAGTGATGTTGCAGAAATTCCTGTAACAGGCTTATATAATCTTAAGCCTGAAGAGGTTTCTATGAATCTTCTTGATGGAATGATGAGGTATATGTTTAGTAGTGTTAGACAAAGAGAGCTGCTTGATATCAATCCGTTTGCCCAGGCTATAAAGCAAGCGGCAATGATTAATATAAGTAAGCGGAATGATAAAATAACTTACAGCAATAGAGCTAAAGCTATACAAAATTTGTATGATCGTGAGTTTAAAGGAGAAAGTTTAAATCAAAGCAGCGTAATTGATAGAGCTATAATTAATACAAGAGGAGGTAGAGCTATTGCTAAAATAATTGATTCTGTTACTAAGGTTGTAAGTCTTGGTTTCTTTGCGTTAAACATGCCCTCAGCTATTAAGAATGCATATGGTCAAAAGATACAAGGATTTATAGAAGCTTCAGGTGGACGTTTCCTTGGGCCAATTAGTCTTGCTAAAGGTAAAAGAGATTCTTTCCAAGTTATGAGTGTAGATGCAATGAAGGGTATAGAATACTATAGAACAGGAAACAGAAGCCTACGTATGCAAATGCTGCAGATATTTGACCCACAGCAGGAGTACATGAAAAAACAAGTAGGTCAGTCTTTTGGTAGATCTTTTGTAAGTGATCTTGCAAATGGTTCTTGGCTGTTATCTCCTAGAAAGTTTCTGTCTTATGAAGCCACCATACAATCATTCTTTGGAATACTACATCATGTAAAAGTACCTCAGATAATTAACGGTCAGACAAAAGAGATAGAATACTTTGACGCTTGGAAAATGAAAGATGGACAGATACAACTTAAAGAAGGTATTGATAAAGAGTGGGCTCCTGGCGGAAATAAGTTCAATGAAGTGAAGAATATATCTCATGAGCTTACTAATAGATTAGAAGGTACTTATGCAGGGTTTGATCAACCTGAGATAAATAGATACTATATCTTGCGTAAGATGTTGTTTATGAAAAAGTTCTTTATGTCTATGGCTGCTAATCATGTAGCTGTAAGCAGACCTAGTGCCGCTTTAGGAACTATTAGTGCAGGTAACTATACAAATTTACTTAGAGTATTTAAGAATGCTACTAAGTATGGCCCTAGCTATATATACTCACCTGTTGGCAATAAGACTCAGATGAGTGCAGAAGAAGTTTCCGCATTTAAAAAGGTATTAACTCAAGTTGCTACTATTTCAGCAATGTATGCTACTTTGTACTTAGTCTTTGGCTTTGATGGTGAAGATAAGTATAAGAAAATGAAAAGACGTAGTGCAGCTTTGGGAAGTAATAACTTTAATCTAGAGGGGTGGTTGATAAATAATGGTGAGGTTACTTTATACTTAACTATGACTGAAATAGATACGTGGTGGCATCCTATCATTGCTGTAAAACAAGTTGCTGATATTCCATTTCAAAGTTCACTTTGGGATAAAGGTGTAAAGACTCCTATAAAAATTTTGTATAATATATTTGGAGCATTAACTGGTAATGATGATGCCTTCTATGAAAAGAATGTTGGACCTTACCCGTGGCAGAAAAGAGGAGGATCCAAAGCTATTAACGATGCTGCCAAAATACTTGGATTTACCGGATCAACTTTGGATCCTCAAACTACTATGAGGGATATAGAAAACTTACAGCGTAAGATAAGCTTTAAGTAGTAGAGAACTTAATAAACTCTATAGTTAGAAATGCAAGACCGAGCCTGAGCCTGATAAATGGAACCCAGTTCTTATGCTTGACTTCAAGCTCTCCCTGATCTACAAGTACTCCTAAAAGACACTCTGATTTGCTTACTAATGTAATTTTGATTTCAAACATTGTTATCTAGTTTAGTTTTTTGTTGTTATTTCAAAAGGATGTTTTCTTGAGTAGCATTCCTCAGACCCTTTTTAATATAAAAGGATACAGTGAAGATTACTCTGTTTCTTCAGATATTATTGTACCGTATTGTGAGGCTGCTTTTGAATTACGTATCATAAAAATTTCATAGGCAACTTTATATCTATTAAGTTCTATCTCAGTTGGAACTAGGTCT
>Ga0194131_10002598_pt1 | contig 29447 bp, 20 predicted proteins | sample TA2KigO120mmetaG_FD_148631 | JGI IMG/M metagenome (GOLD analysis project Ga0194131, IMG submission 148631) | Freshwater microbial communities from Lake Tanganyika, Tanzania - TA2015053 Kigoma Offshore 120m | ecosystem: Environmental > Aquatic > Freshwater > Lake | place: Tanzania: Lake...
GATTGTCCTTGGTTGCCCGATTGTCCTTGGCTGCCCGATTGTCCTTGGCTGCCCGATTGTCCTTGGCTGCCCGATTGTCCTTGGCTGCCCGATTGTCCTTGGCTGCCCGACTGTCCGCCTTGTGAAGCCGCACTCTGCTGCCCAGCTGATTGCTGGCCCGGGCTGGGTGGGCGGGAGTCTTCTTGTCCCGCAGTCTGCGAACCAGAACCCGATTGCGGAGGCTTGGGTTCGCTGCCACTTGAAGCGTTCATCTGGCCCTGCATTTGCGCCAGGCCCGCGCCTTGTTGCTCGAGCTGATTGCCTAACTGCGCTGCGTTCTGCCCGGCTTGCATGGGCGACTGTTGGCCGTCCTGCGCCGCCCGCCGCGCGCGGTCCGCCATGTCGGTGCTGGCCTGCGCCTGCTGCGCACTCTGCTGCAGCGACTGGGCCGCTGGTTGATTGCCCATCGCCTGCGCATTCCGACTCGCGCGCTGCAAGTGCTCCGCTGCACCGCGCAACTGGTTAGCTACCTCGCCCTGTTGCTGGGCGGCGCGAGCGAGCGCCTGCTCCGATGAATTCTTGCCTGCGTTTGCAGCCGCCTCCATCTGCCGCGCAAGCGCGCGTTCCGTTTCTGCCGCCTCCTGCAAACGCTGTTGCGCGCCGTCCACCGCCTCGCGGGAAAGCCGCGCCAGTTCCTCGCGCATCGCGGGGTTGCGCTGCACCTCCGCCGTCAACTCGCGTTGCAACTCATCCGGTGGCAGGTTCGCCAGCTGTTGCAGCCGCTCCAGCTGTGCGAATCGCTCGTCCTGCGCTGCCCGCGTGCCGAGTGCCGCCTCCTGTTTGCGCAACTCCGTCCGCTTGCCGTCTGCATGGCCTGCTTCAAGCTGGCGGTGATGTTCCGCGAGCAGCTTCAATCGATCAGCCAATTCTTTATCGTGCCGCGCCGCGTCCCCGAGCGACTGCGCCAGCGCGTCGCGTAACGCCGCCTCCGCTTTGGTCGGTGGCTCACGTAATAATTCCACCGCCGCCTCTGCGTCCCGTGCCTGCTCGCGCCCTGCCGACGTAGCCAAGTCCTGTGCGCTTCCGCCGCGCCGCAACGCACTCGCCGCATCCCTCACACGGGCGTTCAATGCGAGCTGTCGCCCGTGCCAATTCGTGCCCGAGGCGCCCGGGGTGGGGCTGTTGCCGCGTTTCAAGTCACTCTCTAACTCAGCGGCCTCGCGCGCCAATGCCGCAAGCCGCTCGCTCAACTTCGCCGTCGCGCCTGCGAGGGATTCCCGCGCCTCCGCCTGCGCTTGGGTCGCCTCGGCCTGCACGCGCTGCAGCTGCCCAGCAAGTTGATCCAACTGATCCGCCTGCGGTCGGGGCACACGCTGCCCGTCGCGCCGCTCCGCCATCTCGCGCGTTACCTCGCGGACTGGCTCGCTCCGTGCCACGTCGGCCAAAGCGTTCGCCGTCTTTTCGCCCAGCCCAGCGTTCCGGGCTTCGCGTTGCGCTGCCGCAATCTGCTTTTCCAACCAGCTCCAATCACGCGGCCGACTCGTGGTTGCGTCCATGGCGCTGGCTTCAAACCGCTCCTGCCGTGCGAGCGCTTTGGCCGTACTTTCGAGTTCGCCCAATTGCCGACCCGCCTCCAGTGCGCGCAAAGACTTGGCTAAAGCCGCCAGTCGCTCCGGAATCGCCGCGTTTTGCGTGCCCCGCTCGGCTGCCGCGCGCATCGCATCAAGGGCATCCCGCGCCTGCCCAAGCTGCGCAGCGAACTGCGGGTCGCTGTCCTTGCGCGCTTCTTCGGCCTGGGCGCGGTCTTCAAGTTGCTTCATTGCCGCGCGCCACGCCGCTTCAGCCTGCTCACGATCGGTCTCGGCTTGCAATTTTAGTTTGGCGTTCTCGTCGCCGTTCTTCGTCGTGTCCGCAAGCTTCCGCTCGCTCGCCGCGAGCTGCTCCACATCCTTCCGCAGCCGGGCAACATTTTCCGCGCTGGACTCATTAAGTTTAGCCAACTCGGCCCGCGCCTTGTCGGCGCGCAGACCCAGCTCGCGCGCCGCCGTGCGCGTATCGGCCGCGGCTTGCTCGGTTGCGTTTTTCAACTGCCGGGTGGGCGTGGCCAGCTCCCGCCCCGGCTGGTTTTTTAGAGCGTTTTCCATGTTGCCGCGGGCGGACTTCAGGTTGTCCTGTGGCCTGCCTAGCCGGTCGGCCACCGATTTCGGTGCGCGCTGCCGCAGGTCCGCCAACTGCTGCTCCGCCTTGGCTGTCTCACTCGTCGCAGCGGTCTCGCGGCGAGCGACGCGCTGCCACTCGCGTGCGTCCAAGCCGGCGTTGTCCGCAACCTGCGCAACGCGCTGCTGCTCCTTGACCAGCTGATCCAACCGTTCTGTCAACGCGTTAGCCTGGTCGGCCGCGACTAAGTCGTTGAAATGCGCCGCCATCTGCGCCGTGAAATCCGCGAGGCGCTGCGAAGACTTTGCGACCTCGTTAGCTTGGCTGAGGTCGGGCGTCTCACGCTTTTCACGGGCGAGTGCCACGCGGTCCGCCTGCGCGCGGGGCAGCAGCTCGCGCCGCGCCGTGCTCAGCGCGCCGCCCAGCATCGCGAGTTCCGCCGCCTCGCGACCCGCGTCCGCCTCGCGCAAGGCGCCGGCCAGTTGCTGGTCCGCGCGTTCTAACTGGCGCGCCGTCTCGGCCAACGCGACGGCAGCGCCCGCCACGGTTTGCTGCCGTTGGAGTTCATCGCCTGCGCGAATTTTTGCGAGGGCCTCCGCCGGGTAGGCCCGGCGCAACTCCGCCGTTGCCTTCGCCGCCGCTTCGAGTGCCTCGCGCACCTGTTGCCGTGCGGCTAATGACTTCGCCCGCGCTGAATCATACTGCTCCGCGCCCACCGTGAGCAACGCGAGCACGGACTCAGCGCGTGCCCCACGCCCGTCTATAGCCACGAGCTTCGTGCCGAGGCGGTCGCCGGCGGCGAGACCCAGCAGCAGCAAATCCCAACGGTGCGCGAGCGGGGAGTTGGTCTTGTTGATAGGCGTCAGCGGAACCTCCGCCCATGGACCGCCGTTGACTTGAAACTGCTGCGCCACCGCCGCAAGCCCAATGTCATCGGCTGCCGATCCACGTAAAGCGATGACTTCGTCCGGCGCGACCACGAGGTCGCTGCGCGGGCTATCAAGTGTGATGCGGGGCGCGAGGTCAGGTTCCGCGCGGATTTCAAACGAAGGACTAAATTTATTCGTCAGCCCAGTCTCCGCCGCAACGAGCCGAACTTGATACGTGGCCGACTCGCGCACGGGCAAACGGACGTGAACCAAGTCTGGTGCGGGCGCGGTGAGCGGAACCAGATTGGTCTTGCCATTTGCGATGAGCACCAGTTCGCCCGCCCGGACGGGCTGGTTCACGCGCATCCGAAGGTCAACCGTGCTGCCGTCGAGCGCAGAAACATTACCGTGGTCCTCCTCAACTTGCCGCGTGGGCCACTGCGCGTAGGCCGGCGCCTCGACGATTTTCCTGTACCCAGCGACCGCTGGGCGTGCGCGCGTGGCAATCGTCACTGGCTTCGTCATCGCGTCGCCCGCCCGCACACGGAAAACGAATGCGCCCGTCCCCACCGGGACCGCGGCGGTGAACTGCCCGCCGCTGCCGGGCGACATCACCACGCGCTCACCCTTGCCATCGGCGGCAAGGACTTCCAGTTCAGCGCGGTCAGTGTTCGCACCGGCTAGCTCGACGACAATGGGTTGATGATCACCTTGTGCGAGCCAGTGCGTGTCGGCAGCGGGTTCCACAATGCGAATCTTTGTCCGTGCTACGCGCTCAATGTCTGCCATCGGAACGAGCGCGCGGGCGAGTTGCCGAGGAAATTCCAAGGCCGGCACTGCAAGCAGGATCACCACACCCACCCCTGCGACGGTCGCCGCGCGTAACCACGGCGCGACCATCGCACGGGGGAGCACGACCTCCATGCGCAGATCACCTATTCGGCGGGCAGCACCCGCCTGCACAAGCTCGCGGAAAGTATGAGAATCGTGCTGACCTTCAGTATTCTTCTCCGCCAATTCAACGGCAGCGACGAGATGATTGCGCAAGCCGGGCCAAGCTTTTTCCAGCCGCTTCGCCAGTTCGCGGGCGGATGGCGGCTTGGCCAGCGTGCGCCCAGCCAAGAACCAAAAGACCAGCGCCACCGCCGCATAACCGCCGAAGCTCAAGAGCCAGCGGGTGAGCTCCGTCAACACCATCAGGCGGTCAACCCAAGCTATCGCGGTGAACGTCGCGAGCATGGAGACTGCGGCCGCGCATAGCCCGCGGACCCAGACCATGCTCGTCAACCGTTGAGCAAAAGCGCGGAGCTGCTCCGCAACCACCGGGTTAAGTGTGGGAGGCATGACAAATCGAAAGTAGCCTTGTCGGGCGCAAGAGGAAATACAGAAATGGCGGTAGGAGTATGTGCTTTTAGGTGTCCCAGCGCGCGCTAACCGGGCCAGTCAAATCCAGACTCGCAACCGTCAATAGCGGCGCCATGGCCATGGCGCTGGCTGGCCGACCATCACATCGACTACGCCTCAAACACCATCACGCTCAATGGCGGGATGGTGAACTCGGCCGAAAAGGGCTGGCCGTGCATTTCCATTTCCTCGGCTTGCACGCCGCCTAGGTTGCCTTGGTTGCTGCCACCGTATACGGCGGCGTCGCTGTTGAGCAACTCGCGCCAACAGCCACCATGGGGCAGACCGATACGGTAGTTGGAATGCATCTCCGGCGTGAGATGCAGAATGACAAGGAGCTGTTGACCGCCGTCCTGGGTGCGCCGGAGGAAAGAGAAGACGCTGTGCTGGTTATCGGAACAGTCCACCCACTGAAAGCCTTCCACCTCGTAGTCCGCTTCCCAGAGTGCGGGGTGGCGGCGATATAGCGCGTTGAGGTCAGCGACGAAGCGCTGCGCTCCAGCGTGATACGGCCCCTGCTCTAGCAGCCCCCAATCAAGCTGGGCATTTTCATTCCATTCGACGGACTGGCCGAACTCGCCGCCCATGAAGATCAGTTGCTTGCCGGGAAAAAGCCATTGGTACCCGAGGAGCGCTCGTAGGTTCGCGAACTTCTGCCAGTCATCGCCGGGCATCTTGCCGACGAGCGAGCGTTTGCCGTGGACAATTTCATCGTGTGAAAGCGGCAGGATGAAATTCTCGTTGTGGTGGTAAAGCATCGCGAACGTGAGATCGTTCTGATGGTAGCGGCGGTGAACGGGTTCGCGGCTGTAGTAACGCAGCGTGTCATGCATCCAACCCATGTTCCACTTGAAGCTAAAGCCCAGTCCACCCAAGTAAGGCGGCCGCGTGACCAACGGCCAAGCGGTGCTTTCCTCAGCGATGGTGAGCACGCCGGGTGTTTCGGTGTGGACGAGGTGATTGAATTCGCGCAGGAAATCAATCGCCTCCAAATTTTCGCGCCCGCCGTATTTATTTGGCACCCACTCGCCCTCCTTGCGGGAGTAATCGAGATAAAGCATCGAGGCAACGGCGTCCACACGGAGGCCATCGATGTGGAAGCGTTCGCACCAGAAGAGCGCATTGGCCGTGAGGAAATTGCGCACCTCATGACGGCCGTAATTAAAAATAAGCGTGCCCCAGTCCTGGTGTGCGCCCTGCCGCGGGTCTTCATGCTCGTAGAGCGCGGTGCCGTCGAAGCGCGCCAGCGCCCAAGCATCACGCGGGAAATGCGCTGGCACCCAATCCACGATGACGCCGATGCCTGCTTCATGCAGGGCGTTGACGAGGAACTGAAAATCATCCGGAGTTCCGTAGCGGCATGTGGGCGAGTAAAAGCCCGTAACCTGGTACCCCCAACTCGGGTAGTAAGCATGCTCGGCCACGGGTAAAAACTCGACGTGCGTGAAGCCCAATCGTTGCACGTATTGCACAAGCAGCGGCGCGAGTTCGCGATAACTATAAGACTCGGCTAAACTCTTCTTCATCCACGAGCTTAGGTGGATTTCATAGATGCTCAACGGCTCGCGCAACGGTTGCCGTGCGCGACGGCGCTCCATCCATGCGGCGTCGGACCAAACGAACTTACGATTGTTCCAGACGATGGAAGCGTTTTGCGGAGCCGGTTCGAAGAAAAAGCCGTAAGGATCGGTTTTGAGCACGAGCTGGCCATGGGCATTTCGCACCTCATACTTGTAGAGGGCGCCTTCCGCCAAACCGGGCACAAATAGCTCCCACACGCCGGAAGCGCCAAGCATTCGCATCGGATGGTAGCGACCATCCCAATTGTTGAACGGCCCGACCACGCTGATGCGCTGTGCCGCAGGCGCCCAAACGGCGAAGCTCACCCCACACACACCATCCACCTTGCGGAGCTGCGCCCCGAGCTTGTCGTAAATGCGGCGCTCATTGCCCTGCCCAAAAAGGTAGAGGTCCGTCTCGCCCAGCGACGGCCAAAAGGAGTATGGATCGCGGGTACGCCGAGTGTTGCCCTGATAATCCGTGATGACGAGGTCATAGGCGTAGGGGCGCTGTGCGGCAGTAGTGACGCCTTCAAACAACCCACTCGGGTCGAGTTGCTCCAACGCAAAGCTCGGCTTATGCGGCTCGTGTACCGGCACGACTTCGACCCGCGCTGCGTGCTGGAGCAAGGCGCGCACGACCAGCCCGGTGCCATCACCCAACGGATGCATGCCAAGCAGTTGGTGCGGGGAGGAATGCTGCGCTTGAACGAGGCTCTCCAGTTCAGCCGGCGTCAGAACCATAAAGGCAGAGTGGCAAAGCACTGTTAGGAAGACACGAAAAAAGCTTCGGCAGCGCCCCAGCAAATACTTGATTCGGTCTTAGTAATCCTGTGACCACACTTCGTGCGTATCACACCGTAAGTTCGCGCTGTGACATAATCCTCTGGCTCGCAATTAGCGAGGCCGTGAATGGATTGCCTAGCCCGCAATGTTGACGCAACAGCCGCTGAGCGAAGATCGCGGCGAGGGCACTGGGTAAAATGCCGTCCGCTGGCCTGAATGAGAAAAAGTTCGCCGGGCTTCGTCACCTCGCCCATAGTTCACGCACATGAAGTCGATGACGGGTTACGGGCGCGGCGAATGCGCGCAGGACGGCGTCAAGGTCACGGTGGAACTTAGCTCGGTGAACCGGAAGTCCGGCGAAATCTCACTGAACCTTCCCCGCAACCTCGAACCGCTCGAGGCACAGATGCGCGATGAAATCAACAAACGCATCTCACGCGGCCGACTCAACGTGCGCGTTACCGTCCTTGTAAGCGGGGACGCTGAGACGGCCGTCAAGATCAACACGGTGCTGGCGAAGGCGTATGCGGCGGAGTTCGCGAAGCTGGCCGCAGAATTGCGTCTCTCGGATGGCGTGACGCTGGCGGCCTTGATGCGCGCGCCCGGCGTGCTGGAGACGGAGAAAGAACCGGCGGACGCCGAAAGTTTTTGGCCGCCGGTGCAAACGGCGCTGCAGCAAGCGCTCGACGCACTGGTGAAGATGCGCGAGCGCGAGGGTGAGCATTTGGCGGCGGACTTGACGGCCCGCATCGAACTGATCCGGCTGGCGGCGGGTCGCATTACATCACAGGCCCCACAAGTGCAGGTGCAGTTCCGCAGCAGATTGCTGGAGCGCATCAAGGCGGCGGGCCTCGAGGGAATCGCACCGGATGACGAGCGGATGTTAAAGGAGGTCGTGCTCTTTGCGGACCGCTCGGACATCACGGAAGAACTTACACGTCTGCAAAGCCATTTTAAGCAATTCTCCGACTGTTTGAAGGCGCAGGACCCGATCGGGCGTACCTTGGACTTTCTGTCGCAGGAAATGAATCGGGAGATCAACACCATTGGCACCAAGGCTCAAGATGCAGCCATCTCGCGCGAGGTCGTACAAGTAAAAGCCGAATTGGAACGCTTTCGCGAACAAGTACAAAACGTCGAGTGACGGCATGAGCCAGAAAAGCAATACCTTGTTGATCGTGCTTTCCGCCCCGTCCGGCGGCGGGAAGACGACGCTGTGCGAGCATATGCTCAAGGTCAACCCGCTCCTCTCGCGCGCAGTGACGTGTACCACGCGGGCGCCGCGCGCCGGCGAACGCGACGGCGTGGATTACTACTTCTTGACGGCAGAGGATTTTCTTAAACGCGTGCAGGCCGGAAATTTTCTGGAGCACGCCACAGTATACGGCAACAGCTATGGCACATTAAAATCGGAGGTGCTGGGCAAGCTGCGCACAGGCAAGGACGTGCTACTAGCCGTGGACGTGCAGGGCGCGGCGGCCATCCGCGCGCAAGCAGAGGGAGACCCCGAGTTAGCGCGCGCGCTGGTGCAAGTGTTTCTCACGCCTGAATCACTCGCCGTCTTGGAGCAACGGCTCAAGAAGCGCGGCAAGGACTCGCCCGACGCCATTAAGAAACGATTAGCCGTGGCGAAACAGGAAATAGCTCAGTGGAAACACTTCGGCTATCTGCTCAACAGCACCAGTGTACGCGAGGACGTGCGGCGTATGCAGGCGATTTACGACGCAGAGAAGATGCGACAGACGCGGGCCAGCGCCCCGGAGGTGTGATGTGACGGTCAAAACCTGCCCAACTCCAGAATTCGTGGTGCGTATTGCGAGGTGCGTGACTTCGACAGGGACGCGGCTATGCTCCCCGCACTAACTCACCCCGCACCAACCCGCGCGCATGAGCAAGCCAACCAAAACCGCCGCCGCCCGCCCACCGGTCGTGGTCCTCGGTGTCACAGGGTCGATTGCAGCTTACAAAGCGGCGGATTTATGCAGCCAGCTTGTGAAGGCCGGCTGCGCCGTGCATGCGGTAATGACCGCTGACGCTCAGAAATTCATTACACCGCTGCCTTTCAAGACCCTCTCCCGCCATGCAGTGGTGACGGACTTGTATGATGAGGAAGATGGGTGGCAGCCCACGCATATCCGACTCGCGGATGAAGCCGACCTGCTGCTCATCGCTCCGGCCACGGCAAACTTTATTGCAAAGCTGGCGCATGGGCTGGCAGACGATGCCCTGAGTTGTATCGCGCTGGCTTTGAACCCAAAAGCGAAGCTGCTCCTCGCGCCCGCGATGAATGGCAAGATGTGGACCCACGCGGCAACGCAGGCAAACGTCCGCACGCTTCAAAGCCGAGGCGCACTGTTCATCGGGCCGGAGGCCGGCGTTTTAGCCTGCGGCTACGAGGGGCTAGGGCGTTTGTGGGATGTGGACGGTATCGTGGCCCGGGCGTTACAAGTGCTGAAGTGACTTTATGCCGCTGTTGCGTGCCTCCATTGCCCAGGCGCTCACAAGCCTGTTCAAGGCGCCAGAGACCTCCTACGAGCAGCAGGTTGACCGCATCCGGTTCGTGGAGCGCGATGTTTGCCTGACTATCAAGGTCGTTTTGCTGGGCGCGTTGGCGTTTGTCTTCCTGTCAGATTGGTTTGAGGGAGTCGCGGCCATTGGTGAGTTGGGCATTGAGACCGTGCGTGGCGCGTTCCGCGCCTACCTAATAGCTAACATCTTCATCGGCGTGATGTTGCTGGCGATGGATTACTTGCCGGTGGGTTGGATTCAGGGGGCCGTTTTCGTGATAAATATCGTAGACGGCACGTTTGTAGCACTACTAACCGTAATCACTGGCGGCTTGGAGAGCACGATATACTGGGTGTTCCTCGTGTTGGTGATCCGCAGTGCAATTGGCATCAGCCGGGCTCGACTCCAGATCATTGTCAATCTGTTCATCATCCTTTGTTACCTTTTTGCTGGGTTGCTGGACTTGACGATGGTGGAACTCAAGCAGACGCAGGCACAGGTTGAAAGCCAAGCGACCAGACAAGGGTTGCTACTCGGCAACTCACCCGGCACCAATACAACGCGCAGCGCGAATGCGGTTACAAAACTCGCGGTCTCCGCCACGAGCCTCCCGGTGGCCACCAACGCGGCTGCGGTTAAGGCCTTACCCCGACCACGCACCGCCAAGCCTGACTCGAACGACGAAACCGGCGACCTCGGCCGCGCGGCCATCCTCGCAATCTCGAATATGACTGAAGGCAAGGCCATGCAGTCATTGTTCTTACGCGTGTTGCTGCTGCTGCTGCTGGCCTTTGCATGTTATGGCATTAATGTACTGGCCCAACTCCAACTGCGGGCGCGGGAGGAAGCCCGCGAGTTCGCGGTGCGACAAGAACAGTTGCGCTCGACTGGCCGGTTAGCAGCAGAAATCGCGCACCAACTAAAGAACCCGCTAGCCATCATCAATAACGCCGCCTTTAGCCTCCAGAAGTCCTTAGCCGAGGCTAAGCCCGCTGCGCTCCAGCAAGTTGAGATGATCCGCGAGGAAGTCAGCCGCTCGGACCGCATCATCACCGAACTCATGGGCTACGCGCAGCTCGCGGAGGGCCGCGTTGAACGGCTGGACGTTCGCGCGGAGGTCGAGCACGCGCTGGATCGGGCCTTTCCGGCCGGGCTCCAGCACGAGATCAAGATTCAGATCAACTGCGCGAAGAACCTTCCGCCCTTGCTAATGCAGCGAGCCCACCTGCGCGAGGCGCTCGTGAACCTCCTCACAAACGCCCGCGACGCCCTCGGCGGTAAGGGTCGCATTGACGTGACTGTTCGTCTCGACAACCAAGGCGCCGTCGTTATTAACATCGCCGACAACGGCCCGGGCATCCCCGATTATCAGCTCGGGGATATCTTCGAGCCGTATTTCTCGACCAAAGACATGGGCACGGGTCTGGGCTTGGCCATCGTCCGACATAACACAGAAATTTACGGCGGCCGGGCAACGGTCCAATCCACGCTTGGAAAAGGCACCACCTTCACCCTAACCTTCCCAGCGAAATCAACCATGTCCAAAGCTACATGACCTGTTCGCTCCCGCCCATCTTGCTCGTGGACGACGAGAAGAATATGCGGCTCTCCTTGGCCGCGCTGCTCGCTGAGGATGGCTACGCCGTGGAGACCGTCGAAAGCGCCGAGCAGGGCGAGCAGCTCCTCGAGAAACGCGAATTTCTCATGCTCATCACCGACGCCCACCTTGGCGGCATCAGTGGCTACGAGCTACTCACGCGCACCCGGAAGCGTCGGCCCGAGTTGCCCATGCTAATGATCACCGCCTACGCCACGCCAAAGCTGGCGGCAGAGGCCATCAAGGCCGGCGCTAGCGATTACCTTCCCAAACCCTTTGCCCCGGAGGAGTTGCTGCTCCACGTGAACCGATGCGCTGAGCGTCACAAGCTGCTAAGGGAAAACGCCGCACTGCGCGAAAAGGTCGTCAGCGGCTTCTCGCTCGCCAGCATTATCGGCGAGTCGCCCAGCATGCGCGCGCAACGTGAACTGATCCAGACCGTTGCCCCAACTAACGCAACAGTTCTCATCCTTGGCGAGAGCGGCACAGGCAAGGAACTCATCGCCGGTGCGCTGCACAGCCTGAGTAACCGTGCCAAAAACCCCTACATCCGCATCAATTGTGCGGCGATTCCCGAGACGCTGCTCGAAAGTGAGCTTTTCGGTCACGAGAAGGGCGCGTTCACTAGCGCGCTCAAGCAAAAGCTTGGCCGCGTGGAAGAAGCCGATGGCGGCACCATTTTCCTCGACGAAATCGGCGACATGAGCCGCTCGCTTCAAGCGAAGCTCCTTCGCTTTCTGGAAGACGGTTCTTTCACGCGCGTCGGGGGTAACGAAGAGCTGAGGGTCAGCGTCCGCCTGCTGGCTGCCACCAACCGCGATATCATCCAAGCCATCCGGGACAATCATTTCCGCGAAGACCTCTACCACCGCCTCAACGTCGTACAGTTCCGCCCTCCACCACTCCGCGAGCGCGGGGCCGATGTGATTCTACTGGCCGAACATTTTCTCAAGCAGTTCTGCAACAGTCTAGGCAAGCCGGTGATGACGCTCGCCAAACCTGCGGCTTCGAAGCTCATGGCCCATCATTGGCCCGGTAACGTTCGCGAGTTGCGCAACGTTATCGAGCGCGCTGTAATCCTGAATCCCACCCCTCAGGTCTTGCCGCTGCACCTGCCCGACTTCGAGTTGGAGACCAAGCTGCGTAAAAACGATGCCCCCACCGGCGCGTTGCCCGACTCGCTGGACGAGGCACTGGCTGGGCTTGAGAAGCAGCTCATCCTCGCCGCGCTGGAGCGGAACCACTTTTCCATTAACAAGACCGCCGAGCGCCTCAAGGTCACCCGCCACTCGCTCCGCTACCGAATGCAACGCCTGAGCATCAGCAGCGAAGTCAGCCCCGAAAACGACAACGAAGCACAGGAGAAATGACGCGCATGGCCAACGGCTTGCCCATTATGCTTGCAGCTGACGCGCTGCCCCCTGACTTACCGCAGCCCGGCGTTCCCCGGACTAGCGGTGGCCCGGACGGCCAACTCGTCCCCATCCTCGGAGCGGCCTTGCTCGTGGTGGTACCGGTGCTGCTGCTCATTGCCTTCTCGCGTCGGCAGAAGCGAAAGCGCAAGGTTCATCTCCCACGCAATCCCACACTCGCCGAAACCGGCGGCCTGCCCCCGCGACGAGGCGGGGCATGACAAACGCCCAATCTGCCAATGCCCAGTCAATGCCCAATGACCAATGCCCCCTACGGACACGGTGCCATCAGCCGGGCGGCGGCTACGGTTACCGATGGGTCGTTGATCGTTGGTCATTCGTCGTCCATTAATTATTTCTCATTGGCCGTGCCGCAATCCGCAATCTGCAACCCGCGTTCCCAATGACTCCGCCGGTCAGCGAGCAGATCACTCAGCGCAGCGCCTCTAACCTCGCGCTTGCATTCATCATGCTGCCAAAGCGAAAACGGGCCGGCATGAGCGCTCTCTATGCTTTTTGCCGTGAGGTGGACGACGTGGCCGACGAGGAAAGCTTGCCCGTCGCCCAACGCCGCAGCCGCCTCAACGAATGGCGCACGGACATTCGCGCCGCCTGCGACGGTGGCCGCCCACAATTACCGGTCAACCGGGAGTTGCAGCCTTACATCATCGCGCACCAGATGCCGTTTGCGTTGTTCGACGATCTAATTCGCGGTGTCGAGATGGACCTTGACGTGACACGCTATGAGACGTGGGAGGAACTAGAGCAATACTGCTACCGCGTCGCCTCTGTGGTTGGCCTCCTGAGCATTGAAATCTTCGGGTACACTAGCCCTGCGTGCCACGACTATGCCGTCCACTTGGGCAAGGCACTCCAGCTAACCAACATCCTCCGCGACGTGGGAAATGACGCCGCGCGCGGCCGCATCTATCTGCCACTTGCCGAACTACGCCGGCATGAAGTCAAGGAGGCCGAAATCATCGATGGCCAGTTTAGCCCGCACTTCCGCCGGCTCGCGCAGGCCACCGCCTGCCGCGCCCGCCACCACTTCGAACGCGCCCAGGCGATGCTGCCGCCAGAAGACCGCCGGGCGATGGTCGCCGCCGAGCTGATGGGCGCGGTGTATTGGCGGCTGCTGCGCAAGCTGGAGGAGCGCGATTTTCCCGTACTCGCAACCACTCCCACCAAGCTCCACAAGCTGCAAAAGCTCGCCCTCATCGTGCGCACGTGGTATCGCTGCGCCACTGGCGCACTGACGCCGAACTATGGCGTCTGAGCCTATACCTCCCGCCACCAATCTCGCTGGACTCAAACCAAAACGAGGTGGGAACACGGCCCCCTACTCCAGCGTCCAAAATTGCGGCAATTCCATGCCGCTTCAGGCTTCACCTGCCGATCCAATGCGGCAGAGTGTTACGGCGATCCAAAACCTTGCGGAACAACGGGGCGCGCCCACCAGCGCCAACCGACGCCTCATTGTCAACGCCGACGACTTCGGTCTCTCGCATTCCATTAATAAGGCCGTGATCGCCGCTCATTGCGAGGGCATCCTGACGACGGCTAGCCTCATGGTAAATGGCGCTGCCTGCGCCGAGGCCGTCGAACTGGCCAAGCAGCATCCCACCCTCGGCGTCGGCTTGCACCTCACGCTCGTCTGCGGCAAGGCCTCTTGCGGACCCTTGGAAATTCCCGACCTGGTAAACCCGCAAGGCGAGTTCAGCTATTCACCCGTGTTAACCGGGATGCGCTACTACTTTCAACGGAACCTGCGCCCGCAACTGGCGCGGGAGATCACCGCCCAGTTCGCGAAGTTTAAGGCCACCGGCTTAACCCTCGACCATGTCAACGGCCACCTAAACCTCCACCTCCATCCAACAATTTTCGACCTGCTCTCCTCACACCAGCAAGAGTGGGGCATCCGCCACCTCCGCGTCACGGACGACCCCTACACGCTGAACCGCAGGCTGGCGCGCGGCCAGTGGTTTTACCGCGCCAGTCACGCCTTTATCTTTCGGCAGCTTTCCGCTCGTGCCCGCAATATCCTGTCAGGCTCGGACATTCGTTTCACCGACCGCGTCTTCGGCTTGCTGCAAAACGCCCGGGTGGATGAGCGCTACATCACCCGCCTTCTGCCCGAACTGCCGCACGGCGACTCGGAGCTTTACTCGCACCCGTCGCTGGACGAGTTTCGCCACGAGTTTGAGGCGCTCATTAGCCCGCGCGTGAAGGCGCTGGTGGTGGAAGAAAACATCAAGCTGATTCGCTACCAAGACTTATAGCGGCTGCAAATTTCGCCCTGCAAAAATGCACGTATCTCCCTCGCGTACCCCGCTCTAATTCCCATGACAAAAATCCTCGCCATCTTAATCGCCGGCCTCGTGTGTGAAGCCATCGGCGTCGTCTTCCTCAGTAAAGGGTTGAAGCAGATCGGCGAGGTGAAGCAGGTCAACGCGGGAGAAATCTGGCGCGCAGTCAAAGCCGGCGTGACCAACGCAAACATCCTGCTTGGCGTCGCGCTGGAGGCTGCCTTCTTCGTTGCACTGCTGGTGTTGCTCTCGCGCAGCGATGTGAGTTTTATCTGGCCGCTAACGGCGATGGGTTTTGTCCTTACCACCCTGACAGCGAAGTTTATCTTACAGGAAGATATTCCCCCGCTGCGGTGGCTCGGCGTGCTGCTCATCATGCTGGGCGCCGGTATCATCACTTACACGGAGAAGGTGAAGGAACGCGCCCGCATGGAGTCGTCGCCCGCTCCCGCCCTACCTGCTCCGCCGCGCTAAACCAACTCGCGGATTGGCTCGCCTTGTTCCACAACGAAGCGCGGTCGACCTTGGTGATCATCGTAGGTTACGTCCACCGGCACGCCCATGTGGTGGAAAATTGTCGCAGCCAGATCGCCCGGCGTGAGCGGTCGTTCCGCGATCTGCCCGCCAAACCGATCCGACGCGCCAATGACCTGCCCGTGCCGAAAGCCGCCACCCGCCAAAGTGATCGAGGAGACGTACGGCCAGTGGTTGCGTCCGTCCGTGCTGCCCTGCGTTCCGATCTCCGGCGTGCGGCCGAACTCGCCCATCGCGATCACTAGCACGTCGTCCAGCAGCCCGCGCTCGCTGAGGTCGGTGATCAGTGTGCTAAACAGGTGATCGAACACCGGCAGCAGCGGGCGCAAGCCGCTCGATATGCCGCCATAGGGCGGGATATTGTCTCCGTGCGTGTCCCACGTGCCCGAGCTCGAGTGGTTGCTCAAGTCAAGCGTGACGTAACTAACGCCGCGCTCGACCAGTCGCCGCGCGAGCAGCGCCTTGCGCGCCCAGTCGTGTTCGCCGTAGCGGTCTAGGGCGCGTTGCGGTTCCTTACTTAAATCGAACGCTTCTCTCGCCGCATCCCCAGCAATGAGGTCAAAGGCCTGCTGCCCAAAACGATCGAGCGCCTCGACGGAGCCGGAGTTGTCCACGTCGCGGCGAAGGGAATCCATCTGCTGAGCGAGCGATTGACGAGAGCGAAGCCGGTCCAGCGTGAGTTCGCCGGGAAGTTGGAACAACTCGTTCACGTTGTCGCCGACAAAGGGGTTGTATTTCTGGCCGAGGTAACCAGCCCAGGCAAAGTGCGTGCGATCGCGCACGTTCAGATGCACGGCAGGCGGCATACCCACTGCGTTCGGCCCGCGATGTTTCGCGACGATGGACGCAAAGCCGGGATACATCTTGGCTTCGGGATTCGTGCGCGGCTCGGCGAGAACGTTGGCCGTCTGCATCACCGTATTGGGCTGGTGATTGCTGCCCCGGCAATCCATCGAGCGTATGATGGTCAGCTTGTCCATCAACGCCGCCTGCTTGGGCAGATGTTCGCAGAGGTGAACGCCCGGCAGCTTAGTGGGAATGGTCCTGAATGGCCCGCGATAGCCGGAGGGTGCGTCAGGTTTTGGATCCCACATGTCCACGTGGCTAGGTCCGCCCGCCATCCAGAGGAGAATCACGGCCTTGTTGCGCGATATTGGGCGGCCAGTCGCCGCCGCGTGCGCCCGGACGCGGAGTAATTCCGGCAACGTCAAACCTCCAATGCCCGCGAGCCCGGCCTTGAGCATCGAGCGGCGGCTCACCACGTTCAGCCCCTCGCGCACGCGTGGATTTAGGTAGGTAAAAGCGTGCCGGTGCGAGCGAGCGTGCGAGCGTTCAGCGGTCACATGCTGATACTGCTTGCCGGGTTGCGTTAGGTCAAAGGGGAACTGGAATGGTGCGTCTTGACCACTGCTCGCTTTCGCGATACCACTGCTCAATCAACTTGTTACAAGCCTTCCACCCCAGCCGCCCATGACTAAACGTGACATCGTTCTCAAGGTCAGCGAGACAACTGGCCTTATTCAACAAGATGTTTTGCTTGTCATCCAACAAACCTTGGATCACGTCATAGAAGCTCTGGCCCGCAACGAAACCGTAGAATTGCGCAATTTTGGGGTTTTCGAGGTCAAAGTTCGCAAGGCGCGCGTGGGGCGCAACCCCAACGCCCCGGCCACCGACGTGCCAATCCCGGCGCGTGCTGTTGTCAAATTTAAGGCCGGTAAGGAAATGCGCCAGCGCGTCATTAAACTTAGTCCAGCGGTCAAGGCCACGCCTCCGTCAGCTCCGCAGGCCTAGAGTCAGCTGAGATTTTTCTCCGCTGCCGTAAGCGGCAACCTCCGTTAATTACCCCTGCACTTGTTGATTGCATGGGGCGCGAGCCTTCCGCCACGCTTCCCCTACTGATTATTGGAAACTGAAACAAATTGATCCGCCACATGGCCCTCCCCTCTATCAAGCTCTCCCAAGGTATCCACGTCCTGCACCTTTTCTTTCAAGTAGATCGCGCACGCTGGGCCGCGTTGCTTCCTGGCGTATCTACGGCTGCGCGCGACCGGCTTGATGCCCTTGCCAAAAAGCACTCGGGCCCCGCCGCACCGCGCCTCTGTAGCTACGCCAACGTCGGTGGCAAGGCTGACATCGCATTCATGATTTACGCCCCGGAATTGCAGCAGTTGAGTGCGCTTCAACGCGATGTGGAATTGGCTTTTCCGGTAGGTGCACTAAGGTTGGTGTACTCCTACCTCAGCGTCACCGAACTGCCGGAATACGTGACCACGGATGATGACTTGAAGCGGATGATCCAGCATGGCGAGCGTAAGCTCCAGCCCGGCACGCCGGAGTTCGACGCCGCGTTTGCACAGGCCAAAACGCGTAACGACGAATACAAGCACTACCGGCTCAACCCCGAGTTGGAAGACTGGGAAATCATGTGCTTCTACGGCATGAGCAAGAAACGCGACCTCACCGACAACTGGTACATGCTCGACTTCGACGCACGCAAAAAACTGATGGCCAGCCACGCGAAGACAGGCCGCAAGTTCGCCGGGCGCATTTCCCAGCTCATCACCGGCTCCACCGGCTTGGACGAGTACGAATGGGGGGTAACGCTCATCGCGCACCAGCTCGATGCCGTAAAAGAAATCATTTACGAGATGCGCTTCGACGAGGTTAGCGCTCGCTACGGCGAGTTCGGCCCGTTTTATATCAACTTAAGACTCCAACCCGTGGACTTGTGGGAGCATTTGCGACTGTGAGGGAAAAAACCTTTAGGGCTATGGGCTCAACGCCATATGCTCAAAGTCTCGCTGTTCCGAAGGCCGATCTGAATTCCACCCCGAACCAGGGAACTCGGGAGTTAGCTGCTTCCCTCGTTTCATCGCTTTACCTACACGTGCCGTTCTGCGCGCACAAATGTGAGTATTGCGCTTTTTACTCTGCCGTGCCGAAGGACGATCTGGTCAGCCGTTATGTAAACGCATTGGTGCGGGAGCTGGAGTTGATCGCGCATGAGGTGAAGCTAAAAACCGTTTTTTTTGGCGGGGGCACGCCGTCGCTGCTAAACCTTAAGCAGTGGGAGCAAATTCTTCAGGCCTTTGACCGGCTTGGCTTGCTCGGTGCGGAGGAATGGACCGTTGAGTGCAACCCCGCCACCGTTTCCGCCGACAAAGCTAAGCTCCTCCGTGACTTTGGAGTGAACCGCATCTCTATGGGCGTGCAATCGCTCGATGAGCGCTTATTGGATCGGCTCGGACGCATCCACAGTCGCGAGCAGGTCTTCAAGTCTTTCGATACGTTGCGCGCTGCGGGCTTCACCAACATAAATGTGGATCTCATGTTCGCTATCCCGACGCAAACGATGGATCTCTGGCGTGCTACGCTCCGTGAGGGACTCGCCCTCGGCAGCGAACATCTCTCCTGTTACGAGGTTATTTACGAGGACGACACACCGCTCTTCGAACAACTCAAAGCCGGCGAATTTTACGTGGACGAGGAACTTAGCGAGGCAATGTATGAGGAGCTTTTGCAAAGTGCGGGCGCGGCGGGTTTCGTGCAGTACGAGGTCGCGAACTTCGCGAGAGACGTTCGTGCTAGCGACTCCCATTCGCCGCTCCGTCGGGCAACGGACACCCCTGACGGGGATGGCCAACCACCCGCATACGCCTGCCGCCACAACATGAACTACTGGCGGGGCGGCCAGAGTCACGGACTTGGCCCAAGCGCGAACGGATACGTGCGCGGCGAGCGGACAAAGAATTGGTCAAACACGCAGCTTTATTGTGAGCAACTAGAACGTGGTCTACGCGCCATCGAATCGCGCGAGGCTCTCCCACCACTCGCACGCGCCGCGGAGATTGCCGCGTTCGGTCTGCGCATGAATGTGGGTTGGGGCTTCGAAGAGTTCCGCAGCGGCACAGGCTTCGACCTGCGCGAGCATTGGAGCGCGGACATGAAAGGACTAGTCGCCGAAGGTTTTGCTTCCCGCACAGCCGAGCGATTTTATCTTACGCCTCGCGGGCTACGCTTCGCCGATTATGCGGCGGAGAAGTTTCTCCGACCCGGTGGAACTTCCCCTTAACCCGCTGCACGGCGCCACTCCCTGAATAGAGGTGCGGAGTCCCTCGTCCGCAAACGGGTGCCAATTCAGCATGAGCCAAAATATTTATAACCACTTGGAAATGTGATGCGTTTCCTGTTCGCTGTTAATGACCAATTGAAAGGTTCAAACGATGACTACAACTGAAACGTCCCCGACGCTCGCGGGCGACCAAGATTTACAAGCTCTCGAAAAGCTCAAGGCCGCCACCGCCGCCATCAAGACCGAGTTGGGCAAGGTAATTGTCGGGCAAGAGGACGTGGTTGACGAGGCCCTCATCGCCATCTTCACCCGCAGCCACGCACTGTTAGTTGGCGTGCCCGGCCTAGCCAAGACGCTGCTCGTCTCCACGCTGGCGCAAACGCTGCACCTGACCTTCAAGCGCATCCAATTCACGCCTGACCTCATGCCCAGCGACATTACCGGCACCGAGGTCATCCAGCAGGATCAAACCACAGGCGAACGCGTCTTTCGGTTTCTGAAGGGGCCGATTTTTGCGAATATTGTTCTGGCCGATGAAATCAACCGCACGCCCCCGAAGACGCAGGCCGCAATGCTTGAAGCCATGCAGGAGCGCAAAGTCACGGTAGGCGGCACCGATTACTCGCTCCCCAATCCGTTCTTTGTACTCGCGACGCAAAATCCCATTGAGCAAGAAGGCACTTATCCGCTGCCTGAGGCGCAACTCGACCGCTTCATGTTCATGATCAACGTGGACTACCCAACCACGGCAGAGGAACTCCAAATCATGAAAATGGCCACCGGCGCGACGCTGGCAAAGCCGCAGGCCGTCCTCACTGAGCAGAACATCCTCGACCTTCAGGCCACCGTGCGCCGCATGCCCGTGGCCGAGCACGTCTATCAATACGCGGAGCGTATCGTTCGCGTGACACGCGTGAAAACCCCCGAGGCGAACGACTACTGTAAAAAATTCCTCTCCTGGGGAGCCGGGCCGCGCGCGAGCCTTAATCTCATTCTCGCGGCAAAGGCCCGCGCCATGCTGCGCGGCCAGTTCCATGTCAGCTGCGCCGATGTGGCCGCCGTCGCGCCCGCCATCCTGCGACACCGCATCATCCCAAACTTTGCCGCCCAAAGTGAAGGCATCACCGCCAACGATGTAGTGAAAAAGATCCTCGAGGCAATTCCCATGGACCAGAAGGTGGCGTAACGCTGAATGCGAATGACGAACCCCGCGCCTAAGCGCTGCCACGTTCGAACCATTTCACGTCCCGCATTCCGCAATCCGCACTCCCGCTGATGGACGCCGCTACTCTTGCCACGCTCCTCGACCCCGTCGCGATTTCCCGCGCGGAGACGCTCGGGATGCACGCCCGTTATCTCGTTGAGGGCTACATGGCGGGCGAGCACAAGTCGCCTTACCACGGCTTCGCCATCGAGTTCGCACAGCACCGCGAATACGCGCCCGGCGACGACTTGCGTTACTTGGACTGGAAAGTCCTTGGCCGAACCGACCGCTATTACATCAAGCAGTTTGAGCAGGAAACCAACTACGTCGCCCACATTCTCCTCGATGGCTCGGAGTCTATGAAATACGGCTCTGGCCAGTGGACCAAGTTTGCCTACGGCAAAATGCTCGCTGCCTGCCTGAGCTATCTCATCTTGCACCAACGCGATGCCGTGGCGCTGGATATTTTTGACACCGAGACGCGGGACTACGTGCCGCGCAGCAACAGCCACGCGATGATTCACAAAGTGCTCGCCACACTCGCCGCGTTTGAACCGGCCCGTCAAACGAACATCGCGGCCATCCTCCACGACATGGCCCGGCAAATTCGCCGCCGCGGCATTGTGATCATAATCAGCGACCTATTCGACGAGGAGGAAAAGATCTTTGAGGGCATCCAACACCTCCGCTTCGGCGGCAGCGAGGTCGTGGTCTTCCACCTGATGGATCCAGCGGAGTTGGAGTTCAAGTTCAACGGACTGGTCGAGTTCGTTGGCCTCGAAGCAATTCCAAACATCCTTACCCGCCCGCAGGAAATTCGCGCCAGCTACCAGGCCGAGGTCGAGCGCTTTCGGTCAACGCTGCGCTCCGGCTGCGAGAAGAATCATGTGCATTTTGTGCCCGTGAACACGGCGCAACCGTTGCACGAGGTGCTAAGCGGGTACCTGGCGTATCGGCTTAAAACTTCCGTGAAATAGTGAACATGTCCCATCTTGTTCGTAATCCTAATCTTGATCCTCCTCCCCTCTACCGAGGCCGAGAGGTAAATGATTTAAGACCAAGAGCAGGAGCCAAAGCCGAACGGGAGGAGCAATGAGCTTCCTCAACCCCTTCATGCTCTTTGGTGCCGGCGCCATCGCCGTCCCCATCATTATCCACCTGCTCAACCGTCGCCGCTTCCAGCGTGTCGTGTGGGCAGCGATGCGCTTCGTCAAAGTCTCCACCGAGAAAAATCAGCGCCGGATGCTCGTCGAGGACATGATTCTTCTTGCCCTGCGCTGCCTCATGCTCGCTTTGCTCGCGCTTGCCGTCTCACGACCCGCACTGCGCACGAGCACGCATGATGTCTTTGGCCAGTCCAAGGTGACGGCCGTCATCGTCTTGGACAACTCCGCAAGCATGGGCGTCTCCGACGGCGTCCAAACACGCTTCGATAAAGCTCGGAAAGTTGCCGAGCAAGCCGTGGACGCGCTGCCGTCCGGCTCCGCTGCCGCCGTCATCCTCGCGTCGGACGTGGCAAAGGAAGTCATCAAGGAACCGACGCACGACCTAAACCTTGCGCGCAAAACTGTCCGCGAAGCTGCGCTCTCCGACCGTGCAACCGATTTGTTTCCCTCCATTGAAAAAGCACTCGAAACGCTCAAGGGCCGTTCCGCCATCCGCAAAGAGATTTACCTCATCACCGACGGCCAGCTCGCGGGCTGGCGGCAGCTCGGCGACATCCAGAAGACGTTGAAGGCAGCCAAGGAGCAGACCGGCGAGCATCAGGTCTCCGCGCACCTCGTCTTCGTGAGCGATACCGAGGAGCGCAATCTCGGCGTCAGTGGCTTGGTCCTCAGCAGCGGCCTCGCGCCGCTAAACCGCCCGCTGCGCTTCGAGGCGCAGGTCGCTAACTACGGCAAACAGGAAACCAAGGACACCAGGGTGACACTACTCGTTGACGGCACGTCCGCCGATGAAGTCGTCATCCCAAGCATCCCGCCCGGCGGTACCCGCAGTGTGCCGCTTAACACCCGCCTTAAGACCGAGGGCTGGCACAATATTACCGTGCGCATCCCAACCGACCGCTTCCCCGGCGACGACACCCGCACCTTAGCCGTCCGCGCCATTCGCGAGATTCGCGTGCTGATGGTGGATGGTGAGCCCGGCTCCGAACCGCGCGAGGCCGAAACCTTCTTCCTTGGCCACGCGTTCGTCCCGGTGGCCGCCGAGGAGGCCCAACAATATTACATCAAAACTTCCACCATCACGCCCGCCGAGTTGGGCGGCACGCGCTTCGATGACTTCGACACCGTGGTCCTCGCAAACGTGCCCGACTTCACTGCTGACTCGGCGATGGCGCTGGAGAACTTCGTGAAGCGCGGCGGTGGCTTGCTCATTTTTCCCGGCGCAAAAATTAACGCTCCTTTTTACAACCAGCAGCTCGCCAACACGCGTAAACTTCTACCCGCCACCTATGGCGAGCCACGCGGCGACGCAGCGCAGGATGAAAAATTTCTAACCCTCCAAACCAAGGGCTATGACCACCCCATCGTTGCGCTGTGGAACGACAACGCCGCCGGCACGCTCGCCAGCGCCCGCTTCTTCCGCACGTTTGACCTTAATTTGCTCGCCGCTCCCAACGCTGACGGAGTTGAGAAAAACGAAAAACCTAACACTAAGAAAGCCTCTACTCCAACCAACACGGTGGCGAATCTTGCAGCCCCTAAGGCCATCCTTCGCTTCTCCGACGGCTCCGTCGCAATGGCGGAGCGCGCGCTCGGCCTCGGACGCGTCGTGATGTTCGCCAGCTCGGCCGACACCGCGTGGAACGATCTCGCCGTTCGCCCCGCGTTCGTTCCCCTGCTCCACCGCACGCTCGGCACGCTCATCCAGCGTCACGACGATGGCGCCAACGTCCGCGTCGGCGCGCAGTTCGCCCGTCGCCTGACCGCCGACCTGCTGCACAAGGACGCCGTCGTCATGGCTCCGGGTGCGGCGGCTGGCACGCGCGACATGCGCCGTGTCGAACTGGTCAACAATACGCCCGTGCTAATCTACGAGGCGACCGACAAAGCTGGTATCTACGAAATTTCCATCGCCGAGCCTGCGACCGTGTTGAAGTTTGCTGCGCAGCCTGACCCGTCGGAATCCAGTTTGGCAGAACTACCCGGTGAGGAAGTTAGCGCGCTTGGTCAAGTCGCCGCCGTGCAACGCTGGAATCCGACGCTCAACCTCCGCGAGTGGGTTGAGAAGGCTCGCGTTGGCGCGGAATATTGGTTGCCCATTTTAATTCTCGTCCTTGCGCTCGCCGCGCTGGAAACATTTCTCGCGCAGTATTTCAGCCGGTCGAAATAGCATGACCGACTTGATTCTCAAGTTACTCGGGGCACGCGTGGAAGCCGCTGGCGACCTCGCGTCCGTTCGGCTCGCCTTCCAGGGCGGCGTCGGGGCCGGTTGGGTTGTGCTGCTCGCGCTGGTACTCGTCGGCCTCGGAGTGTGGACGTATCGCCATTGGCCGCCCGCGACCACGCCTGCGCGGCGCTGGCTGCTCACTGGCTTGCGCGTCGCGTTTCTGCTGCTGCTCACGCTACTGCTTCTGCGGCCCGTGCTCGCGTTCACGGTCGAAGGCAGCGTGCGCCGCACCTTGCTCCTGCTCGTGGACGGCTCGGCCTCGATGCAAATCAAGGACCCCCGCGTCAACGCCGACGACGTAAAGCGCGCTGCGCTTGTCAAAGGGCTCATCGAGCCGACCAAAGGCCTCACGCAACAACCGCAATCTGGTCAGCTCCGCGAAGTGGAGTCGCTCCCTCGCCTTGACTTAATGAAGGCGGGTCTTCGCAACGAGAAACTCGACCTACTCCCACGCCTCGACTTCGAGTTCGACCTCGTACCCTTCAGCTTTGGCAGCGATTTAAATGCGCTGCCTCGCAGCAAGAACGACGTTACCGAGACTGACGCACAGGACAAGAAAGCCCGCCGCAAGGCCAAGGTTGCCGCATTCGACTGGGTCGAAAAACTCGAAGCTAATTCCGCCACCACTCCCATCGGCGATGCTCTTAAGAAGGCCGTCGAACTCAAGCGCGGCCAACCACTCGCGGGCGTCGTGCTGATCACCGACGGCGGCCAGAACACCGGGCCCTCGCCACGCGAACTCGCCGCGCAGCTCAAGCAGGATGGCGTGCCGCTCTACATCTGGGGCGTCGGCATCACCAGCCCGCGCGACATCATCGTGGCGAACCTCTTCGCCCCCGAGGTCAGTTTCGTAAAAGACGAGGTGCTCGCCAACGTGCGCGTTCGCTCCCAGGGACTCGCCGGTGAAAAAGCGAAGGTGATTCTCAAGCTCGGCGACACAAAAGTGGACGAGCGCGAAGTCACTTTTGGTCCCGACGGAGAGCAAGTGGTGGCGATGAAATTCACCCCCGACAAGACCGGCGACTTCGAGCTAGAAGCCGTCATCGAGGCGCGCGCCGACGAGACCGTGAAGGACAACAATTCCCGCGTGCAGCACTTGCGCGTGATAGATTCTAAAATTCGCGTGCTGCTCGTCGAGCAAACGCCCCGCTGGGACTTTCGCTACCTTCAGGCGATGTTCATGCGCGACCGACGCGTGGAGCTAAAGTGCGTCCTTTTCGAAGGCGCGCCGGCCATCTCGCGTGACGCTAACACGCCCTTCCTCGAACGCTTTCCGGCGAACAAAGACGAACTGTTCAACTACGATCTCCTCGTCTTCGGGGACGTAGACCCTCGCCAGCTCACCGGCGAGCAGCAACGGAATGTAAACGAGTTTGTGTCGCGGTTTGGCGGCTCGTTTCTGATGGTGGCCGGCAAGCGTTTCAGCCCTAACGCGTGGCGTAACACCCCCATCGAACAAATTCTTCCAGTCGAGTTCGACGCCGTGAACATTGCTGCCGGCACGGGCGAAGGCATTGCCGACAAGCCCATACGCCTCACGCTCACCGCGCAAGGCCGTAGCTCAACTATGTTGCGCTTCGGCGATAAAGAGGAAGAAAGCGCCGCGCTGTGGAAACTCCTGCCGCCGATCTACTGGGTCGCAAAAGTTTCACGCGCCAAGCCCGGTGCCGAGGTGTTGGTGGTTGACCCTGACCCGCTCAAGGCCTCGCGCTTTGGTCCAATGCCTGTGGTCGCAGTTCAGCAATACGGCCTCGGTCAATCGCTTTTCGTCGGGACGGACAACACTTGGCGCTGGCGCAAAAACACCGGCGACGAGATTTATACTACCTTCTGGGGCCAGATTGCCCAACGCCTTGCACTGCCGCATATGACGGGAGGCTCGCGCCGCACGCAGCTCACGCTCGACCGGCAGAACTTTGTCAGCGGTGAGCGCGTGGCAATTTACGCACGCCTCTACCGCGCCGGCTTCGAGCCAGTCAATGACCCGGTGGTGAAAGGCCTTTACTCCGTTCGCACTGGTGATGGCGGTGGGCCAACCGAAATTTCGCTGCGCCCCGTGACCGATCAGCCCGGCGTGTATCGCGGCGAGTTTATTGCCCCCGCAGCGGGCAGCTACAAGTTCGGCATCGAGAGCGACCCCGACACGCGTGTTGACTTTAACGTGACCACCCCGCGCTTCGAGCTGGGCGACACCGCGATGAACGAGCCACTCCTGCGCGAGCTGGCGACCATCAGCGGCGGCGAGTTTTTCCGCGAAGAGACCCTCTTCCAGCTGCCCGACAGCATTCGCGCCAAGACTGAACGTGTCCGCTCGCCGCTAGAGGTCGAGCTTTGGGCCAGCCCACTTTACTTTCTGCTGCTTTTGGGCGTGGTCACGACGGAGTGGATACTCCGTAAACTTTCGTATCTGAAATGACCACCGCCTTGGAGCAACGCACCGCCTCTGTCCCGCCCAGCGCCCAGCTCGCGGGCCAGCTCGCGGGCGTGCGATCGAAACGCACGAGTGTCGCCGTCGGCTCCGGCGTGGCGATGCTCCTCGGCGGACTCACCCTCGCGCTTGGCTTCGGGATGCTGCTAGACTGGTTTCTCGATTTTGCCTGGGCTATTCGCCTTGTGCTTTTTCTAGGTTACCTCGCAGGCATCGGTCACATTGTTTGGCATCATATCCTCGTCCCTCTTATTCGCCAGCCAGACGAAGATGACCTTGCGCTGCTGGTCGAACGCGGCCAGCCACAGTTTGCCTCGCGCTTAATTGCCGCGCTCCAGCTTACGCGACCCGGTGCGCTGCAGTCCAACGAAGCTCCTTCGCTGGTCCGCGAGCTGGTCGCCGAGACCGAACGCCTCGCGCGCCCGTTGGACTTTACCGCCGTCATCAGCACTCGGCAGCTTCGTCGTCTCGTGGGCTGGGCCATCGTCATTGTTGTAATCGTCGGCGTCACCTTTTGGAAAGCCGAGGAAGTCAGCCGTGACTTACTAGCGCGTGCGCTGCTCTCTCGTGAAGTCGAAGTCCCGCGCAAGACCCGCGTCGCCGCGACCAGCGGAGACCTGCGCATCGCGCGCGGTGACAACACAACTCTTTTCGCCGTCACTAAAGGCGTCGTGCCCGAGCGTGGCCGACTGGCACTCAGGTTTGCCTCCGGCCGGACGCAGGAATTTCTACTCGGCGGCAGTCAAACCAACCGGGCGCGCTTCGAGCAGGTGCTGGAGAACGTGCAAGATTCATTCGACTACACTTTCCAACTCGGCGATGGCAAATCCCGCTCCGCGCGCGTCGAGGCCGTTGAGCGACCCGGTATTGCAAAACTAGAAGCGTCGCAGGTCTACCCCGACTACACCGGCTTAGGCTCTGTGCGCCGATCGCTCGGAGACCTAACGCTCCTTATCGGCAGCAGGCTCGACCTTACCCTAACGCCCACGAAGGAAATCGCGAAAGGCTCAGTCCTCATCACCAGCACCACCAACGCGCAACCTCTGTCACTACCGCTCCAGGTCAACCCCAAGAATAACCGTGAAGTCACCGTCAGCATCCCCATTCGCAGCGAGTCCTTGAGCGGCTTCTCGATTCACTTGGAGGACAAGCTCGGCTTCCGCTCAAAAGACGACGCCGTCTATCGCCTCGAAATCCTGCCAGACAAGGCTCCCGCCGTCCGCATTACCTACCCTGAGCGCAAGGAAGAACTCATCACTCAAAAGGCGACTATCCTTATCGGCTTCGAGGCGGTGGACGACTTCGCAGTGAAGCAGCTTTTTCTCCGCTACACCGTCAATGGCGGTGAAGAAAGCGGCATTGAGCTTACCCTTGAGGCTTCCGCGCGCAGCTTGCGCCGCCGCTACGACTGGAAGGTGGGCGCGCTGAACCCGAAGCCGCCTGAGGGCGCGACGCTCGAATACTGGATCGAAGCGCGCGACAACAACAACGTCACCGGCCCCGGCATCGGCACGAGCGAACACTTCAGCGCGAAGATTGTGAGCGACGCCGAGAAACGCGCCGACCTCCTCAATCGCGTCGGCGACAGCATCGGTGCCATCGGTGAAGCCGCGAACGATCAGGAGAAGCTCAACCGCGTCCTCGGCGACCTCATCCAAGGCCGCCCTGAGCGCCCATGACCCTCTACCAACCAGCTTACAGCAGCTGCGCTGGATGGGGGTTTTCAGCAGTTGTTCCTGCAGTTTTCCCGACGCAAAGCTGAAAGTCGTCGGCCGGGCTAATGGAGTTTCGCTGCCACCCACTTCTCCAGCTTGATGATGTCAGCGGTGAAGAGGCGAATACCTTCGGAGAGCTTCTCGGTAGCCATCGCGTCTTCGTTGTGGGCCCAACGGAAGGCCTTCTCATCGAGGTGGATTTTCTCGCGACCCTGTGTGGCGGCGGTGGCGGGGTCGAGCTTGCGAGCGACAGACCCGCTTGTTTTCTGCATCTCTTCCAGCAGTGCAGGGCTAATGGTGAGCAGATCGCTGCCGGCGAGTTCGAGGATTTCGCCGACGTTGCGGAAGCTCGCGCCCATGACTTCCGTTGTGTAGCCGTGACGCTTGTAGTAGTTGTAAATGGCTGTGACGGAAATGACACCGGGATCCTCCGCGCCGACGAAGTCCTTGCCGGCCGATTTCTTGTGCCAATCGAGAATGCGACCGACGAACGGCGAGATCAGTTGCACGCCTGCTTCAGCACAAGCAACCGCTTGGGCAAAGCTGAAAAGCAACGTGAGGTTGCAGGCGATGCCATTCTTCTTTAACTCCTCGGCAGCGCGGATGCCTTCCCAAGTGGCCGCAAGCTTGATGAGCACGCGTTCCTTCGGGATACCTGCCTTTTGGTAACTGGCGATGAGCGAGCGAGCCTTGGCAACAGACGCGGTGGCATCAAAGGACAGGCGCGCGTCCACTTCGGTCGAGACGCGATTGGGAACAATCTTGAGAATCTCGATGCCGAACGCGACAGCGATTTGATCCATGGCCGCGCCGAGCAGCGCGGAGCCGGTGGCCTGCTGCTTGGCACTGGCGATGGCCCGGTCTACGACGGCGGCGTATTCCGGCATTTGGGCAGCCTTGAGGATGAGGCTGGGGTTGGTGGTGGCATCGCGCGGCTGATACTTGCGGATGCTCTCAAAGTCGCCCGTGTCGGCGACGACGACGGTATGCTGCTTGAGGCTGGAAAGGAGGTTGGAGTTCATAGGTCGTGGTGTTCTAAATCATGCGAGTCATAGCATCGGAACACTGTCGGCAAAAGCCCACCGAGTCGTCAATGCTTCGTATTTCTCTCTCGTTTGGCGCTTTGCTAGGCGCTCAACCGCCGCTTGCTAACCTCCCGACGGGCCCATAAGGTACTCGCCAGCACAATGTCGTCCGCCGCCGTCAAGCCGCCGCTCGCCCGCTCGCCCGGTGTGCCGCCCCCGCGCGGTGGCATGCCGTCGGTGAAGGTCATCGCCAAGGCCGCCTCGGTGACTCGGCCGCGGGTGCTCGCAGTGGACGACACACCCGAGGCGCTGCGGCAGCTTCGCGAGTGCCTCAAACTGCTCAACGCCGAGTGCTTCACCTGCGGCAGCGGGGCGTCGGCCATCGAATTTCTCAGCAAGGAACTCGTCGATCTCGCCATCGTGGATGTGTCCATGCCCGGCATGGATGGCCTCGAAGTGTGCCGCGCCATCAAGCAAGACGCCCGCACCAAGGACA
>Ga0194131_10002608_pt1 | contig 29385 bp, 35 predicted proteins | sample TA2KigO120mmetaG_FD_148631 | JGI IMG/M metagenome (GOLD analysis project Ga0194131, IMG submission 148631) | Freshwater microbial communities from Lake Tanganyika, Tanzania - TA2015053 Kigoma Offshore 120m | ecosystem: Environmental > Aquatic > Freshwater > Lake | place: Tanzania: Lake...
CATATAAAATTTTTAAAAGTTTTTTCTACAATATCTGTTTTTCAACATTGTCATTTTCATATTACTTCATACTCAATTTCAGTTTCTGAAAATCCCCAACATTCGTCATTTCTGGATATCATAATATGTTCGTGATCTTGATATGTATCAAAATACTCCACCCACTCCATAGCATTGTTATAAAATTGTTTACTCGGAGATGTACCGTCATTTGCCATTCCTGTATGACTCATATGATATAAAGGAACGTCATATATGTCTTTAAGTTCAAATCCATATAACACCGATTTCTTTTGTACATTAGTATCAACGAAACATGCATATTTCATTTGTTCTTCATATCCTCTTACTTTAAGCCATATATTTTTTGTTGTAAATTGAAAATCTCCGCAACAGTTAAATAAACTCCATTTATCATTTGGAGTTACCATTGCTGGGAAATATCTTGGTTTGCTAGTTTTATTTAAATGGTGGATATATTCATCTAAATTATTTAGGTTAGATATTACATCTTTATATTCAACATCTCGTCTGCTTAATGCGTATAGTGTATGTTTATTTGATTTTTTAATAAAATCTTGTAGTATTTCTTTTGTAGGAGGAATAATATCAGTGGTAGATAATACTATGTATTCTGCATCTGTTCTTCTAATTCCTATATTGAATGAGAATACGGTGGAACACAATTGCGCCTTTGGATCGTAATTTTCTAGAATTTTAGCAATTTTTGGTTCGATTACAAAGTGTTTTAATCTTCCTGTTTTAGGAATTTCATCAATTATTTCGTATAAGAAACTTCTTTTTTCGGAATTCCAATCAACATAAATTACTTCATCAAATGTTTCTAACATTTTAGTAATATGAATTTTGAATCGTTCTTTTTCTTTATAACCGTCATTTCTTCCGAAAACTACGACACATGTTTTACCAGGAATTTTATCTGGAAGATTATATTTTTTAATATCGTTTTTATGAACACATAAAAAGTTTCCATTATCACATACTTTGTATGTAAAGTATTTAAATTCTCCGATATCCAAAGGGCCGGCACAGTCTTTAAGATTATCTAAAGGAGAAATGTCGTAGATTTTATATCCCATTGAATTGATTACATTGAAATAATCCTCAAGTTCAGGTTCGGTTAAAAACTTAAATGATTCAACCATTAATACTGGTTTATTAGTTTCTATTAATAGTTTAATTGTTTTTAAAATTTCTTTGTCATATCCTTCTGCATCTATTTTAATAAATTTTATTTTTGATATATCATCGGAATAGTTTTTATTTAAGAAGTCTATCAAATTTACTCCATCAACTTCTTGTTCATGCGCATGAGAATTTTTAAAGTTTTTATCGTTTAAATTATTTAAAAATCCTCCGTTAGAACCTATTCCGTAAATTTTAGGATCACTATAATTAAAAGTGTACTTTTTATTTTCTTTAGTACATGCTAATTGGTGAGGTGTGATATTTAATTGAGGGTTTGCCTCTGCATTTTCTTTTAGAGACTTAAATACAACAGGATTTGGTTCAAATGAAATTACTTTTTTAGCGCATGAACCAAATAGTAAAGAAAACCATCCAACATGTGCGCCTATATCTAATACAACACATTCTTTATCTATAAGTTGTGAAAATCGTTGCTGTCTAAACAAAAACGTTTCTTCCGAAAAATCTGTCGAATATATTATTTTTCCAATTGATGTAACTTCTTTTGTAATCATATATCTCGTTTTGATAAAATTGGGTTGTGAATTGGCCAATAGACATCAAACTCTGGATTATTCCATTTTATGTGAATTTGACTTTCTATTGGAACATAAGATTTTGTTAGTTTATAATGAAAAATACATTCATCTGATGTAACTAGATGAGCATTTACACATCCTGCTGGTACTAATACTTGCAATCTATTTTTATCATTTAATTGAAAATATTGAATGTTTTTATATGTAGAAGAGTTTAGTCTTGTATCTATTACTACAAAATATACACTACCCTTTAGTACGTCAATTAGTTTCCAATTTTCTTTATCGCCGTGAAATCCTCTTAATACATTTTTTGTTGAGTTTGAGAAAGAATCAATAACAAATTTTAAATCTTTGTCTTTGAACTCTGAGATTGATTTTACAAGTGAAGAATAGTGTTCTTCATTGTATGTTTCAAAGTTTTCTCCTCTATGGTCATAGAAAGAATGTGGTTGGATTACAATTAAATCGTTTATGATTTTACTAAGTTCTTTTACTTTAGATTTCATACATTGTTTAATACATTTAATAATGTGTCAATTTTATCGAGTTGTAATCCAGGATAATTGCCAATATACCAACTGAAATTATGAACGTGATCCACAACTTTGTAATCGTCATAATTAATTTTAAAATATTTTTTAATGTATGGTTGACGAAGTTGATTTCCGCCTCCAGACATACCTCGTCTGAATTCTATTGCATTTTCTCTTAATCTTAATTCTACATTTAGACTTGTAACCGCCGATGGATTTTTTAGGATTACTGTAAATGCATAATTACATTGTCCTTCTAGTTCTAGATCAGTAATATATTTTGATGAATTTAACTTACTCATAAAGTAATTGTAATTATCTATTCTCTTTTTATTATTATTATCTAATTTCTTTAATTGAGATATTCCTAGAACAGCATTAAGTTCAGTACTTCTAAAGTTATGAGAAGGACGTAAAAATATAAAATCTTTATTGAGATCCGGATTTTTATTAATAATTTCATTTCTCATAGATTCATTAGTCATTTCTCTGATCATTCCGTGGGATCTTAATGCTCTACAAATTTGATAAAACCGTTCGTCATCGGTACAAATTATTCCACCTTCTATTGTAGACATGTGATGCGCAAAGTAAAAACTGAAGTTACTTACAAACCCATATGTTCCTACTTTTTTACCTTTAAATGTAGTCCCATGAGATTCGCATACATCTTCGATTAGATGGATATTATTTTCTTTACAAATATTCAATAGTTCATCTGTCAATCCATTAATACCAAGAACGTGAGTCAAGAATATTGCTCTGGTTTTAGGCGTAATTAATTTCTTTAGTTTTTCTAAATCAAACGACAAATTCTTTAAGTTTATATCACAGAATACAGGAGTAAATTTACTAAATATTACTGAAGAAACATCTGATATCCATGTCAACGGTGGCAAGATTACTTCTCCATCTTCATATAGTTCATTTAATGCTAATACGGTCAATTCGTTTGCACTAGCACCACTATTAACCATTAAGTTATATTTTGTGCCTAACCATTGTCCCCATGCATTTTCAAATTCAACTACTTTAGGTCCATTAGTTAGTTTTGGTGTGGGGGTTTGACTAAGAAAATTAATTAGCGAATTGATATCTTCTTTATCAATATTGTCTTCCATTAATGGTAGATAAAAGTTGTTCATAGTTTTGTTAATAATTCACTTGACGAATATATTTTTGGCAGATCAAGAATTGATTCTGTTATTCCTACTTCTTTACATACATCAGATTCAGAAGTGACTAAATTAGAACCTTTTCTATCTCCACTATTAAAAAATATCAAGTAATCTTCTTTATATTTATTTTTTAAGTATCTAAGAGATTGACACTGAGTTTTATCTTTATCAATAGAAATAAATACCTCATCTATCGCTTTCAAATTAAATATAATTTTTGAACGATGATTTTCATCCATAAATTCTCTGGTTCCTTTTAATTGTCTCTGATAATCACTATTAATTACAGCTATTAACTTGTCACAATTTTGTTTTGCTGCATTTATATATTCAATATGACCATAATGAACTGGATTAAAATAACCTGATACAATTCCTATTTTCATAATTTAATTAGAAAAAATTTCTGATGTTCCTGTTTTATCAAAATTAAATTCTAATATATTGTCGTTGTATTTTTCTACTATTTTATTTTTTACGATTGGGTCTGAAATTACCAATACAAATCCACAACCTCCGCTTCCTAATAATTTTGATCCATATGCACCTATTGACATAACATCATCAATAATTTCTTTTATTTTATTATTTGAAATTGACGGAGATATTTTTTCTTTATCGAGCCAACTTTGAAAAAGTAATTCTCCTATTGTTTTAATATCTTCCTTTAAAAATGAAAAATAAGATAATTTAGATAATTCTAAAATGTTTAACTTGTTTTCAACATTATTTTCGTGAGATTTTGCTATTTTATCTGTATTTCTTTGTTCACGTGTATATATCAGTGTAAATGATTTTTGTAATTCTTCAATGAATTCTTCTGTTATAGGTAAAGGTTTGACAAAAAAATCTCCGTTTTTATTTATTTCAATTGAATTTAATCCTTTTGCAAATGGCCAGATTTGATCTTGTATTCCTCCACTTTCCTTTAAAATCTCTCTTTCAATTTGAATTGCAGATTTTACTATTTCTTTTTTGTTAATATATTTATTTTGAAGTTTATGTATTAAATAAGACATTCCTACACAATATGTAGAAGATCCACCTAATCCAGTTCTAGCTGGAATGTCAGAATATGAAAAAAATTCAATTGGGGTATTAATACCGTGATACTTTAGTGTTTCTCTTATTAATGGATTTTGTATTTGTTCTATGGTATCAACCAATTCGTATTTAGAATATGTACATAAATACTGTTTTGAAAGTATAGACGGTCTATGTCTCATTGATAAATAACAATATTTATTTATGCTAGCACCAATAATGAACGACCCATATTTTTCGTAGAATCTTTTGTAATCGGTGGATCCTCCAAATAAAGATATTCTGAATGGTGATTTAACTATTGTCATATTATTTTTCCCCATAATAATCCCCCCATTCAACTAATATAGTAGATCTATTGTCGGTTCTTTCATATGCATATTGAAATGATTCAAAGATTTGGTATGGTTCATCTAATCTGATGATGTCGATTGTATCACACATTGATCTGAATCCTCCTGTAAAATCACTTATATGTTGGTGTTGAGGATGTAATGGGCGTTGAGATCCTATAGAAGTTCTAATGATTACTTTTGGTTTATATCCATCACTAGACATGATTTTAACTTTATCTAAATGATTTACAAGTTGATTTGCTGCTAATAATAGAAAATTCCATCTTGGATAAATTGATATTGGAACGGTACCATTTAATGCCATTCCAATAGACATTCCCATTTGCATGTCTTCGTTTACGGGCATTTCTAATAATTTAGATTTATCAACATCTTTTAGTGTATTTGTCATTGCAGTACCTGCATATTCTACTGCTTGTCCTAAAAATAATGTGTTTGGTTTTGATGCCAACCAATCCATGGATCTTTTTAATTCGTCAAAATATTTCATAATGTTAAAATTGAATTCTTTTGCCTGATCCTGCATGAGGATATTTTGTTTCGTATTTATAATATTTAATTTTTCTTGTTTCTTTTGCAAAGAATAATTCATCAGTATTCCATGTTTTTCTTGTTTCGGTACAAACAGATTTACTGTTATCTTCAATTATATATGTAATTGGTAGATCAAAATTAAAGGCATATTTCCAATTTTCAAAGAAAGTACCTGTTTCAGATGTCATATCACCTACAAAACACCAAACGTGGTTTGTTCCACCTTTACGTTTAATATCTAAAGCAACACCTGTTGCTATAGGAATATTACCTGTTACTATAGCAGAAGAATAGATGTTATATTCAGGATAACATAATGTAATAGATTTACCATCTAAAATATCTTGCTTTAATTGATTAGGAGGAACCCCTTTGAGTAAACATTGGTAATGAGATCTCCAAGTACAAAAAACCCAATCTTCATCTTTTATACTTTGAAATATTTGAATTATTTGTTTTTCATTCCCATCATATAAATGAATAGGAGCTTTAATCATAGCATTGTTAAAACATTCTGCTATATCTGTTTCAAAATCTATAAGTTCTTTAGCGGTTAATAATTTTTTCATTTTTACTTATTTTTTAAATGTTCCATTTATTCCAATTTAATAACCAAATTTTAATAAAAAGCTCTGAGTAGATATTCATTATGGTGAGTGTTAGGGATATTAGAAAATATATTTTTGACCACCTTTTAATTTTATTATACTAGACATGAAATTATTTTTCTTTTTAGTTTAACTTTTAACATTTTATTTATATTATTAACTGCTACTTGTCCAAATTTATTTTTTATTTTTTCTAAAAATGGAGGATAAGAATAGTACTCGTCAAACGCTTTATCTCTGAATTTTAATATTTCAGCAGCAGTCAATGTTTCTGTAGGTAAAGGTAATGTTTCATATCCATGAAATGAATATCCTTCGTATGTAATTGGCAATGGAACACCCTTATTTAATGCATCTTTATATAATTGACTTCCGGGTAATGCCATCGCAGCATATGCGTTCCAACCAAATGTGCATAATTCTTTAGATAATTCCAAAGTTTTATTCATACTTTCCTTTGTATCTCCTGGCAAACCAAAAATATAATTTGCCATTACTTCAATATCCGCATCATGTACTTGTTGAATTACTCTACGAATATCTACTTCTTCAAATTTTCCTTTTGATACTTCCAATCTTACTGATTTATCGGCACTTTCAATTCCTAATGCCAACCATTTAATACCTGCGGATCTTACCAATTTCAACAATTCTGGATCTCTTACGGTATCAATTCTTGAATATGCCCACATTCTTAATTTATCACCATAACCTCTATCTCGCAACATTTCACACAGAGGTGCGTAATATTTTTTATTTAACAAAAACATTTCATCTGTAATTTTGATTGTATATACTCCAAGTTCAATCAATTTATCAAATTCATTAATAATGAACTCGGGACTCCAATAACGCATATTACTGTAATTACCTGCTACACCTATTTCATCATTATCATTTCTATTTAAAATGTTAATCATGCAAAAATTACACGCAAATTGACATCCTAGTGAAGTTTGAATAGCAGCATATGGCGTTCTATTCTCTAACTTATATTCAGCATGCCACAAAGGAGATCTATATAAATCTAATGGAGTTTGTTTATATGGAAGTAAATCCCATGCGTAACCTGGTAAATCTATATCCATTCTATTATTGGGAACCAATTTTTCAGGAGGATTCATTACAATTTCAGAGCCGTTTCTCCAAACTATACCATTTATTAATTTTAAATCATTAAAATTTGGTTGTTTTAAAACATTTCTCAATGCATATACGGCTTCATTAGTAAATCCAAAGTCGATAGAACATTCGTCTTTTAATGTTTTAATTGGTAATGCTTGGATATACGATCCTATAAATGCAATTGGTGTAGATATTCCTTTTTCTTTTATGTATTTAGACATAAAAGTTGCGCCGGACATATTAACGGTACCTGCATTTACATTTTGTCCATATACGACAAAACATATAAGTCTTGGATTTAATTTTAAAATTCTATCAATTACTATATCTTTGTTTAATCTTTCTGCATTTATATCAATAATAGATACATTGAATCCTACTGATCTACATGATTGTGCAAGTAAAAGTGCCCATGTAGGAGGTTCTGTTGCGGAATATGTCTCTGATAGATCTTGATAAATTCCAGTAGAATTACCAGGTGAAATGAATAAAACATCAATCATAAATTAGTGTGTTGAGTCTGGCTTCCAAAAACATTAAACGCATCATATGCGTTTAAAAGTTCTTTAATCCCATCATCCAAAGACCAATCTGGTTTCCAGCCGGTCTTTTCTATTTTTTCATTACTGACAATATAATTTCTTTGATCCATATCTTTCGCAAAATCGTCAATTTTAATTACAAACTTTGGAACGTATTCTTTAATCTTATTACACAATTCGAGTTTGGAAAGATTGGCCGTAGATAATCCTACATTATAAGCCTGGCCCCGCATCGTTTCATAATTATCAATACAATGATTGAAAGCTTTAACTACATCTCTGATATGAACGAAATTTCTTTTAAAGTGTGCCTCAAATAAAACAACAAATCCATCATTTTTTGCTCTCATAACAAAATCATTCACGAGTAAATCTTTTCTGAATCGATAAGAGGTTCCAAATACTGTGGCTAGTCTTAACGAAATTCCGCCATATTTTAAAACATGTTTTTCTCCCTCACATTTAGTGACGCCGTAAACCGATATTGGATTAAGTGGCGATTCCTCCGTGCAGAATTGATCATTCGTTCCCACCCCATACCCAGAGTTTGAGTTTGGATAGACCAACTTAGTATTCCAAGCGGCTAAATCTACAATCATCTCCAATTGATTTGTGTTAATAACTTTAGCTTTATTTGGGTCGGACGCGCAAGCTGGGAATCCGACAATTGCGGCTAATGGAATAATGACGTTATGATTCGAGACTAATTTTTCCAATACGTGATAATTGGAAACATCTCCTTTTACAAATCTAAATTTTGGATTAGCAAAAAAAGAGAATAACCCTTCTTGCCTATACAATAGATTATCTAGACACGTGACGTATTTTACGTCGTTCCTTTTTAATAACGATTCAATCAAAACCGTTCCAATATAACCTGCGCCTCCTGTAATTAATATACTATACATATAATATTATCCTATCACATAATTCATATAAATCCAAATAATTTTAACATTATATTTTAACTTTTTTAAATGGAAATTCTTCTTCTAATGCAACAACTATAACATAATTATTCATATATTGTTTAATAATATAATTTCTTTAAAGAACTCTTCTAATTTGTTTTTTACTCTATGATGTTTTATCATTTCGCAATTGTAATCCATATATGGTTTCATATTTTCATATATCGAGGGCGTCAAAGAGTTAACTATTTTTATTAATTCAGGAATATCATTAAATCGAATTACACCTCTCTCATCGTATCCTAATTCTTCTAAATTAGGACATCCCCAATAAATGGGAACAGTTTTTGTTGCAAATGCATCTGTAATTTTTTCAGTATACCAATTTTTATGGTATACATTTTCTACTGCGACATGAAACATACAATCTATAAAACATATTTTTTTACAATGCCAAATATTATTTGGTCTACCAATTCCTCCGTTTTTAAAATCATCGGAGTTAAAATCATTCAGAGTAAAAAACCATTTTTTTGGTATGTTTATCCATTCTCCGATTTTAAATATCTCATTTCTAAATTTATGTCCATTAGTAATAGACTTTGCACCAGATAAAAAACTGACTTGGAAACTTTTATTTGGATATTCTTCGTTAAAAGTTTTCAAATAATTGTTTTCTTCGGTACCTGATCCGCCTTCTCCTATATGGTGAAATAACATTGCATTTGGACATTTAGATATTAGTTCATCATTCCACGTTAATATTCCTGTAAATAAATTATGATTAGACATTACCCATGAATGCATTCCAAAGAACTCATTTGGTTCATGTAACATTATAAAATTGTAAGGGTTTATTTTTAAATCATCAATGCTTTTGGGAATATAATCGTAAAAAAAGGTGATTGGTTTATTTTTACCTATTTCACGAAGACCATCGTAAACATTACTAGTTTCTGGTCTAAAATTAGAAAATATTTTCATATGGTATTATTTGTTTTTCCATCAATTTATTGATCCCTCTTTTAACATATAGATTGAACTTTTTTTCAAATTCTACTCTTTGATTGGGAATTTGTTTTAGAACGATCATTTCTCTATATAAGCTGGTCCAGTTTCTTTGCTTCAAATTTCCTACAGGATATTCAAATATAAACTGGCCATTTAAAACATATTGTTGAAAATCTGTTCCTCGACTTTTTGCAAACTCAGATACAATCATTGAATATGTATCACCTGGACCATATCCATGCCAATCATCGTGAACAGGAACCATTTCTTCATAGAAGTTTTTATTATAAAGATCAAACCAATTACACCATTTACTTCTATTGATTGGCTTCAATGTTAAATTTTTGTTTTGATTTTTAAAGTTCCATCTTAAATCAAAAATATCACATTTATCCCACTGATCATACGGCACGTTTAAATATGTATCGTCAACAAGTATATCCCATGTACTATCCCACATTTTATGTACTTGTGGAGTAATTACAAAATATTTGTTATTAACTAACTTTGCAGATTGAATCAAAGAATATAACAATGTTTCGTTAAAATAAATATCAGGACATAGTTCTATATAATAGTCTACGTCTTTATCATATGCCATTCTTTGTTTGTCTAAAATCCCAAACAACTCGTTTCCATCATAAATAAACTGTTTATGGTCATAATCAGTTAGAAGGTTACAAATATCTTTATATTTTTGAATGAAAAATTCTTTTGGTAATTTGCTTTTGTCCCAATCAATAATATAACTTGATAAGTTTAAAGAACTGTCGATTTTGATTTTATCTTTGTTATCTAAATAGTATTTTGATTTTTTAAATTGAATAAATGACAATAATGCATAATCAATTTCCCATGGCATGAAATGATATGTAATTTTTACAGTCATACTTTTAAAATTTCTAATACAGTTGTTGCTAAAATTTTTTCACCTGAGAGAAAATATACTCTTTTTGAATATTCAGTTTCGTTTATATATTCTGATATAGTATTTACCACATAATCTAAAGTTACTAATTCCAGTGTTCCAAATGGTTTGTATTCTCCTGATTTTAGTTTTTTAAGTATTCCTTTTCCAATAAATGCGGGAAATTTTAACACGATTCCATCTGAATGATTGTGTAACAAATATGCTTCAGACAATTCTTTATATTTTGTATAAAAACTGTTTCTATTTGAATTAGTGGATATGAAAATTATTCTTTTATTTGGATTCTCGTCTACGCATTTTTTAAATTTTTCAAATTCATTTTTTTGTATGTCTTCATTTTCTGCATTTTGAGAGTTATGAGTTACAATCCAAGTATGATATATAATTATATCTTTATTAATTTCAATCGATTTTAACGATTGTAATTTTTCTCCTAATTGTCCTCTTCCATTGAATAGTATTACCATATAAAATTGTTTTTATAATATTTAACGATTCCTTTTAATTCTTCATCAAAATTACAATGAGGAACCCATCCTATACTTCTTATTTTATCGTCATTCAATGAATATCTTACATCTTGACCGTCTCTTTTTAAAGATAAATCAATATATTTTTCTACATAATTTTCAGACAATTCTCCGAAATATTCTTTGATTATTTTCTCAACTGTTATAATATTTTGTTGTTCAAATCCACCAGCAATGTTGAAAATTTCATTTTTAACATTTGATTCTATTATCTTGATTACTGCCATTGCAGTATCTTTAGTATGTAACCAATTACGATATGGAGTTCCATCATTATGAAGTGAAATTTTTTTTCCTAAAAATAAAGATTTACATGATTTTGGAATTAACTTTTCTACATATTGACCAATTCCATAATTATTTGTTGGTCGTACTATTACATATTTCATATCATATGTTCTAGACCATGCTAAAATTAATTGATCTGCTGCTGCTTTAGTTGCAGAATATGGATTGCTTGGCTTTAAAATATCAGTCTCTATATGAAATCCTTCTTTAATGTCGCCATAAACTTCATCTGTACTAAAATGTATTAGTGTAGGTATAATCAATCCTTCTTTTCTATATGTTCTTATTAATTCTAATATGTTATATACACCATTAATATTTGAATGTATGAAGTCTTCGCTCTTTCTAATTGAATTATCTACGTGAGTTTCTGCGGCAACATTAATAAAATAATCACATTCAACTAAACGATCAATATCATTGATATCTTTTTTTTCAAAACTGAAGTTTTTATATTTATTGAAATCGTTTAATAAGTTTATATCCGCTGCGTATGTAACCTTATCAATTCCTTTTACATACCACCCTCGTTCCAAACATTCTTTTGTAACATAAGATCCAATAAATCCTAAACAACCAGTAACATATACTATTTTTTTCATATAATTTAATTAAACAAATCTGAATTTGGATTTTTGCACCAATCTTTTAAAGTTTGACAGTTTTTATCTTTTTCTGACAGGATAGGATCATTGATTGGCCAATCAATCTTAATATATGGATCATTCCATATAATACTAGATTCGCCGTGTTTATTATACTCACTAGTACAAAAATATTCGATTTCAATTTCATTTGATAAAGCGCATACACCTCTAGCAAAAGAGCCAGGCGCCCATAACCATTCAAAATTATTTGACGACATTTCTTTGCCAAACCATTTGCCGAAAGTATTTGAATTTTTTCTTAAATCTACCGCAACTAAAAATGCTGCACCAGATATTACTCTCATTAACTTTCCAGCTGGTGGATCGTATTGAAAATGTAATCCTCGTAATACATTTTTAGGAGATCTTGAATAATTTAATTGTTTAACATCAATGTTAACTCCTTTATTTTTTAGATATTCAAATTTAAATAGTTCACTAAAAACTCCTCTATTATCGCTGAACATTTCTGGTTTTAAAATCAAAACGTCTTCGATATTTGTTTTTTCTACAATAATTTCCATATTATACTTTAAACCCTTTATTCTCGTCTTCACTAAATTCTTTATTATATCTTAAATTTGTGTTTTCTTGTTTTTCAATTGTTTTATTATGAATTAATGCAAAATCAAGATCCTCTGGAAATCTAGAATATGTCTTTGCATGTTCAATTCGTTCATGTAATTTTCTTTCCCATTTTATATATTCTTTATTTTGAAAAATTCTACTTTGATAATCCGGCCAATTAACAATCTTTCTATCTTTATAATCTGTTAGTCTCCACCCCCACTTATTTGCATGTTGTTGGGTAACACCAACAAAATCGTTAATTCTTGGAACCCAAAACAATTCAACATCTTCGTTTTCTTTCAAAATATCTTTTAAGTTTTCCATTAAAATTTCCGAGGGAATTTCATCGGCATCAATTTGAAATACCCACTTTCCTTTGCACAAAGATTTTCCATAATTTTTATGTTCTCCATAATTTTTATCTAAATGACGTTTATAAACTTTAAAAAATCCATTAGAATTTTTTTCTACATTTTGCAAAACTGACAAAGTATCCACGTCATCGCTATAATCGTCTAAAATAATAGTTTCTGCGTCATCCTTGTATTTGAAAAGAGTGTCAAATAAAAATTGTAATGAATATCCTTCATTTTTACACGTAACTAAATAACTTATAAAAGGTTTATTCACAACCTATGACGTGACCGTTGTTGTCTCTTCCGTTTGTATTTTATTGAGTTTTGGTAGTTCGATCTTCTTTAACTTCGGCAAAACAATTTTCTTTTCAATTGCAAATTCAGGAACATGTTTATCCAACATAGTATGAAACTGTTTGTCTATGGCCGACTCGTTAAATTTTTCAACTAAACTTGTTACTGATTCCTCGGACTTTTTCAAAAGCTTATCATAATTAACAATCATTCCCACAAATTTTTCTTTGGCTTTTTCATAATCAACATAAAACCAACTTGATTCTTTGATAAGATACTGATTTACTGATTCTGGTGAAATTGTTTTGACGTCTCCTCTCAATAAATATGAATTGTCTTTATTTAGAAATTCTAAGTGTCCACTCCAATCAGATGCCATCACCGGCTTACCGCTCATTGCAGATAACAATAATGGATGTCCGTATCCTTCTCCATGCGTAAAACTCACATGACACTTAACCTTTTTATGATTAAATAATGCATTCATTTCAACGTCACTCAATTCACCATGTAGTAAATACACGTTAGGTAAATCTCCGCTCACGTCATTTTTAATTTGATTTATCTTGGAGAGACACTCATATTTATCAATTTTAGAAAAAGTAGCTCCACTCGTTTTTAATATCAAAGCAGGCCTGTATTTTGAATTTTTGAAAGTTTCTAAAAATGTCTTGATTAACATTCCTATATCTTTTCTATCTCCATATGCAGAGCCGTGCGTCCATTGTCCTACAAACAAAAAACAAAAATCTTCTTTTATGTTCGAAAGCTCATTTTCTATTGATGAAACGGTTTCATCGGTTTTTTTATATATGTTAGTATTAACTCCCCAATTAACTACTTCTGTCGGTTTTATTAACTTAATTTCTTCTTTTTGTCCATTCGGATGTTGTTTTAAAAAATTTACTTTTTCAAATACTTCTTTTACAAATTTAGAAAGAACAAAATTTACGTTCATTCGGTTCATTCCTTCAATCCAATCTCCTGATGGAATAGTTGTCTCTATTCCTGCCGTCATACCAATATTAAATTTTGCTGGGGTTTGGAATTCGCTGGGAATACTAATTTGAATAAATAATTCTGGTTGTTTATTCAAAGGTTCACGAATAATCTTGGCGAATAGTTCTTTTTCAACTTCATCTGTAATTTCTTCTAGATTACTTTTAGATGGACATGCGCCCCATCTTGTTGGCGCAATTTTTAAATCAAATTTGTTATATCGTAATAATGATTTAGCCATTGCCATACTCCACTCACCATACCCGCTTCTAGTAAAAAGTGGAGACTGTAATATACAAATTGGTTTACTCATATAAATTAATTTTCTCTTTCTTTTATTAAATCGCTATATCGTTTCCTCGGTGTAGAAACATTTGTTTTTTCATACATCTTTATTAAGTGTTCAGGAATCGAAACTTTATTTTTTTCGGTATTATTTTCAGTGGTGCTCCCAAATCCACCTTTACCTCTTTCGGTAGAGTCTAAAACATTCACTAATTCAAATATAACATTTTCTATTTGAGTTACTTTTAATTGGCATATAGTATCGCCTTTTTTATAAATTTTATTTAAATTCGGTCGGCCTACAATTAAAGATGATCCCGTATTTGGTTCCGTTGTGGGAACGTATAGAAAATCGTCGGGTTGCCAAATATATTTGAATCTTAATAATATTTCTCCTCTATAATCAGCGTCAATTAAACATATCGAGTTGGCCAACATCAAATTATACTTGGATATTGAAGATCTGGGAAAACCTAAAATATCATAATCAGATATATTATTCATTTGAACCGAAGTAAACAAATTGGTTCTATATTGAATATAATCAATTGATTTATAATAGTATCCTGATCCGTCTTTGTTTTGTTTTGTTCCAACAATTTCTGGTTCCGATGTAGCAATTATATCTCGGCCCGTCGAACGAGATGTGGCCGGTTTTGGCAATTTTTCTTCTGACGAATACGTTTCATTCTTTAAAATTTGAATTTTTGTCATATTTTAATAATTATAAGTTTTTATTTCACGTTTTCAATTTCTTTTATTTCACGCATAATTTTGTCCACATCAATTTTTGGCATTTTAAATCCCAAACAATTTTTTGGCATTTTATGGCCGACATGTTCGGTCGGAGTGTACAATGAAAACGATTTCTCAGGAACAAAATTTTCTAGTGTAAAATCCATGGCTTTAATAAATTGGTGCGCAAGATTTTTATGATTTAACCCCCCCTCATTCATAGCCCATCGGCGGCCTTCTAATCCAAACTTTTCTCGAATTTCTTCGGACATCATATACCAATACATCATTGCGTTAGCCACATCTTCCCATTTGCACAAATCATCAAAAATGTATGGCGTTGGTGGTGACCCCTGAACTACTCTAGTTACCGGCCATATTGGTTTGGCCCACACACCGTGACGGCTATATTTTTTTTCGTTATTTGATGAGAAATCAACATCAAATTCTACTGGATTTCCTTCATCATCTAGTTGACCAATTTGATCTTGTAATCCTCCTGTAACATTTACAATAACAGGAGTTCCTGCCATTATAGATTCTGCTACGCTCAACCCAAACCCTTCATTTGAACTGACGTTAATCGTTACATCTGCGATATTATAAAGAACATTCATATCTTCGGGCGAAAATCTATCTTGAATTACCAAAAAATTATGATCTGGTAAAAACGCTTCTTGAATAGCTTTTAAATCGGTGCCGGCATCTAATACTTGTTCGGTATGACATACCAAAATACATTTTTCCGATTTTTCTTTTGGTAAATTGTCACAAAACATTTTGAACGCCAATGCTATATTAGATGTTCTTTTTCTTTGAATGTTTCTACTATTGTAAAAAAATACAAAATCATAATCAATATCTTTAAAAATATTTTTTTTCATCGTGACGAGTTTCTCGTCGGTTTTATTTAGTGGTTTAAATACTTCACTATTAATTCCATGAGGAACGTAATGTAATAGATGTTTTCCTTTTACTGACATATTTTTCCTTTTAATTTTTGATTAACTTTCCATCTGTGTTAAACTCGCCGTCTACGGTTAGACAGTTTTCCGGTCTGAGCACCCACTTGTTTATATTCATAGTTTGTTTACTAATAGAAAATAACGTGTCGCAGCTTTCATAAAAAGGTCGATTCCACATAGGATATGGAATGTCATCCCAAATGTTAAGATACGTCAATGGAATTTTTTGTCTAATCTTTTTTTCAAGTTGATACAACCACCCCCAAAATCTAGGATCGGTAAAGTGTAAAATTGCGTCAGGCTTTTCCATATTCATAACCGCCATTAATACATCTTCATTGCCATATCCGTCTACCGGATACAATTTTAAATATGCGTCTTGTAGTTTTGTATATTCGTTTGCGGCAGCTGACATGTCTATTATTTTTCCCTTATCGTAATGATTAATTGCGCCTGCGATTTGTACCCAATCATAATGGTGAATTGTGTTTAAAACGAGTTCACGTGATTGACAAGCAATTCCACTAAACATTCTTAAATCATCGCTCAGTAATAATATTTTTTTCTTTTTCATTTTAAATTATGTAAGTCAAGAAGTTTTTACGCCACTAGAATTATAATCTTCAATAATTGCTTTTATTTCCGATTCAATGTCTTTGATTTTTTCTTTGTATCCCGCATTAACGTCTTTTTGATCCAACTTAACCTTTATTAATTGTTCAGTCAATTCGTATACCTTTTGTTCAGCTTGTTGTTTTGTCAATTTCATATGATTTTACTTTATAACTTCCGGATATTGCATCTAAAATTGCTTTTTCAGCAAATCGATTCATTTTATAACCATTATCATCGCAAAATTCTTTGAGAAGATCTCGTATTGTAGTCGAAACTTGTATAGATGTTTTATCGTTATTATCCGTCATTTGATAATATATAGTATTAAACTTTAGAAAAGATTAGAAAAAATTAGAATTCATTTAATATATTTTTCCAATTAAAAACTAACGGTTTTACAAAAACTATCTTTTTTTTACTTTCGGTAACCTTATATCCACTCTTGTTATATTCGCCTAAATAACTTCCGTATTTTTTCAAACACTCTTCTTTATTTTCTCTAGCCAGTCTGCCTCGTTCGCCTTTTTCTTTAGCCCATAAAAGTAAAGGAGACTTTTGAATACTTGATCCTGAGGTCATTCCTATTTCGATCCAATTGTCAGCTTTATAACAACTGCCGTTTCTATTGGCATTTCCATTATATTCGGCGTCTCTCTCAGGTTGTACAAATGTTTCTATTAAAATTAGATTATCATTATAACGTTCTTTCCAATCTCTGCGTCCGGAAATTCTTAACTGTTTTAAAGTTGAACTCGCAATGTTTTTTATAGTGGTGTTTTTTTGAATTATGCAAAATCTACTATTATTTGCTACTTTGTTAAGATGTTTCATTTTTGTTGTATTATTCCACCCAATATAATTATCTCTACACGCTACCGCAATTGTAGCACTACTTAAACCAACGGCTCCTACAAAATTTCCACTCTTAGATTCGTATACCAAATATCTTATGTTTCTAGTCGGAGAATCTTTATATTTCACATAAGAATGATATTGATTTATAGTGTCTCTAAATAATTTATTTTGCCGTGAATTTTCACAGTTAAATAGTATAATATTATCCTTAACTGATTCTATATTAAAAAAACTGTGATTGTAAATCATACTATTTTAGTTAAAACATCGTCTACTGTTTTTAATAATATTTCATCTTTTAAAGCTAAACTGTATAATTCGTGGGTTCTATCAGTGGAATCTTCCCATTCAATTTGAATATCACTGCCACGTTTAATAATTGGATCATTTATCATTTCTTGATCATTTGCTGGCTCCATATATAACTTTTTTTGTTGTGGTTGTTGAAACCGATTTGTTTTCATTCCTGCAAAGTAATATTTAGACAGATGAACAAGTGTACCTTTTAATTCGTTTTTTATCCAATAAACCTCATCCTTATCGTAGATAGAATATCTAATGTCCGTAATTATGTTTATATCCGCATTTGATTTTTCAAGATCTTTTTGCAACATTTCTATCCAATATCTTCCTTCTGTTTGTTTTCTTTTTATGCCGCCATACCATACTAATAAAGGTCTAAATACATTTTTTTCCTCTGTTAATTCAGACCACACGTTCATATTTAATTTTTCTTTAACAAACTGTTCACAATCTTTTTTCAAATAATACGCCAGTGCAAAAGATTTGCAGGTTTTGTTATATTTTTCTTTTAAAATATTACTTGCAATATCTGCAAATAAATTTTTGCCTGTTCTAGCTACTCCGCCAATACCTATAATTTTTTTATTCTTCATCTTTATTTATAATTTTATCTATTTGTTTATCTTCCATTCCATATCCTCTACAATCCTCGTATAGTCGATTCAGTCCTATTTCAGTCTTGGACATAATCTCACAATATTCGTTAGCTTCAGATTTGCTTATCCGATATCTATCACTAATTAACTCTAGAATAGATTTATTAAATTTTTTATTTTTACTTTTTATATAAGGTGTAAATTTAACGGGTTTAATAACTTCACAACAAACTTTATAAAAAGATTTACTGTCCATTTTATCAAAAATTTTACTAAGATAACATACTTCGTCAATCACGTTTGGATCCATGCTTAAAAATCTACAAATCATATAATGATTAAATGATTTTTTTTCTACGTCTGTTAAACTATCGTAATAACCCGGATTTTTTACGTTCCTTATTTGATTAATATGATCAAACAATCCTTTTGGTTTAACTTTATTTTCGTTCGTTTGTTTTTTTCTTGCCATAAATTATTTTAATGCATTTATTAATATTATCATTCAATACATTTTGATTTTGTTTTAAATCATCTATATTTTTTCTAAATGTAATATTGTTTTCGTCTTGTATTATAAAGTTTTTACTTACAAATTGTTTATTTGTCAAAATAAAATACACCGTTGCTCCTAAAAACAACGGTGTAATATTTTGAAACCAAAAACAAATAAGTGATACGCCAAGACTAATTATAATTGGAATAATCATTCATTTATTTACTTGCTTACGTGCTTGATTAAGCTGCCAATCTAGTAGCCTTGGTCAGAACCTTTCTCAAGGTGTTAATTTGATGTCCATTCAAATCAATTCGGACATCATCAGATTTAATTGTTAGACGATTACGACCCTTAGAACCAGCATAAGATTGATTAATATATGTGGACACATTGCCATAATCGGCACGAACAAACACGCTCTTTTTTCTATCGTTCTTAATAACTTGCATATTTTTTTCCCCTTTGTTTTTATTTTCAATCTTCACACAATGTAAAGATTAAATATTATGTTTTATAGTTTAGTTCAAAAATTACATTAGTCAACAGTAAATTTGATATAAAAATTTATTATATTTTTATGTTATAATTAACTCTGCACGTGAATTAATCCACGATGTATTTCTCTATTAGTTAAGTTATTCATTATATATAAATTATTTTAATATTTTTATTTTCGGCATTTATTGTTTAATCTTCATAATTTAAAGGTTATATTTTAACAATTAAAAGTTTTTTCAAATTTTTTAATAGCTAGATCTTTTGCTTTAAATTCAAATTCTAAATCTATTTTATCCGCATTATTATATTCTTCTGGAATTTGAGATACATAATCTGCGTGGGCTCTAGGGTTTTTCGCATTTTTTTCACAATCGCTGAAGTGAAATAGTGGGATGTAATTTCCCCACGTCGATTTGGCTAAATTATACGCTTCAATATTTGACAAATTTCCAGTATTATTTTTGAAGTGTAAATTGTCATACGTAATTGGTATATTCGTTTTAACATATATGTGATCATAAAGTTGTTTTACATTCCAGCTATTAAGTTTGTCTTCGTTTTCCAAAACCAATCTAGATTTTACATTATCGTTTAAAGAATTATATATTGTTATAAATCTATTAGCGGTGTCTTCTAACGGGCTGCCTTTATAGCAATTCATGTGAATATTAATAGGCGATTCATAACTTTTTGGCAGTTCAAATAAATCCATGATGTCACCGTGATGATGTAATTCTAAAATTGATTTTTTTACAGTATTTAAATTCATAGATGCAAGAACCACAAATTGATCAGGATGTGTACTACATCTCAAATTATTTTTACGAATTATTTCTGCACATTTTTTAAATTCTTCGTAGATTTGATCTTTATCAGGTAATATATCAATACTTATGTTTGCTTCTGGGAGAGTAATTAGGGGGATGATACCACTACTTATTCTGTAATTCCATTTGTTTTTTACACAATGTTCTATTGTTTTCAAAGTGACTCGTAAATTATTTAATGTTCTTTCGCTGACAATTTTCAATGCAGTTTTTCGTTCAAGCATCAAAAATCTTTTTTTAGTCATGCACGAAGCTCCTACATCATCCGGTAACATTAATGATATGCAACAAAGACTTTTTCTTTTATTTTTCATTTTTATATTATATTATTTTATTTAAAACAGTCAAATGATTTATTAAATTTTAAAATTACCTTCCTACTTCATGAAAATAATTTTCTTTTGCTTCATTATACGGCATACCAATCATTGAATTATAATAAAGAATATCAGTCTTCACTTTATTTTCTGATAAAAGTTTTTTGTATCTTTCTATGGCTTTGGGTTTCCACCATTCCAATATTGCGGTTTTGTCATTTGCGTATAATTCTTTCATCTTTAATTGATTGTCGTCGATTTTATTTTGAAGAAATTCTTTGGTATTTTGATAAAATTCTGAATAATATACGCCTCTTTCATAACCATGAACATAATCTGATGTTTTAATACCTAACTCATTGAATATCATAGATATGGATTTTTGTTTTGCGCCTGTAACAGGACCAGATACTCCTTCTTTTTGAGTCATTGCTTTTTCATATTTTTCTTTTTTATTTTCTTGAATCCAATGATGCCATATTTCATAAATTTCGTCATCAGGCTTTATAGGAATTTTTCCTGCACTGCTACCGCATTTATGCCACCATTTTAAACTGTTATACATACTATAACTTCCGTATAAGCTGGTAGTGGTCATTCCGACCAACGTATTTTCGTATAATTTTTTCCAAACATCTCTTACTGTAGAAGTAGTAATTAAACATGCTATGAGCTTTCCTCCTAAAAAATTGTATCCAAATGGTTGCGTAGACATGATGCAGCTTCCAATGGCACTATTATTTATACGTTTAGATTTTTTTAATTTATCGTCGACTGTCCATTTTAGATAATTGTCTCTATCACTTATACAAATCACATCGCTAGATACCGATACCGCACCTAAATACCTTTTGTTGGAATCATTGCCGTCGTGAATTAAAAATTTCAAAAATCTACCTGGAGTTTGACTGAATTCCATAGTGTGACAAAAAACTCGCAACATTGTCCAATCTATCTCTTGAGATTCTCCATTTACAAGTTCAATTGTAGGATTGATTTTTTCTATTTCTTCCGTCGTTTTTTTAAAATTGTTTATGTCGGTGGGAACCCAAATTTTTGCTTTTATTTGAGCAGATACACTTGCATACTTTCTATAACTTTGTACCTCATACCATTTTTTATAGAAAGTTTGTTCTTCAACGCTCATACGTTTAAGAAAATTCATATTTTCTATAAATTTATTTTTGTTTCCCTGATAGTCGAATTCAATAATATCAAAAAAATCGTTTGCAACGTTCATATTTATACAATACTATGACATTTAAAAAAGTCAATTCTAATGAAAAGGAATTCCATTATATAGAATTACAATCAACCATGTATGTATTATTTGACTCACAATTTGATATTCCTATAGCAAGAGGCAGTAAAGTTATTGTTGGAAAAGAAATTACAAAGTTAAATGAAAATGTGACCGTTCATTACTATAAATTGGATAAAAATAAAATTATGTATAAAATGACACATGGACAAAAAAAATAGTTCTGTATTTTATTACAGAACTATTTATCGTTTTTATGTCAATTATACGGTTTGCAAATTCTTGTCCGATTTAACTTGCGTGGCCTCAGTCTTGTTTGCATTAAGATCTACAACCTTGACAGTTGCCGATTCATGAAGAACAACTCCGTCATTCTTAGCTTGTTCAATAGTCTTGGTGGAAACAGGAGTCATAGAATATACAGAAAGGGGTCGTCCCTTACCGAAATTCTTGGTGCCCAATTCAATAACGGTACCTTCATTCTGAGCCTTTGCGAGTCGAACTCTAAGAGTAATTTCCTTATCGAAATGACTGTTCTGCTCGAGAAGTTGCTTGAACGTAAAAATTACATTTTTTGGCCAAGTAACAGTCTGCTTTGTTTTGTTTTTTCTATTTGTTTTATTCATATTTTATATTTATCCCTTTCACTTTCTATATTATAACAGTGTGTTTTTAAGTCAACTACTTTTTAATATTTTTAATTTTCTTTTTTTAAAAACATAATATTCAACGTTTTAGCGATTTCTAATAAATTTTTTACATTTATAAATGATGCGTTTTTACCATACATCATTCTAAATTGTTCCGTAATTTCGTTGGTATCCACATCAGAGATACCTATATTTCCATTATTTAATGTGTTAATATGTATAAAATAAGATAGAACTTCGTATCCTGATCGAATTACTTTTTTAATTTGATTTCTAGTGTGTTCTGCCGCTTTACGCCCTTGATACATATGAGTTAAATTATTAATTTCAACGGACAAATATGGAAGTCCGTCAGATAAATTTATAAAATAATAATCTTCGTCTGAATTTTTTGCGGGTAAGTTTTTTACTATTGGTTCAAAACATAACCCTTCAGGAGTTGTATTAGCCGGATAAATGTGACTAAAATCATTTTTTATTTTATTAAAAGAGTCTTTAGTTGAGTCGTATGCAATTACAACGTATGGCGTATATGTATTGGTACTAACTTTTACAGAGGTTCTAAAACTTACTACTACATTTACGTTATTAATCATTGAACATGCCTTACAAATAGCCACTACGGTTGTAAGTGTATTTCTCCACTTTTCTCCGCCCATCGAACTGCTAGCGTCTACACTAATATGAATGTTAGCGTTTTTATATTTATCCATTTGATTTGTAAAAAATACGGTTGGAGAATCAAAGGCAAGATCCGATAAAGTTCGTCTATCAATTTTTCCCGAAGACTTTCTCATGAATTTTGTTGTGTTTACAGAATTTCTAATTTGAAGTCGTTTCCCCAAAAGCTGTCCTAGACTGATTCCATTTCTAATACAGTTTTCATTTTCTCGATGAGTTAATACGTTATTACCATCGTTCAATGGAAATTTTTCATCCATCAATAATTCTCGTGTGAGATTTTTAACAAAAACGCAATCAACGTTTGTTCCGAAAAAATCTTCTCCCACTTTTATTAAGGTCATTCCGCTATTTTCTATATTAGATATGGTGTTATTATCTAATTTATTCAAACTCTTTTTAAGGAACTGATGATCCATAAATTTTTTTTGATTTTTAAAACTGTTTTTTACTTTTTCTATCAGAGTTTTTGTCAGTTTTTTAACGTTGCCGTTTTGTTTTTTCTCAGATTTAGATTCATCAGTTTTATTATCTTGGTCTGTATCATCGTTTGTATCGTCGTTTTTTACATTTTCTTCCTTGTTGTCTGAATCTGCGAGTTCTACATCTTTATTACTATTATCTGAATTTTTATCTTTTAAATTTGTGGATGGTTCGTCGTTATCCGCCTGTTCAGATTTATTTAAATGATTGTCACATTTAGATGTTGTTTTTGATCCTATTTCCGATTTTGTTTCTGTAGTATTAACATCTGATATATTTTTCAATATCAATTTAACACATTCGACGGCAGTTAAAAATCTATCGTTCGGAGTTTTCAAACGACTAATGTTTTTGTAATCTATCATTTTATAAATTTTTTCAAGATCTGGTAATGCTGCCAAATCGGTATTTTCGTTTGTAAAATTAAAAATTCTGAACGTATATGATTCCACATCTAAACTTCTGTACAATTCGCTTTTTAACGCAACATTATTTATTTTACTGTTAAAATATTTGTTATATAATTCTATGTAGTATCCTTGATAGCCTACGGATGTAGTATATACATACCAATCAATATATCGGTCTTCGACATAATTTATCATATCTTTGGTTAATTCCCACACCGATTCTTTGCTCATGTTAATTTTTTCGGATAATTCGTATATTTCTCTAGGAATTCTTTGCCATAAGGTCTTTAAAATGTTCATATCCGACAAAACTATATGAGCGGATTCATGTAACGCCAATCCAACAGTCACGTCGAAATCTTTTTTGCAACTTATCTTTGATGTAATGTAAATTGTTTCACCGTCGGTTGAACTGTTTCCCGATGTCTTAAATTTTACAGGTACATTTTTATTGGTTAATATTTTTACGAAATTTGAAATAGCCAGTCTATATGCGGCTAATTGTATCAAATTTAAATCTAATTTAGAATAATTTTCTTCTTCAACCGATTCCTCATTCAACCAAAAATCTGAATAAGTATCATTCATAATATTATATTTGTTTACGGCAACTAACTAAAATGGTACATTTACGTTATTTGATGGAATTGTAGATGGAACCGACGTCGTTTTTTTACCGCTAAAGGGATTTTCTGCCGTTATTCTAGGATCTTTTATATATTTTTGTACCAATTGTTTGACATATGTTCTTTCGCTATTAACTCCACCATCGTTATCAAAATTAGGATAAATTGCGCTTTCGGCAATTTCTTCTAAATTAAATCCGTCCACTAATAATTCTGTCATTTCTACAGACGCTCTAGTTGATAGAAAGTTAGTAAGTTTAGAATCTTCTTTTTTAATATTTATACGTGTATGAGCACAAATCTCCAAAATGTTTTCTAGTATAGATATTTTAGATGTGTCACTTATATTAAATCGTTCAGTTAATAATTTTAATTCTTCTTCAATTTTCAATGGATTCATTTCAATTTTAACCGAAAATCTATTAAGTAATGCTCTATCCATTACCCTAGTAGATGTGTATTCATTACCTATATTAGCCGTGGCAATAAAACTTACATTTTTAGCTACCTTGACCGTTTCTACATTGGATTTTTCGTCTAATCTCAGATATCTTTGAAGATCATCTAATACCGTCATTAAAATGTTCCATGCATCAGGATGAGCTCTGCTTATTTCATCTAATAAGATGATTGCGCCTTCAGTTCTAATTGCAGATACAAATGCGCTTTCATTAAAAACTGTTCCTGTGTTTTTGTCGAATTGGGTATTTCCTATCAAACTACATCTCGCATCTTGTGTGCTTCCCAAATTAAAATAAAAAAATTTATCGATTTTCTTTAAGGCTTTTGCAGCGCTAATAGCGGCCAATGATTTTCCACATCCTGTGGGTCCTACGATTAAGATATTTTTTCCACGTAAAACATTTCTTATCAAATATTTCCATTTCAAATCATCAATAATGAGTTCGGATGGTTTTATGTCTTTACACGAATTTATTATTTTTTTAATGTCGTTATTCACGATAACACTGTATCACCGACGGGTATCAGTGTCAATTTTTTAAAATTATAATTTACTTACTTTTAATTTTATGTGCGGGTAGATTTAATTCTTTGCCTTTTCCACCTTTTAAAACGTGTTTCTTTTCGACTTTACTCTGTTTAGGATATGTGTATTTAACTTTCTCGCCTTCACTTGGGTGTTCCGATTGTTTATTTACCTTGTTTACTTCTTTCATAGGTTGATTCGGTAAATCTTCTTCATTTACTACTTGATTTTCTTTATAGTCTTTTTGTTCGTTTTTCTTATCATTCAAAGATTTAATAGGATTTTGTTTGGTTTCAGGAAGTTCCGATCCTTTTACCCGATCATTTGTTTGTTCTGCGGATTTATTATAAGCCTTTTGAACGTAGTTGCCTTTTTCGTTTAATTTTTCTTTTACGAACTTTTTTAATTCATCTAAACTGTCATTCATATGTCTAGTTCTGTCGGTCCCATCTTTCGTATGAATTATATCATATGAATCCATATAATTTGGTCGAATGTGAAAATAATGCGGGAAACATCCAGAAATTTCGTATCCGCCGAGTTTACTTGGTTTCACACAATAATCTTTGCTATATTCTTTAACTACCTTATCTAAAGCGACCATGGATTCCTCAATGGATTTCTGAGTTTCCAATTTAATTTCTTCAATTGATTCTTTAATCAATGATGTTAGAATTTTTCTTTTAGACTCATCTAATTTAGAAAGTTCATCTTCCGCATCCAATTCGTATTTTTTTACATATCTATCGGATCCCAGATACACATAACCTTTATCTTTAGCGACTTGATCAGCAAATGTCAAAATTTCTTCTTGAACGGATTCCACTTGAGCGACATCTTTGATATGAGAATAAATTATATTAGATATATCATCATGATCCACATATGTTTCGTTTTCATTAAATAGTTTTTCGACCTCGGATTTTATAGTATCTACCATAGATTCAAGATGTGCTGGATTCATCTCGTTCAAAACTTCTTGTATCAACGACTTTAACTCAGAAATATTCATATATTATAAATATCATGTAAAAAAAGAATCGTTAATATTATTTTCGACATCAAAAGTCTGTATTTCGTCGGAATAAGTAGAAAGTTTTGGATATGGTAAAATTGGATGTTTTAGAGATTTTTTTAATTTTTTGTTTAAAATCTTATTGGATATAAATTTTATATATCTGTGTTTAGAACTTTCTTTCTTTCTCCAAAAAGTTTTACCTATTCTTTTTTTGAGATGTTCAATATTATGACTGCCCCACTTGGAAAACACCGTTCGACTGTGAATCCATTTATAATTTGGAGGACCATCTAAACTTATGCTATAATTAGGCATTAAACACAAACTATTGTTGCCTTGATATAAAAAGCCTGTAGCTTGATATATGATTCCTGAGTGATTTACTTCTGAATCCGAATAACTTACCACCGATTTTATATGTGGAAAATCTTTATTTAATTGTTTAAAAGATTCTGCAATACAATAACTTTCTATATTTTTACCATATCCGTCATGAATAAACAGTCTTACCAATTCAAATACTTCGTCTTTTGATAATAAATCGGATAATGAACTCGACACACTTCTTCCTACAGGTTGACTATAAACCACGCAACCAATTAATTTATCTACTGTGTCGTTAAAATATAAAAACTTCTCTTCAGTTTTATAAAAAATACCGTATGCAATCCTGCATAACGTCCATTTATGAGTATAATGGTTTTTTATAATAATATCTTTTGCTACTTTGCTGCTTATTGGTTTTAAATAAACTTTTTCAACATCACAATATTTTTCCATTAATATATGATGATGAAATAAACGAAAAGGTCAATTTTATTTAATTTTTAAACTTCCTATATAACCGTTATTATGAGTTTTTATCGCATTACACTCTACTAAGAATGTGTTTCCGTTGTCTCCAACCATTCTATAAGTATCTTGATACATTCTTCCATCCGTTACACAATCGTTCCAATGATCTACAACCCTTTCTCGATCTTCTTCATGTATTACGTTTTTCCAACCGTGTTCTAAAAAATAACTAATATCATGTTTAAATAATTTTGTGTATGCTGAATTTACCCATATACATTTTCCGTCACCAGAACTTTCAAAAATGGGTTCTTCTCTGTTATCCAAAATCCACCTCTGTCTGTGAAATATTTTTTCTGTAATTTGTGTGTTAATCGCCATCTGTTCGGATAAATGATTTACTTTATCTTTTATAGAGCCACCGCCGTTAGGTATAACTTCTTTGAAAATAACGTCGAGTTTATTTTGAAACGATAATAATTTTTCGTACTGTTTTTTTATCCATGTAATTATCCACGTAATCGTTTTATAAAGAGTGCCTATCAACCCTATTATTAGTATAATGATCTGTAAATTGTTTTCCATATCCATATATTAATTATAAATATAATTAATTTTTATAAAAGTTAAAAATGATTTACCTTATAGGACAAAATCCTCCGTCGCATTCTATTCCTTGAATAAGTTCTCCTGTAATAACTGTGTTGAAAATTCTGTGTTTTATTTTTTCCGTTCCACGGATATATTCTTCCTCTGTAATTTCTTGATAAGGAGCCTGTTTGAAACCATGTTCTTTGTGTAATAAAAAACTTACACTTTTAATGTTTTGTTTATAATTTTCGGATAACCACTTTTTTAATTTTTCTAATTCTTCCGATTTATAATAAGCCGTAACACTAACTGCATTGTCACTCCAAATCGATTGCAATTTCTTTACCATTTCCAATTGTTCGATTACGTTCATTTCTTTAGCGAGAATAGCGCCTTCTGGAGTTTTACATGGAAAATATACAACTACCGTGTCGTGATTTTCTGATCCATCAAGGTTTAACAAATATTCCACGTGATATCCGGAATCTTTACATATTTTTACTAATTTATCGCTAGAAGACATCCGGATGGTTCTCATGTAATATTTACTATATGACGGATGAATTCCAGGAGTGGCGCCTCCTAAAAGAGACAATGTACCACTTGGTTTTATGGTGGTAAGTTTTATACTTTCAGGCCAACCTTTTTGTTTGCTCCATTCTCTATCAAATTTTCTCAACATTACATAAGCTTTATCTAACCATTCTATTTTATTTAGTGATTGACAAATTCCTGTCACACCTAATCCCAACCTCATGTTTTTATGAACAATTTTATTAGTTTCGTCGTGGATAAAGGGAAGTGCAGCGATGGCTTTTTGAGTCTTATACAGTAATTTTGCACAATCAAAAAGTTCTTCTTCACTATCTATGTTGTTCAAATATAATTCAGATAAATTACAACATTCATAGTTAGATAAAGAAATTTCTGAACAAGGGTTGGTGCCTATGACATTATCGACGTCAGTAGGATACATTTCGTTTCCCTTTAACGGTCCATCTTTTAATCTTCCATGCGTCTGAGATAATGGCAAATTAAACAATCCATAAGGTTCTCCATTTGCATATCCTGTTTCCTTGTTTACTATATATCCATTTTTCCACACTTCTTCCATTATATGTTCAAATTCATCAACATATATAGTGTTATTGCTCATAGCTCGCCAGTTTGGGATATTCC
>Ga0194131_10002610_pt1 | contig 29381 bp, 25 predicted proteins | sample TA2KigO120mmetaG_FD_148631 | JGI IMG/M metagenome (GOLD analysis project Ga0194131, IMG submission 148631) | Freshwater microbial communities from Lake Tanganyika, Tanzania - TA2015053 Kigoma Offshore 120m | ecosystem: Environmental > Aquatic > Freshwater > Lake | place: Tanzania: Lake...
CGCCGCGGCCACCTCGTCGGCACCGCACGCCGCCCCTGCACGCCACGCCCGGCGCCGCGCCACGTCGAGCGCCTGCAGGACGACCGCCGCCTCCTCCGGGCGGAGCCGCGCCTCGATGCGGACCATGCCGTCGTCGGTGTCGCGCACCCGGACGAAGCGTGAGTGCTCCTCGTCCGCGAGGCTCGGCGGCTGTCCCGCTTCCGCATCGGCGACGACGCGACGGTAGCCGCGGCAGATGCGCTCGAGCTGCGACGCGGTGGCATGCGTCGCCATCTCGAGCAGCGTCGCCTCGGTCGCGGCGCTCGCGACGCGCGTGATCGCGCGCACCTTCGAGTAGCTGATCGCACCGCAGCGAAGCGCGTCGTCGACCAGCGGGAGCGTCGCGAGCGCGTGCGCCACGCGGACGCGCTCGCGGGCGGCGCCGAGTGCGAGGCCGATCCGCCAGTTGAGCCAGTGGGAACAAGAGAGAGCGCCGTGCGTCGCCCAGCCGCTGCCCTCGTCGAAGCGGCGGATCAGGGTCAGCAGCCGGTGCTCGGCGGCGTCGATGAGAGATGCCACCTCGGCGATCTCGTCGTCGAGCCGGTCGACTTCGGCGGGTGCGAGCGGTGGGGCGAGATACTCGAGCGCGGCGGAACGGATGCCGGATGTCGCGATCATGCGATGGCTGTACCATCGCCGTTTCGAGGGGGTCTGCGACGGCGCGTGCGCGGCGATCTCGGCGCGCGAGGGGCAACGCGGCCCCGCGCAACGCGCGTGCGCTGGCGGGCGTCGCAGGCGCGCGGCGGGGGCGTCTCGACGGTCCGGGCGCGATGACCGGGTGGCCCTCGCGAAATCCGTCAAGGGCTGCGCGCGCACAAACACGATTTGGCCAGAAAGCCACGATACGAACTTTCGGGCGTTAGAGTCAGATCCCCCGACACTTTCACTCGCCGATTCACGTGCGAAGCGGCCGCCCCAGAGACGCTCCTCGCAGGCAGTCGTCACGCTTCGAACCGAGGGCGCCGGAATCTCGGCTGTGGTTGATCGACGGCGACGAGCGGAGTCCTCGGCCGGCGACCGTGCGCCTTCCCGAACCTCATCGAACAGTTGCAGACTCGCATGGAGATGCACACGCCCCTTGATCCGCCTCGGCGGCAAGTGATGCCCGAAGCGCTTCGCTCCGCTCCGCGAAGAATCTGCTCGACGGGTGATTGACCGATGCTGCTTGCACGAACGATCTCGTGCGTGGGGCCTCCTCCCTGCTGCTGCTCGCCACTGCGACGGCGCAGCTCTCGCGAGGGCTCCTCGAGACCCGAGTTTCGCGCGCCCTCGCCGGTGTGACGCGTCGTTCCCGGGCTCCCTCGGAGCCGTGACTCCGCGCCTCCCACGCGACGCACGAGCACTTGCGATCCGCGACCTGCCGTTGTTCGACGTCCCCATGCCGCACCGCCCCGCGTCCCTGCGGAGGCTGCCGCACTACGGCACGCTGCTCGCCGCTCTGCTGCTCGACATCGTGCTCGCGCCGCTGCTGCTGACGCTCGGTGCGGGAATGACGGTCGCGCGGACCATCATGGTCCTGGTCCTGCTCAGCGCGTTTCTCGCCGTAGGCGCGGGCTGGATTGCGGGGCTCGGGCTGCTGGTCGCGGTCGCCGCGATGCTGGCGACCGAGGTCGTGCACAACGATGCCGCGCTCGCGATCGAGCTCGCGCTGCGGATCCTGTTCGTCGGCTACGTGATCCTGCGCATCACGCGCGAGATCCTGCGTCAGGGAGACGTCGTCACCGCCGACACCATCGCCGGTGCGGCGTGCGTGTACATGCTGCTCGGTGTCCTGTGGGCGAATGCATACCTGCTGCTCGAGCACCTGCGGCCGGGATCGTTCGCGATCCCGGCCGAGTGGCGGCTACCGGGCAACCAGGTCGGCCCTGCGCTGGTGTACTTCAGCTACGCCACGCTGACCACGGTCGGCTACGGAGACATCCACGCCGCCGGGCCCGCGGGCGGTGGGCTGGCGATCGTCGAGGCGATCGTCGGACAGCTCTTCCTCGCGATCACGATCGCGCGCCTCGTCGGACAGCACCTGTCCCGACGTGCTTGACGCGCCTCCGGGCAGCGACGGGGCCGGAGCTCGGCGCCGCTCAGACGTCCCACGCCGCGTGCAGCGCGCGCGGGTGGCGCAGCGTGCCGCCCTCCGGCGCGGCCCCCGCAGCATCCGGCAGGCGCAGCCCCGGCAGGCGCTCGAGCACCGCGTCGAGCGCGGTCAGCAGCTCGCGGCGCGCGAGGTGCGCGCCGGGGCAATACTTGACGCCGAAGCCGAAGGTCAGGACGTCCTGCGCCGGCCGGTCGGGGTCGTAGCGGTCGGCGTCGGCGAACACCGCGGGATCGCGGTTCGCCGACGCGAGCCCGAACAGCAGCAGCGTCCCCGGCGGCACCTCCTCGCCCGCGACGCGCAGCGGACGCGACGAGAGCCGCGGCAGATTCGCGACCGGCGGCTCGAAGCGCAGCAGCTCGTGCACCAGCGCCGGACGGAGCCCCGGCTCGCGGCGCGCACGCTCGAGCAGCTCCGGGTGCTCGAGCAGCGTGGAGAGCAGGTTGCCCATCGCGTGCGACGTCGTGGTCGCGCCGACCGCGAACAGCAGCCGTACGTGCGACAGCACGTCCTCGTCCGACAGGCGCTCGCCGTCGATCACCGCGTGCGCGAGTGCCGACAGCAGGTCCTCGCGCGGCTCGGCGCGACGCGCAGCGAGGATCGGGCCGAGGATGTCGGTGAATTCCCGTGCCGCCGTGGCGGCGCCCTCAGGGTCGCGCGGGTTCAGCAGCTGGTCGGCCCAGTGCCGCATGTCCTCGTCGCGCGCGCGCGGGATGCCGAGCTTCCGCGTGATGGCGTAGTACGGCAGCACGCCGGTGAGCTCCTCGACCAGATCGCCGGTACCGCGCGGCGCGAAACGGTCGAGCAGCTCGTGCACGAGGGCCACCAGCTCGCCCTCGTTGAAGCGCGCGATCGCTCCCGACTGGAACGCCGGCATGGCGAGCTTCCGGTAGAGGTGGTGCTCGCGGTCGTCCATGCTGATGAACGTGCGGCCGACGATCTTCTCGACCGTCTGCTGGTAGGTCGGGCCGCCGGGCAGCGACGCGTCGTCGCGGAACGCCTCGCGCACGTCGTCGAAGCGCGAGACGAGCAGCGCCGTCATGCCGTAGAACGGCACCGGCACCAGCGCGCCGCGCGCGCGCAGCTCCGCGTGCAGGCGGTGCAGCTCGTCCCCGGGCAGCGGGTCGGTGCCGATGTCGAAGCCGGACGCGGGCGACGCGAGGCGTTCCATGCTCCCGGCAAAGAGCAATCCGCGCGGCGGGTCAACCCGGACCGGTCCGTGCCGGGCCGACGGTTCCCGGGCCGTGCGCCGCCCGCCCCGCGGGCTGCGCCGCTTTCCCCGCGGCGGCCAGCTCGCGGAGCGCGCCCTGTCGTGATCTCCCGCGTCGTCGAACCGCCGTCGTTGACCGTGCTGCGCCGCGTCCGATACGTCCGCGGGGTGAGCCTACGGCAGCGCCTCGGGCGCGGGATCGCGCTCGTCCTCCTCGCGCTGGCGGTGTTCTGGACGCTCGGCGAGATCGTGACGCGCGCCGCAGACCTGGTCGACCGGCTGAACGGTTTTCCGCGCAAGCTGTTCGTCGCGACCGACGAGCCCGACCTCGGCTACCGCCTGCGCCCGAACGTCGACACCGAGGCGCGCGGCGTGCACGTCGTCACGAACTCCCTCGGTCTGCGCGGCCCCGAGGTCGCACGCGCGCCGGCGCCAGGCACCGAGCGCGTGCTGGTCCTCGGCGACTCGGTCGCCTTCGGCTTCCGCCTCGAGCAGGGCGAGACCTTCCCCGTGCTACTCGAGCAGGAGCTCGAGCAGCGCGACGGCGGCTCGTTCGAGGTCCTGAACGGCGGCGTCGAGGGCTACAACACCGTCAACCAGCTGGCCTTCCTGCGCTCGTCGCTGCTCGAGCTCCAGCCGTCGACGATCGTCGTCGTGTTCAACCTGAACGACTACGACCACGGCCCGGTGATGGGCCCGCTCGGCGTGCTCACGCTCGACCAGTCGCAGCGCGTGAAGAGCGACTCGCTGGCGATGCGCTCGGAGCTCTGGCTGCTGCTGCGCTGGCTGGTCGCGACGCAAGGCCGGGTGTGGATCGGCCAGGGTCCGGCGCCGACGGTGACGCCCGCGCCCGGCGACGAGAGCCCGTTCAACCCGTTCGACCGATTCGTCTCGGTGCTGCGCAAGAAGTACTACGCCGAGCCGACCGACGAGCGCTGGCCGCGCATGGTGGGGGCGCTGCGCGACCTGGCCGCGCTGTCCCGCGAGCGCGGCATCCGCCTGGTGATCGCGATCGTGCCCGACGGCGACCAGATCGGCGTCGCATCACCGGACCTCACCCCGCAGCGGAAGCTCGCCGAGGTCTGCCGCACGCTCGGGCTCGACTGCATCGACCTGCAGCCGAGCTTCGCCGCCGCGGGCGACGCGATGCTCTACCTCGACATCATGCACCCGAACGCGGCGGGGCAGCACATCATGGCGCGCGAGGTGGCGGCGCACCTGGTGGCGACGCCGCGGAAGTAGCACGGGTCAGGCGCGGTCGGCGCCGTACATCGCGTCGAGCGTGGCGAGCAGCGTGCTCGTCGAGCGCCTTGCCGAGCCGCACGTCTGGGGCGCCGTCAGGCGTGTCGTTCAGGGACGAGGTCGCTCGGGCCGCAGCAAAAGGCGTTGGGCGCACCCGCAAGCCCGTGTACCCGGTCGTCGACTCGGAAGCTTGCTGCGGTTCGCCTCTTCCGAGTATGTTGCCGAGTACGTGGACCTGGTCGAGATCTTGAAGCGCCCCGAGGGCAAGACGCTGGAGTTCAAGCGTGACCTGTCCTCCCCGGACGGGGCGCTCAAGACCATCGTCGCCTTCGCCAACACGTCCGGCGGCACCTTGCTCGTCGGCGTGGAGGACCGCACCCGCCACGTTCGCGGCGTGCCCGACGCCCTCGACCTCGAGGAGCGTCTGGCCAGCCTCGTCAGCGACCGCATCAGCCCGCGCCTCGTCCCGGAGATCGAGATCCTGCCCTGGCGTCGGTCGCAGGTGGTGGCCCTGCAGGTCCATCCGAGCCCGAGCCGCCCGCACCACCTGATCCGCGAAGGATCCACCACGGGTGTCTATGTCCGCGTAGGCTCCACCAATCGGCGCGCCGATGCCGAGCTGATCGACGAGCTGCGCCGCTACGCGCGAGGCGAGGGCTTCGACGAGCAGCCCATGCCCGGGCTCGACTCGGAAGCGATCGACTTCCGAGCTGCTTCCGAGTCGTTCGCGCCGGTCCGCGCGCTCGCCCGCCGCGACCTGGAGACCTTGCGCATCCTCACGGAACACCAGGGCTGCAAGGTGCCGACCTTGGGCGGGATGATCCTCTTCGGGCGGGAGCGCGAGCGGCACTTCCCGGACGCCTGGATTCAGGCGGGGCGATTCGCAGGCATCGACAAGAGCCAAATCCTCGACCGCGTGGAGATCCGCTCGATTCCCACACGCGGCGTCGAAGAAGCCGTCGCCTTCGTGCAGAAGCACGCGTGGCACGGTGCCGCGATCGGCGCCGTGCGCCGGGAGGACCGCTGGAGCGTGCCGCCGGAGGCGGTGCGCGAGGCCATCATCAACGCGGTGGTCCACGCCGACTACGCTCAGCGCGGCGCGCCGATCCGCCTGTCGATCTTCGACGATCGCCTCGAGATCGAGAACCCGGGCCTCCTGCCCTTCGGTCTCACGATCGAGGACCTGCCGCGCGGCGTCTCGAAGCTGCGCAACCGGGTGATCGGCCGTGTCTTCCACGCCCTCGGCCTGATCGAGCAATGGGGCAGCGGCGTCCAGCGCATGAGCGCTGCGTGCCATGCCGCCGGCCTCCCCGCGCCGGTCTTCGAGGAGATCGCGACGCGGTTTCGTGTCACGATCGCCACGACCCGGGTCGGCCCGAGGGTGGTCGAGGAGACGGACAGGGCCATCCTCGATGCGCTCGGCGGAGCGAACGGACTCGCCACGAGCGAGATCGCCGCGGCGATCGGCCTCTCTCCCCGCGCGACTCGCACGCGGCTCGCGCGTCTCGTCGGCCGCGGGCTCGTGCGCGAGATCGGCACCGGCCCGCAGGATCCGCGGCGGCGCTACTTCCCGGCCGAGCAGGGACCGGCATGAGCCCGACGCCCGAACAGCAGGCGCGCATCGGAATCGACGCCGCACTCGAAGCCGCGGGGTGGATCGTCCAGGACCGCGCGGCGATGAACCTTGCCGCCGGGCCGGGGGTGGCCGTGAGAGAGTTCAAGATGGCGCCCGGGCACGGATTCGCCGACTACCTGCTCTTCGTGAACGGGAAGGCGCTCGGCGTGCTCGAGGCCAAGCCGGCCGGCTACGCGCTGACCAACGTGGAGCTGCAGGCCGACAAGTATGCGACCGGCCTCCCTGCCGGGCTCAACCTGATGCTGGGCGATCGAGCGCAATGTCAAGCACCTACCGTGAGACGACGCCCCAAAGCCGCGACGCAAGGGTTGCGGAGGCACCGGCCCCTCGTCATGATCCGCAGCATGTGGCAGTGATTCTCTAGAGCGCCAGGCCCAAGAGGCTCGCGCGCGCAACCTCGCGGGTCGTACGTCCCGGAACGAAGGCGGCTTCCTCGGTCACCCGTGACGACGATGCATGGTGGGCGAGCCTGTCGGTGGCCGATCGCGTCCGCCTGGCGTTCCAGCTGAGCGTGGAGCAGTGGAGGCTGCATGGCTGGGAGGAAGACGCGTCTCGCGGCCGACTTTCGCGATCTGTTGCACGCGTTCGTCGCCCACGACGTGCGCTTCCTCGTGGTCGGAGCGTGCGCCCTCGCGGTCCTCGGAAGACCGCGCGCGACGGGTGACCTCGACGTCCGGGTCGAACCCACGCCCGAGAACGCCGAGCGCACGAAGGCGTCGCTCCACGACTTCGGCGCACCGCTGAGCGGGCTGGTCGCCGCCGACCTGGCGACTCTCCCGTCCCGTGAAATCCCCCTCAACCAACCCCGAACATCACGTCGAGCGCCGCCACCAGCACGCCGAGCGGATCGTTCACCGTTCCGCGCGCGCGATACGCGACGTGCTGGTCCGGACGCACGAGCAGCGCGCCGTCGGCGGGCATGCCGGCCGTCCGGGTCCACCAGTCGTCCGCTGCACGCGGGGTCGTTCACCCAGAAGAGCACGCCCGGTCGCGCACCGACCAGCGGCCGCAGGTCGGCGCGGAAGTGGATCATGACGAAGCACTGCAGGCGCTCGGGGCCTTCCTGCGCGACGCCGAGCCACTTGCGGACCGGGCTGCCGGCGCCGTCGGCGCCGAGCAGCCAGCGGCTGCGGATCTCGCGCGTGCGGCCCGACGCGTCGGTCACGGCCGACGTCACTCCGTCCGCGTCCTGCGTGGCCGACGTCCAGCGCTCGCCCCAGCACGGCTCCGCCGCGCCGGACGCGCGCAGCGCGTCGAGCAGGATCGGCTCGAAGCGGTGCTGCGACAGGTTGCGCAGCGGCGTCGGCGTCAAGCTCAGGACGGCGTCCTCCTGCCGCTCGTACGGCAGGCTGCCGAGGATCTCGCCGCCGAGACGCGTCACCCAGTGCGTCTCGCCGGCGTCCGCCGGCGACTGCGACGCCGCGGCGATCGCGTCCATGTCGACCCCCGCCTGCCGGCAGATCTCGAACGTCCGCGCGTTGATCGCGTGCGCGGCGGGCGCCTGCGACGGCGCGCTGCGCCGCTCGACGATGCGCGCATCCACGCCGAGGCGCTGCAGCAACAGGCCGAGCATCATGCCCGTCGGTCCGGCGCCGACGATCAGGACGGGGATGTCGAGCTCCGCCATCACGCGGCTCTCCTACACCAGCCCCGGATAGGCGCCACCGTCGAGCTGGAGATTCTGCCCGGTGATGTAGCCGGCGCCCGCACCGCACAGGAACGCGCAGGCCTCGCCCATCTCCTCGGGGCGTCCGAGCCGGTGCGCCGGGATGTGGCGCTTCATCTCCTCGTACGCCTCGTCCACGGTGATGCCCTTCACCGCGGCGGTGAGATGCGCGATCTGCACCTGGCGGTCGGTGTCGATGCGCTCGGGCAGCAGGTTGTTGATCGTCACGTTGGCCCACGCGACCTGCTGTGACAGCGCCTTGCACGCGGACGTGAGCCCCGAGCGCGCGCCGCACGAGAGCCCCATCGGCGCCTGCGGCGCCTTCACCATCGCCGACGTGATGTTGACGATGCGCCCGAAGCGGCGCTCGATCATGCCGTCCACGACCGCGCGGATCATCGCCAGCGGAGCGAGCATGTTCGACTCCAGCGCGCCGAGCCACGCCGCGTGGTCCCAGTCCTGGAAGCGGCCCGGCGGCGGGCCGCCGTTGTTGTTGACCAGGATGTCGGGCGCGGGACAGGCGGCCAGCAGCGCTTCACGCGTCGCCGGGTCGGCGATGTCGCCGGCGACGGTCGCGACGCGCACGCCGGCTTCCGCCGCGATCTGTGCCGCCGTCGCGGCGAGCGTCTCGGGGTTGCGCGCGTTGATCACCAGCTCGACGCCCTCGTGCGCGAGCGCCGTCGCGCAGGCGCGGCCGATGCCCTTGCTCGCCGCGCACACGATCGCTCTCTTCCCGTGGATCTTCAGGTCCATGCTTCCTCCTTCGTCCCCGGCCGCGTCAGAAGTCGAGGTCGGGAGGCGGCAGCGGGCCCCACCGGCTGCCACCCGCCTCGAAGATCGGGAACGTCTTCGCCTCGACGCTCGCGTCGAGCAGGTCGCCGTCGGTCCAGTGCTCGACCGTGAAGCCGAGCGGGTCCTTCCAGTAGTCGAAGATCTGGCCGCCGAGGATGTGTCGGCCGACGCCCCAGTAGTGGCGCGCACCCGCCTGCGCGAGGCGGTCGTGGCCGAGCATGAGGTCGTCGAAGTCGGCGACCTCCCAGGCGACGTGGCCGAGCTTCGCCTCGCCCATCTCGACCAGCAGCAGCGTGTGGTGGTCGGCCGGTGCCGCACCCTTGTCGCAGCGCGCGAAGCGGCCGATCGGCTTCTCCGGTCCCTCGAGGAAGAAGTCGTCGGAGACCAGCATGCCGAGGTGGCGGCGGTACCACTCCCAGAGCCGCGGCGGGTCGCCGGTCTTGATCGCCGCGTGGCCGCAGCGCTTCACCTGCGACGGCCCGGCCGCGACGCGCTGCAGAGCTCCGACGCGCACGCGCGCGGCGCCGGTGTTGAGCGGCTCGTGGCCGCGGACCGGCAGCGGCGGCAGCGTCGCGATGCCGTGCACGACGTCGATGCTGCGCCCGTCGGGGTCGGCCAGCCGGACGACTTCGCCGCCGCCCGGCTCGTCGAGCGCCTCGACCTTGCCGCCCGTCGCCGCGGCCAGCGTGCGCAGGTCGGCGGCGCTCGCGGCGTGGAAGGCGAAGCCCAGGAAGCCCGGCTCGCCGCGGTGCGTGACGTGCAGGTGGTGCTGCCCGTCGGTGCCGCGCATGTACAGCGCGTCGTCGGTGCGCGCCGCGCGATGCATGCCGAACTCGACGAGGAACTTCTCCATCGCGTCGAGGTCCGGCGCCGAGAAGCGCGGGAACGCGAGGTCGGTCACACGGATGATGGGATCGCTCATGGTCGCCACCATACGCCCGTCCGCTTTGCCTTGCTGTGCCGCGCGGGCCATTGTCTTGGCTGCGCGCGCCAGTTCGGTGCAGCCGCCTGGTCGCGCCATCCAGCGCCGATGCAGCCGCGAACGTCCAGCAGCAAGTCCACCCTCGGCACGCGGAGTGCCACCCTCCTGCGCGCCGTCGAGGCGCGCGGCGCCGACGCGGACGCGATCGCCCGCGAGCTCGGGCTCGACCGCAGCGCTCTCGGCCCCGAGCAGCGCGTGCCGCGGGACACGCTGAACCGGCTCTGGGAGCTCGCCGTCGCCGCGACGGGCGACCCCGCCCTCGGCCTCGATGCGCCACGCCACGCGTCCCAGACGACGCTGCACGCCCTCGGCTACGCGGTGCTCGCGAGCGCCACGCTGCAGGACGCGCTCGAGCGCCTGGTCCGCTACCGGCGCCTCGTCGGCGACGTGCTGTCGCTGCGCCTCGCCGACCTCGGCGACCGCTACCGCTTCGAGATCGACGTGTCCGCCGACCCCGGCGTGCCCTACCACGCGGTCGACGCGATCGCGTCGATGTGCGCGCGTCAAGCTCGGGTGCTGCACCGGCCGCGCGTCTGCAACCCGCTCGCGGTGACGTTCGCACGCCCGGCGCCGTTCGACGTGAAGCCCTACCTCCACTTGTTCCGCGCGCCGGTGCGCTTCGGCGCGGACGTGAACGCGCTCGAGTTCACGCGTGCCGACGTCGAGGACCCGCTGCCCGCCGGCAATGCGGAGCTCGCGCGCGGCAACGACGAGGTGCTGGCGAAGTTTCTTGCGCGCCTCGAGCAGCAGCGCGTCTCGACCCGCGTGCAGCAGGCGCTGCTCGCAGCACTGCCCGATGGTGCGCCGTCGAAGATGGCGATCGCGCGCAAGCTCGGCATGAGCGCGCGCACGCTGCAGCGCCACCTCGCCGACGAGAGCACGTCGTTCAAGGACCTGCTCGACGGCGCGCGCGCCGATCTCGCGCGCACGTACGTCGCAGAGCGTCGCCTGTCGGTGACGGAGATCGCCTTCGTGCTCGGCTTCGCCGACACGAGCGCGTTCTCGCGCGCGTTCAAGCGCTGGACGGGAGCGTCGCCGCGCGACTGGGCGAGCCGGCGCCGCGCCGGGTTGCATCGGTGATGTCATGCATGCAACCACGCCTGCATGAGTCAGCTCACACTGAGGCTGCCCGACAGGCTCGCCAGCCAGCTCAAGGGAGCAGCCGGGTCCAAGGGACAGAGCGTCAATCGCTGGGCGACCGACGTCCTGCGTGCTGCCGTCGACCCATGCTTCGCCGGCAGCGTCGCCGACGAGCTGCGTGAGCGCCTGGCGCGTGCCGGCCGCCTCACCAACGCGCCTCGAAGCAAGCGGGCTCGCCCGAGTCCGAAAGCGGTCGCCCGCGCCCGCGCAGCCGCCTCGCGCGGTCGGCGGTTGAGCGCGATCGTGTCGGAGGGCCGCGGTTGAGCGCATTGCGGACTCTTCCGCTCTGGTCAAGCTCTACGCCGAAGAGCCCGGGAGCGACACGCTGCGATCGCTCGATGTCATCGTCGTTTCGTGTCTCGCACGCGTCGAGGTGGTCGCCGCTTTCTGGCGCAAGCATCGCCTCGGCGAGCTCGCCGAGACGGATGCGATCGTCCTGTCTTCGGATTTCGAGGCGGACTTCTTCGGTACGCTGGACGAGATGCCGAGATTCGTGGTGATCGACATCGTCGCCGACATCCTCGATCGCGCTGCGCCCTTCACCGCGGTCCGCGGGCTGCGCGCCTACGATGCCGTGCATCTCGCCAGCGCCTGCGCGGCGCGCGACGTCGACCCGAGGTGCAACGACTTCGCATGCGCCGACCGCTTCCTGCGACGGGCCGCGGCGGGCGAGGGTTTCGCGCTCGTTCCTTGAGCAGGCACCCTCCTCGCCCTGCAGGCCTCGAGCGTGACGGCCAGCTGCACGTCGGTCGTACGCGCCTTCGCGACGCGTGGCGCGCGCGCCGCTCGGCGTACGCGGCGGGCGTTCGATGCTCAGGGAACTTCCGCCACCGCCCCGTACGTCACGAGCTGCATGGTCGACATCCGCGCGGAGAACTGCACGCGGCCACCGTTCGGCGGGATCGTCTGCGAGCTCAGCGTCGCGGGCACGCTGTCGAGGACCTGGCCCGCGTAGTCGATCTGCTGCACGCGCACGGTCACCCCGCTCACCGGAGTGGTGCGGTCGTTGACGACCGTCCCGGACACGTCGGTGAACGCCGTGTTCCCGGCCGGCTGCGCGCGCAGGTCGGTGACCACGATGCCCGCCGCGACCGGCGTCGCGAGGTCGCGCTGCACCGCAGCGCACGAGGCGAACAGCGCCAGGGCGAGAAGGGCCGCGAGCGCGGGCCCGCGTCCGGATCCGTCGCGCGAAGGTGCTCGAGGCGTCGAAGGGTCGCTCATGGGCGCGATCATAACACATCGGCCTCCGGCGCCGCACGCGGACCCGAGTGCCGGCGTCCGCGGTCGCACCGTCGAAGTGCTCACCACGAGCACGGAGGCTGCGTGAAGGCCGCTTGCGTGGCGCGGCATGGAGCGCGTCCTCGACGCGCTCCACTCTCTCCGTCATCTCGACCCGAGCTAGAAGCCCTCGTCCGCAGGCCGGCCGGCGCCCTCGCGCGGCCGCTCGGGCCGCCGTGGCGCCTCGTCGGGCACGAGATCGGGATCATCCGGCGCTGCCGGAGCTTCCGGATCCGGCGCCTCCGGGTCGTCCGGCAGCGGTGCCAGGGTCGGCGTCGGCCTCGGCTTGCGCGTCGCCGCGGGCGCGCCGCCGACGCCGGGCGACGCGCCCCTCGGCGTCGGCGTCGGACGTCCCGGCAGGTCGACGCCCTCGGGGACCGGCAGCTCGCGGATGGGGCGCCCCTCGAGCGCCTGCTCCATGAAGTCGGTCCAGATCGGTGCTGCGAGCTTGCCGCCGGTCGCCTTGCCGAGCGTGCGGTCGGCGTCGAAGCCGACCCAGACGCCGGTCACGAGGTCGGGCGTGAAGCCGACGAACCACGCGTCCTTCGAGTCGTTCGTGGTGCCGGTCTTGCCGGCCGCAGGACGCCCGAGCTTCTTCGCCGCGGTTGCGGTGCCGCGCTGGACGACCTCGCGCATCATGTCGGTCACGATCCACGCGGTGCGCGGGTTCAGCACGGTCTCGAAGCGCGGACGCACGCCGGGGAAGTCGACCGGGATGCCGTTCGGATCGGTGATCTCGGTGACGAACACCGGGTCGAAGCGCTTGCCGAGCGTCGCGAACACGCCGTAGGCGCGGACGAGATCGAGCAGCGTCACCTCGCTGCTGCCGAGCGCCAGCGACAGGTTGCGCGGGAAGTCGGTCGGGAAGCCGAACGCGCGCAGGTGATTGCGCAGCGGGTCGAGGCCGACGTCGAGCGCGAGCCGGACCGACACCGTGTTGAGCGACTTGGTGAGCGCCACGCGCAGCGGCACCGAGCCCATGTACTTGTTGCCGAAGTTCTTCGGCGTCCACGCGCCGCCACGGCCGTCGGGCAGCGAGATCGGCGCGTCGAGCACGACGGTCCCCTGCGTGTAGCCCTTGTCGACCGCGCTCGCGTACACGAACGGCTTGAACGACGAGCCCGGCTGGCGGCGCGCGAGCACGGCGCGGTTGAACACGCTGCGCTCGTAGTCGAGCCCGCCGACCAGCGCCTTCACCTCCGCGGTCTCGGGGTCGATCGCGACCAGCGCGCCCTCGACGAAGCTCCGCGGGTCGGGGCGATCGGCGTCCGCGTCCGCCGCGCGCTTGCCGCGCTTGCCGCTGCCGAGGCGCTTCTGCAGTGGTGTGAGCGCCTTCTCGAGCGCCGCCTCGGCCGCGCGCTGCATGCGCAGGTCGACCGCGGTCTTCACCTGCAGACCGAGCGCCGCGTACTCGTCGCCGAACTCCTCCTCGAGGAGCCGCCGCACCTGGTCGACGTACCACGCCGCGGCCGGATCGGTGACCGACTCCGGCGGCGGTGCGAGCACGATCGGCGTCGCGAGCGCGTCGGCGTACTCCTGCTGCGTGATGAAGCCCGCGATGCGCATGCGCTCGAGGACGTAGCGCTGGCGCGCGAGCGCCTCCTCGGGGTGGCGCCGCGGGTCGTAGCGGCTCGGCGCCTGCGGCAGGCCGGCGAGCAGCGCCGCCTGCGGCAGCGTCAGCTCCGACGGCGGCACGCCGAAGAAGCCGTGCGAGGCCGCCGACAGGCCGTACGTCCGGCTGCCGAAGTAGATGTGGTTCAGGTACAGGTAGAAGATCTGGTCCTTGGTGAGCTTCGCCTCGATCTCGAGGGCGAGGATCATCTCCTTCGCCTTGCGCTCGAAGCTCCGCTCCGGCGACAGCAGCAGCTGCTTGACGACCTGCTGCGTGATCGTGCTCGCGCCCTGCACGATCTCGCCCTCGCGCAGGTTCATGTAGACCGCGCGCGCGATGCCCTGCGGGTCGATGCCGCGGTGCGTGTAGAAGTCGGCGTCCTCCGCGGCGAGGAACGCGCGCCGCACGCCGAGCGGCACCTGCTCGATGGGCATCAGGTAGCGCCGCTCGACGTAGAACTCCCCGATCAGCGTGCCGTCCGCGGCGTAGACGCGGGTCGCGGTCGGCGGACGGTAGTCGAGCAGCTCGGCCGCGTCGGGCAGGTCCTGCGTGAGCTCGCGCCACACCGCGAACGACGCCGCCACCGCGATGCCGGCGATGGCGAGCGTGGTGAAGAACAGCACGCGGAACACGAAGCGGAACGTGCGGCGGATCACGGCGTGCCTCCGAAGCCGGCCGGCAGCGCCGGTGCGGACGCCGAGACGCGTGCGCGCACGCCGGGCGACGCGTCGAGCGTCGGCGTCCGCGACAGCGACACGCGGTTGCGCGCGACGCCGTGGCGTCCAGCGAGCAGCTCGAGGGCGCGCGTCAGGCGTGCGGTGGACAGCGTGAGCAGGCGGTCCTCGGGGATCGCCGGCCGTTCGGCGACCAGGCGATCGAGCAGCGCCTGGTCGTCGGCGGAGAGGCGGCCCGGTCCGCCGGCCGCGCGCTCGTCGAGCGCGTCGCGGATGCGCTTCTCGTCGTCGCGCACGCCGAGCGCGCGCAGCACGCCCATGAAGCCGCCGCCCTCCGCGAGGTCGTCCTTGACCACCTGCTCCCCGAGCCACTGGCGGTCCTCCGCCGTCATCGGCGCGGACAGCTCGACGACCAGATCGGGCCGGCGCGCGAGCATGTCGGAGATCTGCGCGACCTGCCGCAGGCCCGCCGGCGTCGGGTCGGAGCGCCCGGGGAAGTACGCGATCAGCAGCGGTCCCTGCGGCAGCGGCTGACGGGCGCGGCTCACCGCCTGGCGGATGCCGCTCGCCACCTGGTCCGCGAGCGGCGGGACGGACGCGGCACCGGACGCGCCACGCAGCGACAGCGGCACGATCACCTCGCCGTCGGAGTCGCGCATCTCGCTCATCGCCGCGTCGAAGGACATGCCGAGCTGGCGACGCAGCTCCGGATCGTCGGCCGCCAGGTACGGCCGCTCGAGGACCAGCGTCACGTCCGCGTTCCAGCGCTCGCGTCCGATCCAGCCGCTCATCAGGAACGACCCCGTGCCGCCCGCGAACGGGTACGGCAGCCCGGCATCCTCGAGGAAGCGCGACGCTTCGGCCAGCGGGACCGACTGGCCGGCAGCCTGCACGTCGACGCCGCCGCTCGCGGCGACGCCGCCGATCTGCAGCGTGCCGAGCCGGCGGTCGCGCGCCTGCAGCACGACGTACGAAACGTCGCCGTCGGGCAGCCGGATGCCGCGTGCGGCGGCGTCCTGGATCGTCATGTCGAGCAGCGGCTTCGGCCGCAGGATCCGTACGACCTCCTGCTCGCGCGGCGGGCCGACCAGCAGGTCGACGACGATCGGCTGGATCGACCGCACGGGCTCGAGGTCGGTGAGGACGATGCGTCCGCTCGACGCGCGCAGCGCATCGAGCAGGATCTCGGTCGGCGGGGCGTCGGCCGCCGCGTCCGCACCGGCGCTCGCGGCCGGCGTCGGCGTCGACGAGGGCGACGGAGCTGGAGTCGGCGGCGCGAACGCCGACGGCCGCATGTCGCCGGACGCTGCGAACAGCTCCGCGGGGAACGGCGGCAGCACCCAGCCGTGGTCGGGGTGGCGCACGAGCTGGACGTAGGACGTGCGCATCACCGCATCCGAGAACGCGATCTGCGCCGGCTCGAGCTTGCCGCGCTTCTCCATCGCCGGACGCACGTGCTTGAGCTTGACGTCGAGCCTCGCCGCGCCGACCGCGAACATGCCCGGGTCCGGCGCCGCGACCCAGAGGTCGGCGATGCGGATCGCGCCCTTCACCGCGACCGGCGGCTCGTCCTTGGCGACGCGCGGCTCGATCTCGACCTCGAGGTCGACCGACGCGCGCCCGGCCTGCACGAGGTCGGCCCACGCGACGTCCGACGCGCGCACCGCCGAGGGCACGTCGATGTCGTTCGCGATCAGGTGGCCGGCGATCGACAGCCCGCGTCCGATGCGCGTCGTGCCGTCGAAGGTCGCGCCGACCGGACCGTAGCGCAGCGAGGCGCGCAGCGGCGACCAGTACGCCGCCGGGCCGAGGTCGTCGGCCGAAAGGCTGGCGGGCAAGACCGCCACGCTGCCGTCGCCGCGCGGCACCCGCACCTGCGCGCGCGGCGCGGTCAGCTTGCCGACGCGCCACGTCCACGCCGGCGGCTCCTTGCCGGCGCGCGGCTTCGCCGCCGCTCCGCGCACCGGCTCGGGCGTCGCGAGCAGTCCCGTGAACAGCGGCAGCGGGTCGCTCACGTCGGCGCGTCCCGCGATGCGCGCACCGTGCAGCGTGACGCTGTCGGCGATCACGCGCCCTCCGAGCAGGTCGATCGCGTCGACGTCGATCTCCGTCCGGCGCACCGTCAGCGCGGACTCCTCGATCGACGCGACGCCGACCGCGAACCGGCGGATCGACAGCCGGCCCGACGCACGGTCGCGACGGCCGGGATCGCGCTGGTAGTGGAGCTGTCCCGACAGCAGCCCGACCACGTCGGTGAGTCCGGTCTCGGGCAGGAAGCGCTTCAGGCGCGACACCGGGACGTCCCTGGCGCGCAGCAGCGCGTTCACCACGAGTCCGTTGTCGCCCACGTCGGAGCTGCCGTCGACGCGGATCCGGCCGCCGTCGAGCACCGCATCGATGCGCAGGTTCGGCGCGCGGCCGAAGGCGCTCACGCGCCGCGGCTGGGTCGCGAACTGCGCCTCGCGGACGCCGACCTCGATCGCCTCGGTGCCGCCGTCGAAGGAGCCCGGCAGGCGGAGGCGCGCGTCGTTCATGGCGACGCGGCCGAGCTCGAAGCTCCAGCCGGGCGCGATCGGCGTCGCCGGATCGCTCTCGAGGAGCCGCGCGAGCTCGACCCCGCCCTCGGAGAGGCGTGCGACGTCCACCATCGCCGACTCGAGGCCGAGCTCGCGCACCACCAGCGCGCGGTGCATGAGCGGCAGCCACTGCAGGTCGGCCCGGATGCGGCGCGCCTTCAGCGCGGGCGGGCCGTCCGCGCGGCCGAGCTCGCGCACGCGCACGTCGTGCAGCGTGAGCACGGCGTCGATCGGTGAGAAGGTCATGTCGCCGACCACGACGTTCGCGCCGAGCACGCGCGACAGCCGGTCCTCGACCATCGGCGCGAGCACGATCGGCAGCGCGAGCCGCGCGGCGACCACGAGCCCGACGACCGTCAGCCAGAAGACGGTCCGCCGTCCCCAGCGCCGGCGGCGGCCGGGCGGCGCAGCTCCGCCGTCGGGCGGGGGCCCGTCAGGCGGCGAGAAAGGCGGATCCGGGACCAAACCTTGCGATGGTATCGCCCGGAAATCGCCGCACAAGCGGAGAACGCGCGTGCGGCGCCGGTGGCGTGCGGATCCGTCCGGGGTTCGCCGGCGTCAGCCGCCCGGCACCGTGACGGTGTCGGTGTCGCGGCCGGAGCGGAGGATGCGGCCGGGCGTGTCGCCGGTCTCCTTCCCGTCCACGACGATGTCGCGGCCGTTCACCAGGACGCGCGACACGCCCTTCGCCTCGCAGAACATGCGCTCGGTGCCTCCGGGCAGGTCGGCGCGCGTCTGGATGGTGCCGCTGCCGACGGTCTTCGGGTCGAACAGCACGAGGTCCGCGCAGGCGCCCGGCGCGATGCGGCCGCGGTCGCGCAGACCGAACAGCGCCGCCGGAACGCCGGTCATCATGTGCACCGCCTCCTCGAGCGGCAGCAGCTGGCGGTCGCGCACCACCTCGCCCAGGAACGCCGTCGGGTAGCCCGAGCCGCACATGCGGTCGAGGTGCGCGCCGGCGTCGGAGCCGCCGATCATCGCGCGCTCGTCGCGCCACACCTCGACGCGGAGCTTCCACGAGTCGACGTCGTCGTCCGTGGGCAGGGGCCACAGCGCGGTCCGCAGCTCGTCGGCGACCACGATGTCGAGCAGCGTGTCGAACGGGTTCTTGCCGATCTCGGCGGCGATGTCCGAGACCTTGCGGTGCGCGAAGTCGCGGTTCTGCGGCGCGAACGTCTCGCCGACCTGGAAGCGCTCGCCCTTCGCGAGCGCACCGAACACGCCGGCCTCGGGACGGCGCCCGCCCTCGCGCATGCGCTCCCGGACGGCCGGGTCCTTCAGCCTGGCGATGCGCTCGGGCACCGGCAGCGCCAGGATCGGTCCCCACTCGGGGATCGAGTTCAGCGCGCAGTAGTCGAGGAAGCTCATCTTGAGCCCGACCAGCGTCGGCATCGTGAGCGCGACGATCTTCGCGCCGGCCGCCCTGGCCTTCGACCCGGCGGACAGCTGGTGCTCGTGCTTCGCGCGGTTGGTCGAGCTCACCTGCATGACGTTCCAGTTGAGCGGCCGGTTCGCGGCGAGCGACATCGCGATCATGAAACCGATCTCGCCGTCCTGGAAGCCGTTGAGACACCCGTCGATGATGAACTCGAGCGTCGTGCCGGGGTGCTTCCGGACGGCGGCCGCGAGCGCCAGCGTCTCCTCGCGGGACGCGTTGCGCGACGGCACGGGCGCGTCGTCGCCGTCGACGTGCGTGAACGCCTGCGACGACGAGAAGCCGAGGCCGCCCGCGGCGAGGCACTCGTCGAGCAGCCGCACCATCTGCACGGTCTGGTCGAGCGTCGCGGTTCCGCCGGCGGCCTCGCCCATCACCTTGCGGCGCAGCGCGCAGTGCCCGACGAGAAATCCGGCATTGACGCCGACCCGGCCGTCGAGCGCACCCAGGTACTCGGCGAACGACGACCACTTCCAGTCGATGCCGTTCTCGAGCGCCGCGAGCGGCATGCCCTCGACCTTGGCCATCATGCGGCGGATGTAGTCGGCGTCGTTCTCGCCCAGCGGGGCCAGGGTGAAGCCGCAGTTGCCGCCGATGATCGTCGTCACCCCGTGCAGGTTCGACGGGCTCGCGAACGGATCCCAGAAGAGCTGCGCGTCGTAGTGCGTGTGCGGGTCGATGAAGCCCGGCGCGATCACGAGGCCGTCGGCGTCGATGGTGCGCCGTGCCGACTCGGTGACCCGGCCGATCGTGACCACGCGGCCGTCCTGGATGGCGACGTCCGCGCGCACGCCGGGCGCGCCGGTGCCGTCGACGACGGTGCCGTTGCGAATCAGGGTGTCGAGCATGGCGGACACCGTGACAACCCCGGCGCAAGGACTCAAGTGCCGTTCGGTTCCCTGAACGAGTCGCCGCTCGCGTCGGCGCGCGGCGCGTCATGCGGCAGAGAACGTGCGCAGCACGCGGCGAGCGTGCCGAGCCGCCGGTCGAAGTCGACCGGCTGCACCAGGTAAGCGAGGGCGCCCAGCGCGGCCGCCTTCTTCTCCGCGTGGCGGTCGGCGCTCAGGACGACCACCGGCACGCCGGCGATCGCCGGGTCGGCCATCTGCTCCGCGCGGAACTCCCAGCCGTTCTTCACCGGCATGAAGAGGTCCAGCAGCACGAGGCGGATCCGTCCGGACGACGCGCGCAGCTTGCAGAGCGCGTCCTCGCCGTCGCGCGCCTGCACGACCTCGTAGCCCTCGGCCGCGAGGAAGATCGCCATCGCGTCGCGGATGTCGTCGTCGTCCTCGACGAGCAGGATTCCCGGATGTCGAGCCCCTGGGCGCGCTGGGCGGCCGGCCTCTGCGGGGCGAACGGGGCGATCCGGCACGCGCTCACTCGGTCGATGCACGCTCCACGGTGGACGGGCCGCTGCCCGCAGGATGACACTCGACGCCGGCGAGCGGCAGCCTGACGGTGAAGACGGCGCCGCAGTCCGGCCCGTCGCTCGCCGCCGCGACGGCGCCGCCCTGCTGCCCGACGAGGTTCTTGACGATGGTCGGGCCGAGGCCGAGACCGGCGCACTTCCTCCTGCGCACGTCCACGGACTGCCGGAACGGCTCGAAGACGAACGGCAGGAACTCCGGGGCGATGCCGACGCCGTCGTCGCGGACGACGATCTCGGCGGCGTCTTCGTGCGTGGCGAGCGACACCCGCACGTGCCCGCGCGCCGGCGTGAACCTGATCGCGTTGGCGACCAGGTTCGACACCACCTGCCGCAGGCGGATCGGGTCGCCGACGACCGTCGCGGACGTGCCGAGGTCGGCCACGAGGTGCACGCCCTTCGCGCTCGCGTCGGGCCGCAGGGCGTCCACCGCGGCCTCGCACGCGCTGCGCAGGTCGAGGCGCTCGGGCTCCAGCTTCATCGTGCCGGCGACGATGCGCGAGACGTCGAGCAGGTCGTCGATCAGCTCGCCCTGCGCGCGGCCGTTGCGCTCGATGGTGTCGAGCGCGCGACGCACGCCGTCGGGATCGAGCTTGCCCTGCCGCAGCACCGCGACCCAGCCGAGCATCGACGTGAGCGGCGTGCGCAGCTCGTGCGACACGACCGAGAACAGGTCGTCCTTCGCGCGGCTCGCGGCTTCCGCATCGGCGCGCGCGTGCCGCTCGGCCTCGTAGAGCCGCGCGTCGTCGAGCGCGAACGCGGCCATCTCGCTCTCGGCCCGGCGGCGCTCGGTCACGTCGCGCGCGATCTTCGAGGCGCCGACGATGCGTCCCGAGGCGTCGCGGATCGGGGACACGGTCAGCGACACGTGGATGCGCGTCCCGTCCTTGCGCACGCGCTCGGTCTCGAAGTGCTCGACGCGCTCGCCGGCGCGGACCCTGCCGAGGATGCGGTGCATGTCGGCGACGCGGTCGGGCGGCATGATGCGGCGGATCGGCTGGCCGATCATCTCGTCGGCCGCGTAGCCGAAGATGCGCCGCGCGCCGTCGTTCCAGCTGGTCACGATGCCGTCGAGGGTCTTGCCGACGATGGCGTCGTCGCTGCTCTCGACGATGGCGGCGAGGCGGGCGGCGGGCTCGGTCTGGCGCTCCACCGTGACGTCGCGGACCGTCTGCACCCAGCCCGGGAGAGTCCCGTCGCCGTCGCCGGCCCAGGCGTTGCGCACGCGCAGCACGCGGCCCGTGGCGTCGGGTCGGTCGATCTCCACGACGGTCTCCACGGGGGAGTCCGGTGCGGCGTCGCGCAGCGCGGCCGCGATCACCCCGTACGCGCGCGGACCCACCCGATCCGCGAGGCGCGTCCCGGGCAGCGTGGCCCGGTCCCGGCCGAGCAGGCGCGCGTAGGCCTCGTTCGCCCAGCGGAGGACGAGACCCCGGTCGTAGACCGCGAGGGCCGCATCGCCCAGGTGGACGACCGTCGACAGGAGGTCCGGCCCGGGCGGCGGCGTCCGACCGTGGTCGGCCGTCATCGCGACCCGGACTCCTGCGGGCGACGGGCAGCCCATCGCCCGACCTATTTCAGCGCCCCCGGGCCGTCACAAGGCGGTTCGGGGCGAAGTGCGACGGCTCAGTACCAGGGGCCGAAGCCGCCCCACATTCCCCAGTTGAGCGCCGCGTCCTCCTCGGCCTCGGCGGCCTCCATCTGGTCCATCGCGAGCTGCTGCCTGAGCGCGAGCTTGCGGTACTCGACGTACTGCGACGGGCCGCCGACGTAGAGGCACTTGCAGTTGTACGGATCGGCGTAGCTGTAGCCGACCTGGCCGTCCTGGCTGCGCATCTCCATGCGCAGCGGCGGCAGCGCCTTGAGCTGCGCGAGCTTCTCCGGCGTGTCGGCCGGCCTCGCCTTGAAGCCCGACGCGACCAGCAGGTCCTCCGTACGCTGCGCCTCGTCCTTGCGGATCGCGGCGCAGCCGAAGGCCACGCCGGCGAGCGCGACCGCCGCCATCACCCGTCCGATCCTCGTGCCCGTGCGCTTCATGCCGATGTTCCCCTTTTGGTCCGAGCGTTGACCGCACTGTGTAACACGTCCGCGCGCCGATTCACGCTCGTCCGTGGAGCATCGGCCGGAGGGCGCCTCGTCCGAAGGGGACCGCGACGCGGACCGCTCGGGGAATGCGCAGGGTGGTCTCGCAGTCGCCCTTGTCGACGTCGCCGAGGCTCATGCCGCCGTCGCAGGTGTCCGTGCCGCGGCCACCGCGCACGACGTCGTCACCGCCGCCCCCGTCGAGGAAGTCGGAGCCCTGGCCACCGCGCAGGATGTCCCCGCCCGTACCGCCGTGCAGCTCGTCCGCGCCTTCGTCACCCGACAGCACGTCGTCGCCGTTGGATCCGAACAGCTTGTCGTCGCCAATGTTTCCGCACAGCACGTCGTTGCCGCCGCGGGCGCGGATGGTGTCGTTGCCACCCGAGCCCACCACCACATCGTCGGCGGCGGAGCCGAGGATGGTATCGTTGCCGGGCGTGCCGCACAGCGTGGCGCGACGCCCGAGGCAGGTCGGCGGCGGATCCGGGCACGGCCAGTCGGCCAGTGCGACGTCGGCGGAGCCGACGCCGAGCACGCCGGCGGCTGCCAGCAGCGTCGCGACACGCACGAGACGCGGGCGCCGCCGCGGGGTGCGGAAGGGACGGACGGGGGTCGGAATCATGGGGCTGGCTCTCCGGAGGTCGCTGCGGGGCGGGACGGGACGGGGTGCGCGCGGGTGGCCCGCCCTGTCGCAAGGGACGCGCCAACCGCGAAGCCTTGGGTTGTCGGGCGTCGGCGCGTGCGGGCGAGCCCCCGGGACCCGACGCACGCGCACGACGTGGCGCGCGCGCAAGGTCGGGCGGACCACCGGGGCGTCCGGGAACGCGCCTTGTCACCCGCTCGACCCTCTCGAAGAGAGAGACGAGTATGCGAGCAGTCCCCATCCCCCCATCCCGCGACTTCGACGTCGTCGTCATCGGCGGCGGACCCGCCGGCGCGGCCACGGCCATCCGGCTCGCACGCCGCGGGCGCTCCGTGCTGGTCCTCGAGCGCGAGGTCTTCCCGCGCTTCCACATCGGCGAGTCCCAGGTGCCTTGGACCGACGAGGTCTTCCAGGAGCTGGGGATCGACGGTCTCGTCGCGCAGGGCGACTTCGTCGAGAAGTGGGGCGCGAGCTTCACCAGCAGCGACGGCTCGGCCGAGAAGTACGCGGACTTCGCGTCGGCCCCCGAGACGCCGCGTCCGCAGACGTACCAGGTGACGCGCGCGGAGTTCGACCAGCTGGTGCTCGAGCACGCCGCGCACTCGGGCGCGACCGTCCTGCAGGACACGACCTGCCTCGACGTGGCGTTCGCGCCGGACCACGTGGCCGTCCGCCACACCGGCCGCGACGGCGAGCGCACCGTGCGAGCGGCCGCCGTCGTCGATGCGTCGGGCCGCGCCGGCATGCTCGCCCGCCGTGTCACGCAGCGGCGCTACGACCCGCTGCTGCAGAACGTCGCGCTGCACGCGTGGTACGAGGGCGTGCCGCGACGACCGGGCCGCCGCGCCGGCGACATCCGCATGGTGACCCGTCCCGACCGCGGCTGGTTCTGGCTGATCCCGGTCTCGGAGACGATCACCAGCGTCGGCGTCGTGCTGCCGAAGGCGGTGCACGCCGCACGCGCCGGCGCGTCGCTCGACGACGCGCTCGACCGCTGCGTGCACGAGACGCCGGCCACCGCGGCGCTGCTCGCGAACGCACGCCGCGTCTCGGAGGTGCGCTTCGACGCGGACTACTCGTACGAGTCGCGCGCGTACGCAGGCGATCGCTGGCTGATCGCCGGCGACGCGGCCGCGTTTCTCGACCCGATCTTCTCGACCGGCGTCCTGCTCGCGATGCAGGCCGGCATCGACGCCGGCGACGCGCTGCACGCAGCACTCGCGGCCGACGACGTCTCGCACGCGCGCTTCCGCGGCTACGAGCGCCTCGTCGCGCGCCGCTACCGCTGGTTCCGTCGCTTCGCGACCGGCTTCTACGATCCCGCGTTCCGCGACGTGTTCTTCGTCTCCGACACGCCGCTCGGCATCCGGGAGGCCGTGCTGACGGTGCTCGCCGGCAACTGGCGGCCGTCGCTCGCGACGCGGCTCCGGCTGCTCGCGTTCTTCGCGGTGGTCGCGCTGCAGCGGCGGTTTCCGATCGCGCCGCGGCTCGCCGAGCTGCGCTCCGGGGCATCGCACACCCTGCCGCGGCCCGCGATCGACCCGGCGGAGTGAGCGCGCGGCTCACAACGTCTTCAGGTACTCGATCACCGCGCGCCGCTGCGCGTCCGTCAGGTGGTCGCCGAAGGTGTGGCCGGTGTTCGACTGGCTCCAGTAGCCGGTGTCGTAGATCATCCGGCGCTCGTCCTCGGGCGCTTCCGCCTGACGGTAGTCGAGCGCCTCGAACGGCCAGCCCAGCGCGTCCTCGTCGAAGTTGCGGCTGTCGAGGTCGACGCGCCGCCAGACGGCCGGACGCGCCCTGCTGTTCAGCACCAGCTCGACGGTCGGCACCGAGCCGTTGTGCAGGTAGGGCGCGGTCGCCCAGATGCCGTCGAGCGGCGGCGGCATGTAGCCGGGGAACGGATCGTTCGGCACCATGCGCGTGATCTCGCCGTAGAACGAGGCGTTGTACCAGTCGACGAGCTCCGGAGCGTGGACGACGCCCGCGTTCGCGACGACCGGGTCGGTCCCGATCACGTCGAGCGGGATCAGCAGGTTCGGGTAGAAGTCGTTCTCGTCGTCGAGCGGGTCGTCCGCGTAGGTGCCGTGGCACGGCGCGCAGCTGGCGCCGAAGATCGCCTTGCCGTCCCTGGCGCGCGCGGGATCGATCGTGTGCGGGTAGCGCGGCGCGCGCACCGACGCGACGAAGGCCTGGATGTCCTTGAACCACTCGTCGACGCGCGCCGCCTGGTCGAGGTTGTCGACGCACACCGAGGTCGCGAGCATCATCGTGCCGCGGTGATCGCCGCGCGCCATGCCGTTGTAGAAGAGCGCGTTCTTCTTGTGCACGCGCCACCACGGCGGTGGATCCGACGTGATCACCGGGTTCGCGATCGGCGCGCCGTCCGCGTCGCGCCCGACGAGCGGCGTCAGCGGCTCGTCGCTCCAGGCGAGCGTCTCGCGATCGTGGTGCACCATCAGGATGACCGCGATCGTCTCGGCCGGGTTCATGCCGATCGTGCGCATCACGGTCTCGGGTCCGAGCACCGCTCCGCGCTGCAGCATCTTCTCGAGCTGGCCCTTCTCGCCGTCGCTCAGCCCGAGCGCGTCGAGCACCGAGGTCGGAAACGTGCCGATGCCGCCGCCCGTGCCGCGCGTGAAGTCCGCGTTCGCGTTGCCGAGCCCGATCACCAGCTCGCCGTTCGCGTAGCCGCCGTGGCACATCAGGCAGTTGGCGTTCACGACGTCGACGCCGTCGGTCGTGGTGAACGCGGTCAGGAAGTACGGCAGGTCGGTGTTGAGCCCCTCGCGTCCGGGGATGCGTGGCGCGTCGGCAGGGCCGCCGAACGAGCCCGAGATCAGGCGTCCGACCGGCGTGTCTCCCCACAGCTTGTACGGGATGCCGCAGGTCATGAAGCCCGCGTGCAGCAGCGCGTGGCGGCCGCGCTCGGGATCGCCCGCGTGCTGCGGCTCCGCGGCGAGCGGCACGCCGGACTCCCAGGCCGCGGTCGGCGGCGCCGGAACCTTGCCGACGCTGCTGCCGGAGTCGGCGCAGCCCGACGCGAGGAGCAGCACCGCCGCTAGCGGGGCGAGGAGCAGGCTGTGCGAATGGGTGGGGCGGATCATGCGATGCCTCCGGGTCGTCGGCGTGCGCGGGTACGGCCCGGCCCACTACCCCGGCTCCGGGCCCGTCGCAACGTGTCCGCGCGGTGCGCGGCCGACGCGTGTCAGATGAATCGGCCGTGCCGGTTCATCCATCGTGGTCGGCGAGGCCGGTTAGGACGTCCGCCTGCGTCCGCACGGCCGCGCGCCAGGACCGGGGTCCCCTCAGCGCGCCTCGAGCGGCAGCACAACGCGCTCGAGCCAGCGCTCGAGCGCCGCACCGTCGTGACGGTCGGCGCGGAACGCCACGTGCCGGTCGGGACGCAGCATGTAGAGCGCGCAGCCGTCGTCAAACATAGGCGCGCGGCTCGCGGCCGGCCCGTCCCCACGATCGCGCGACGCCTTGCGGAATCGCGCCGAGCCCTGCGCCGCAGGGCGACCACCCGCCACGCGCCCGGGCGTCCGCGCCGGGCAACCACCGCACGCCGCACCTGCGGGGTATCGCGAACGCGCCCTTAAGTGCCGTGGCCAGGAAGTCGATCTGCGGGCAACGGCGGACGCGCAACCGCCAGCGGATCCGACCGCCGGGACATCCCCGGCGCGGGCGTGATCAGGAGCGCAGGTGAATCGACTCGAAACGGCCGAGATGGCCCGGATCGTCTCCCAGGTGACCGAGCCCGTGCTCGGGCTCACGTTCACCGAGGCGGCACATCCGCAATCGGAGATCGGTCCGGACTGGCGGACGGCGGCCCTGCCCATCGCCGGCGGGACGCCGCTCACCGTGGCCGTCGCCGCGGACGACGCCTGCTGCCGCACGCTGAGCGCGACCATGTTCGCCGCGAAGACGGATGTGGTCGACGACGCGATGATGGCGGACACGCTGTGCGAGCTGGTCAACATGACCGCCGGGCTCCTGAAGTCCGCGATGCGCATCGATCAGGCCCTCGGGCTGCCGGCGATGCGCGGGACCGACATCCTGCACCGCGCCGATGGCAGATGGTCGCAGCACTACCTGCGGGCGGGCCAGCTCAACCTGGTTCTCGCCGTCGCAACCAGACTTTGTTGAGGTAACCATGGCACGCGTTCTGACAGTGGACGACAGCCGGGCCGTGCGCAGCATCGTGGTCCGCCAGCTTGCCGAGTGGGGCGTCGAGGCCGACGAGGCCGAGGACGGCATCAAGGGCCTCGAGAAGCTCGACGAGGTCATCTACGACCTCGTCCTGCTCGACGTCACCATGCCCGAGATGGACGGGCCCACCATGCTCGCGAAGATGCGCGAGGCCGGCAACAACACGCCCGTCCTCATGCTCACCTCCGAGGCCAAGCGCTCCATCGTCGGCGAGGTCATGAAGCTCGGCATCGAGGACTACATCCTCAAGCCCTTCAAGCCCGAGGAGCTCAAGGCCAAGGTCGCCAAGGTCCTGAAGGACCTCGGCGGCGGCGGCGCCGCCGCGTCGGTCTCCGTCGCCGCCGCCATGGGCGCCGCCGCCGCACCGGCCGAGCCGGCTGCCAGCGATGCTGCCGGCGAGCCCGGCGCGCGCCGCTTCGTCGACGTCTTCCTCGCCGACGACATGGACAACGTCCACAAGCGCATGCGCTCGCTGCTCCCCGAGAACATCTCGATGGACGCCTGCTCGTCCGCACAGGACGCCCTGCAGCGCGTGCGCGAGCGCGTCTACCGCCTAGTCGTCGTCGACAACCAGATCCCCGACGTCAACAGCGCGGCGCTCATGAACCAGATGCGCGCCCTCCAGCCCCGCGCCACGATGATCTCGCTCTGCCTGCGCTCCGCCGACAACGCGCTCGAGGACGCCAGGCGCGAGGGCTACGACGGCGTCCTCTTCAAGCCGCTCACCCAGGATCTCGTCGACGACCTCGTCGCGACCTACTTCGACACCAGCGAGATCCTGATCGTCGAGGGCAGCTCGATGCGCGTCAGCGCCTACACCGGCCGCGAGGAGGGCCTCGACCGCTACTACTCGAAGCTCGCGCAGCGCGTACGCGCCGACATGCTGAAGATCGCCGAGGCGTGCTTCGACAACGTCGAGCTCGACACCGTCAAGATGCCGCTCCGCCCGGAGCGCGCGATCAAGCTCATGGTCGACGTCGCCCAGGAAGCCTCGCGGCTCGGCCTCGACGTCAAGCTGCGCGGCACGCCGGACCTGGCCTCGCTCCTGTCGGGCCTCGCCGAGACCTCGAAGATCCCGTTCGAGGCCGTCGGCTAGGACGGATCCGCTGGACGCGCACGCACAAGAACGTCCGCATCACGAAAGAGACGTCAAGGTGGGCAGCGACACGCTTCTCGATGTCCTGCGCGGCATCATTCTCAAACGGGTCGAGAACGACACCCTCGTCGTCCCGAGTCTGCCGGAGTTGGCCAGCAAGTGCCTCGAGCTGCTGCGCCACGACGAGGTGGATCTCCGCGAGGTGGCGCGACTGATCGAGCGCGATCCGGTGCTCGCGACGCGCCTCCTCCGGCAGGCGACGAGCGCCGCCATGGGTGGCGACGGACACGTCACCATCCACCAGGCGACGACGCGGCTCGGCTCGAAGAACGTCCGTACGCTGATCCTCGACGCGTCGGCGGCCCAGCTGTTCCGCTCGCGCGACCAGCGCATCGCGGCCGCGGCGCGGCAGCTGTGGGAGCACTCGCTCGCGGTGGCACTGCTGTCGCGCGACCTCGCGGCGATCCTCGGCGGCGGGCTGGACGCGGAGGCGGCGTACCTGGCGGGGCTCGTGCACGACGTCGGCAAGCCGATCGCGGCGTCGATCCTGCTGGAGGCGGAGCGCGCCAGCGACACGTCGCGCTTCAAGCTGACGGCCGACTCCTGGCTGGCCGTCGTACAGGGCGTGCATCGCCCGATCGGCGTCGCGCTGGCGGAGAAGTGGCGCTTGCCCGACGCCGTCGCCGCCGCGATCCGCGAATCGACCGAGTACGACAGCTCCGAGCGCCTCTCGCTCGGCAACGTCGTCTGCTTCTCGAACAGCGTCGCGAAGCTCCAGGAGATCTACGCAGGGACCTTCGACAAGCCCGACGCCGAGGCGCTGATCATGCTCGGCCGCTCGCTGCTCGGGCTCGAGGACGACGTCATCGCGCGCCTGTCCAACGGCTTGCGGAGCCGTGTCGTGGGCGAGTTCGCCGCATGAAGCGAAAGCGCCGCAGCACCGCGGCGGGACCGCAACGGCACGGAAGAGGACGAAAGACCATGGCTGCAGTCGACGAGCTGGACGAAGTCGTTCGCGAGTTCCTGGTGGAGAGCCACGAGGGGCTGGACCAGCTCGATCGCGACCTGGTCGCGCTCGAGAAGGACCCCGCCTCGAAGGATCGCCTGGCGAGCATCTTCCGCACGATCCACACCATCAAGGGCACCTGCGGCTTCCTCAGCTTCGGCAAGCTCGAGCACGTCGCCCACGTCGGCGAGAACCTGCTCAGCCGGCTGCGCGACGGTCGCCTCACGCTGAACGCCGACATCACCAGCACGCTCCTCGCCACGGTCGACGCCGTGCGCCGCATACTCGCCGACATCGAGAGCACCGGCAGCGACGGCGACGACGACTACGCGGACCTGGTCGCGCGCCTCAGCGAGCTGCAGGAGGCGCTCGCCCCGGCCGCCGCCACCGACGACCGTCCGAGCCTCGTCGACGAGGCGGCGAAGCTCACCGCCACCGCCGCCATCGAGGACACGCCGCCTGCCGCCGCCGCTGCGCCACCCGCGACGCCGAGCGACGCCGTCGAGGCCGCACCGCCGGCCGCACGTCCCGAGCCGGCCGACGCTCCG
>Ga0194131_10002612_pt1 | contig 29374 bp, 31 predicted proteins | sample TA2KigO120mmetaG_FD_148631 | JGI IMG/M metagenome (GOLD analysis project Ga0194131, IMG submission 148631) | Freshwater microbial communities from Lake Tanganyika, Tanzania - TA2015053 Kigoma Offshore 120m | ecosystem: Environmental > Aquatic > Freshwater > Lake | place: Tanzania: Lake...
GGCGGAGGCGCCGCCGAGGTCATAGAAATCGGGCTCCGGTCAGGTGTCAAGGTACATCTGGCGCACTGGCGCACTTCCCCCCATCAGGCGGGCAGGACCGACGAGATCATGGCCGAGATCGACGCGGCCAAGCAACGGGGCCTGGACATAACTCTCGACGCATATCCGTACCCCAGCGGGTCGACCATGCCGGTGTGCAGGCTCCCCGGATGGGCGGTCGAGGGAGGCCCGGCCGCCGTCATGCGTCGACTGGCCGACCGGCGGGACCGAGCCAGGATCGTCGCTGACCTCGACAAGCGGTACGGTGAGACGTTCGGCGACACCGTGTTCACCTACATCGGATCGGCGAAGAATCGCGCTCTGGAAGGAATGGACTGGCGCACGGCGGCCAGGCAAGCAGGCGAGTCCGTCCCGGAAATGGTGTGCCGAGTGATGCTCGAGGAGGAGCTTGTCTGCGGCCTGCTGGTCGCCCCGCCTCGCAGCGCACGCATCTGGCGTCAGATGGAAGACGACGTCATGACCCTGATTCGTCGGCCCGACTACATGGTCGGAAGCGACTCGATCCCGGTCGGCGGAAAGCCCCATCCTAGGGCGTATGGCACCTATCCGAAGATCCTTGGCAGGCTGCGGAGGCGGACCGGCGACCCCCTCGAGCAGCTGATTCAACGCATGACCGACAATCCGGCTCGGCGCTTCGGACTGAAACAGCGTGGGCGCATCGCGGCGGGGTACTTCGCGGATATCGTCGTGTTCGATCCGGACAGGATCAACGACCGTGCGACCTACGAGGATCCGGCGGTCGCGCCGGTAGGGATCTCCTACGTCGCGGTTAACGGGCGGCTTGCCCTCGATGGCGGACGCCTGACCGGAGCGCTCGCGGGTGAAGCGATCCCCTAGCTGCAGGGGTCTTGGCGCGCCAGGCCCTGAAGTAGCAGTCATTGCACAGCGGCTTATCGTAGGACGTAGCGGACTTCTCTCCACACCCTGTGCAGTACCCCGGTGTACTGTGCGAGTCCCTTAAGCCCGCCGCACCAGCTGACAAGTGCTCGATGATCGGGCCCGCCACCGCCACCCCGACTTCCAAAGAGTTCGACCACGACGACCGGGGCAAGTTCTTCGAGGTCACGACGCCGCTTCGTCGTTCAAATAGAGCTACGTGACCCTGCACGGGGCTTCGTCGCACCGGCCTCAATCTCCAAGTGGTTTCGCAGGTCTCACGACTTCTGAGGCGTCACCAGAGGGTCATGGAGTCCAGGAACATCTGGCGCAGGGCATGAGCATCCACCGGGCGGGGAGAAAGCTGGAGCACTCGTCTCTGGGGGAGCGTTCCAGCCACCAGTCGATCGACGTCACGCGGCTCGTACCCGATTCCCCTCAGTCCATTCGGCATGTCGAGCCTCCTGAGGAGTTGTACCAGGGCATCGGCCACCGCTTCACCGGCCTCTTCGGGACCGATCCCTGACACATCCGCACCCATGAGCCTGGCCACGTGGAGGTGCCGCTCGATGTTGGCCGGTGCGGTGAAGCGGAAGACCGCGGGGGCATTCAGGATGACCGCTAGCCCGTGGGGCGCCAGCGGCTCGTCGTCTGGATACCCGTCGGGAACGTATTCGCGCACCTGTCCGGAGACCGGGTAGGACATGCCGTGCGCGAGGTGCACCCCGGCATTCCCGAAGCCTACGCCCGCGAAGCTCGCCGCCAGCAGCATCTGCTCACGCGCCGCGCGATCACCAGGGTCCTTCACGGCCTGGAGGATGTTGTTCGCGACCATCTCGATCGCCCTGATCGACCAGACGTCGCTGATCGGGTTTGCACCCTGGTAGGCAGGGCGCGCGCCCGGGTTCTCGGGCGCCGCGCGGTCGACGAATGGAAGGGCGGTGTAGGACTCGATTCCGTGGCAGAGGACGTCGAATCCGCTGCATGCCGCGACCATGGCCGGCATCGTGGCGGTGTTATCGGGGTCGACGAGGCCAACAGCGGGACGCAGGACCCTGTGGGCGATGCCGGTCTTCGCTTTCATTTCCACCAGGTCGAAGATGGCGGTGCCAGTGGTCTCGCTGCCAGTGCCGGCCGTCGTCGGGATCGCCACCAGGGGGCGTATGGGCCCGGGCACCGGCCGGCCCTTGCCGATCGGGGCATTGACGTATTCGAGAAAATCTGCCGGGTACGTGGAGTAGAGGTCGGCAGCCTTGGCCGTGTCGATGCTCGACCCGCCGCCAACGGCCACGAACCCGTCGAATCCGCCTTCCAGCGCGAACCGAATGGCGTCCCTGAACGATTCGTCGGTCGGCTCAACCCGCGTCCTGGAGTACAGCACCGCCTCTAGGCCGGCCGCCTCCAGGCTGTCGAGCACGGTTTGCGCAACCGGCAATTGCGCCACGCGGGCGTCCGTGACGACCATCACCTTTCGGGCGCCGAGTCGTTTCATCTCGTATCCCGCCTCGGCCGTTGCACCTGCGCCGAACTTGACCGACGACGTGTCGATCGTGACGACCTTCTCTCTGGCGCTCTGATTCATCCCGTATCCCTCTGACTCACGCGCGCTCTCAGGCGTTGACCCGATGCGCGTTGATGTAGTCCCAGTCGAAATCCATCCCGAGTCCCGGGCCCTGCGGGAGGTGCACGTACCCCTCGCTGTCCATCGGATCGCACGGCGACTTCAAGTAGGGCGGAGTTACGTCGTAGTCCTCGCCGGTCCAATGGAGTCCTCGTTCGAAGAACTCGCAGGTCTCTTCCGAGGTAGCGCCCAGGATCTGGGCGTTGCCGAAGCCTCCCACGTGTATCTCGCAGGGGATCCCGAGCGACTCGTACATGTCGACCGCCTTCTTGCAGGCGGTGATTCCACCGAAGTTCACGTCGATACGTCCAATGTCGGATGCCTTTTGCAGCGCCCACTCGGCCCTTGAGTAGTGGCTGCCAGTCGCGAGCTCGGGTCCGCACACCGCGATGTCCAGCTCCGAACATAGCCGCCGATAGGGCTCGATGCGACGTTCGTCCATGGGATGCTCGAGCCAGTAGAAGCCCAAGCGCTCCAACTCCCGGCCGACCCAGAGCGACTGCTCATAGCTGTACACGCCCCACGGATCGAGCATGAGCACCATGTCGCCGCCGACGGCTTCGCGTACCGCTTCGCAGACCTTGATGTCTTCGCGCGGGAATGCGGGCATGCCCGGCGCAGGCTCGTTGCGCAGGGGATCCCAGTAGATGTACGCGTGAATCTTGTAGGCCCGGTAGCCGCGCGCCTTACATTCGAGCGCTTGTTGGACGTAGACCTCCGCCGGACCAAGGTTCGGTCCCGAACTCGCGTAGGCCTTGACACGTTCCCGGTAGCCTCCGAGCAGTTTTGCGACCGGTACGCCGGCCATTCGGCCGAGGAGGTCCCACAGTGCGCAATCGATGTTCCCGACCAGCGCCTCGCTGAATCCGGATCGATTCATCGTCATCCACTGCCAGAGCCGCTCCCGGTCGAGCGGGTTTTCGCCAACCAGCAGCGGTTTCACGATCTGCTCGACCTCGGCCGCAGTCGCGCCATAGAAATAGCTATGCGCTCCTCCGGCCGAATAGCCCTCGGCGCCGCTGTCGGTCACGATTCGCGTGATCCGCTGCACCCCAGTGCCTTGCCGGTCGATGTCGGTCACGTACCCCCATTTCGTCCGAACGCCGCGGGTTGGCACGCTGAAAGCGATAACTTGCACGTCGACAATCTTCATGTCTCATCCCCTGGCAGAATCGAAGTGCGGGCCGCCTATGAGCGCCTGGATGATCGCCTGGTTGCGGACGACTTCAAGGCAGACCGCCTGGCCGGCTTCACCTCGACGATCATCTCGATCTCTATGGGTATGTTTTCGAACACCGACGCAATCCCCACCGACGACCGCGCATGGCGGCCGGCTTCGCCAAAGACCTCGTAAAGGAACTCCGAGGCACCGTTCGCCACCAGCGGCTGCTGGCGAAAGCCGGGCGTGGAGTTCACGAGGCAGAGTAGCTTGACGATCTGCTTGACCCGGTCCAGATCGCCAATATGCCCCTTCAGGGTTTGGAGCATGTTGATCGCGACTTGCCGCGCCGCCTTCTGACCTTCCTCAATCGACATCCCTTCGCCCATGCGACCGGATATCCAGGTGCCATCGGCACGCCGCGGTCCGTGCCCCGACACGAACACCAGATTGCCCACCTGGCGGCACCCCACGAACGCGAACTGGGGCGGCGGCGGCGGCTTGAGTTCTACTCCAAGTTCCTTGAGCCGAGCTTCAATCTTCATCGGATCCTCCAGCCGAACGACTTTGGACAGGTCTGGGCGGGTATTATCTGCGCGAATCGCGGTCTTGTTTCCGACCGCAGGCGAAGGGATGAGCGCATTGGATCTCGAACTATCCGGAAAACGGGTCCTGGTCACCGGCGGCAGCCGGGGGATCGGGAAGGCGATCGCGCGTGTGCTTGCGGCCGAGGGTTGCGACGTCGCGATCTGTGCACGGAACGCCGAAGCGCTGGAAACGACCGCGCGGGAGCTGGCAGGCGAATCCGGCCGCAAGGTGATTCCCATCGTCGCGGACACCGGCTCGACCGAATCGGTGCGGCAGATGGTAAGCATCGCCGCAGGCAGGCTGGGCGGTGTAGACATCCTGGTCAACAACGCGGCGCGACCCGGAGGACAGGGTCCGGTGCCCGGGCTGGCTGACATCACCGACGGTGCATTCAACGAGGACATGAACGTCAAAGTGATGGGCTACCTTCGTTGCGCCCAGGCCGTGGCCCCCCACATGGCCAGGGCCGGATGGGGTCGCATCATCAACATCAGTGGACTTGCGGCCAGGAACGCCGGCACAACGATCGGCTCGATGCGCAACGTCGCGATCGTCGCCATGACCAAGAACCTTGCGGTCGAGCTCGGGCCGCACGGGATCAACGTGAACGTCGTCCATCCGGGACTTACCCGCACCGAAGCGACGCCCGGCGTGATCCAGCGCCGGGCGCAGGCCGAAGGTGTCAGCGCGGACGAGATCGAGCGAAGGATGGCGCAGGGGAATTCGGTTCGACGGATCGTCGACGCCTCGGATATCGCCAACGTCGTCGCATTCCTGGCTTCCCCGAAGTCGCTGGCCATCAACGGTGATGTCATCGCCGCAGGCGGCGGCGTCGGCAACTCGATCTACTACTAGCCACGACTGACGGCAAAACCTGCGAGGGACTGTCGCGTGACGGCGATCTGCACCCTGTTCAGGTCGGCGCTCGTGAGACGTAATCGCGATACCGATGTGCTTCTGGCCGACGGCCCGACCTTTCCGCCGACCGGGCCGGGGGAGCCGGCCATAGTGCCGATCCCAGCAGCGGTCGCGAGCGCGGTACGGCGCAATACCGGATCGCGGATCGATTCGCTTCCCGTAGTGACTGACCTGTACTCAACGTAGGGGCGTATCGCAATACGCCCGACGGGAGAATGAAATGGAGCAACGAAAATTAATCGTGCCTGACTGGCCATGGGCGAATAAGTTCGGGATTGCCCAGGGCGTGCGCGCCGGAAACACGGTTTACGTGGCCGGGCAGGTTGCATACGAGCCTGGTGGCAAGATCGCAGGCAAGGGCGACATGGCCGCCCAGGCCCGGCAGGTATTTGAGAACATCCGGTCGATTCTCGAAGCAGCGGGCGGTAATACGGACGATATCGTCAAGGTGACCGCGTTCCTGACCGATTTCAACCGGATCGACGAATACGTTGCAGTGCGTCGCGAGTTCCTCAAGCCGGGAACCTACGCCAGCACCGGCGTCGAGGTCTCGAGGCTCGTGCATCCTGACCTGATGATCGAGGTCGAGGCCATCGCTGAGCTTGACTGATACCTTTGGCTGAGCCTGTCGCCTCATCCGCTGGCCGGGCGTGTCGAAGCCTCTCCTGCCGCCCTTCGACAGGCTCATCGACCGGTCGTTTGCGTTAGCTGAGCTCCATCGCCCTGAGCCGGTCGAAGCTCGAAACCCCACCCGGCACCGGTAGCCGATGCCGAGTTGTTGCCGCCAGCCGCTCCCTGAGATGCGAGCCTGAGGTCTCTGAAAGGGTCGGCTGGCGGACTTCCAACTACGGCAGGTACTGGTCGATCCCTACGGTCGCAGGGGACGGCCCACTCGGGAACACGGCGGTCTTGGCGCGGTCCGCTCCGACCACGGCCAGGTAGAAACTCTCCGGGCCGTCGACCACGGGCACCGTGATCTGGAGCAGCTGCTCTTCGGTCAGGTTCTCCAGCCATTTCCAGTTCTTGGCGACGCGCGCCTCGCCCTTCAACGGCATGTACTGAATCAGCTTTCCCAGGCTGTGGTAGCAGTGCTTGTGGAGGAACTCCCTGGCCTGCTTCTTCGTGAACGTCTTGCCCACCGGGCCGGCGACGTCCGGCGGGATGAAGATCAGCCGCTCCCCGCCTCCCTTGTCCTGGATCGAGCGGGTTCCGAACGTGCTGCCGTAAGCGAGGTTCTTCAGCAGGCCCTCGCCGGTCGTATTGCCCTGGTCCTGCACGTCCAATTCGCCGTCCGTCACGAACACCGTTACGGCGCTTTCGTTGGGTTTGAACCCCTGGTCGACGTGGTAGGGGTCCCACGGGCTGGCGGCCTCGTTCTCGGCCACGCACATCACAAACTTGCGCGTTGTGCCGATCGTGTCCATGTCCATCTGGTTCGGGTACCAGTACCCGATGTTCTTGAGGCACAGGTAGAAGGCGCGCCCGATCACGATGTTGATCTCGTTGTCGCGTCCGGGACCCAGCGCCGACCGTGGGTTGAGACCGACCTTCTTGCCGATGGGCCCGTTGACCATCAGCAGCGGTGCATTCGGGCTGGTCGACATCAGGAGCGACTTCCCGCCGTGTCCACCGACCTTCGAAAGCGCCTTGACAGCAGCGATGATCACCGGCATGTGCTCTGGCTTTGCCCCGGCAAGCGCAGCGTTGACGGCGATCTTCTCGACCGTCGCGATTCCGAAGCCGGGAGGCATGTCACACACGACCGTGTCCGCCGCGAGCCTGGTTCCTTTCAACAGAGCCGCGACCGCCTGCTTCGTCGGCGGGTGCAGCAGGAAGCCGTCGCCGAGGTCCCGCTTCATGAACTCCTGGTTCATTCGCAGGACCGCGTCCCAGCGGTCGTCGCCTTCAAATCGCTCGACTGACGTCGGCTCGGGTCCGGTCTTCCGGCTCGACGTGTCGCCGCTCGCGGTGAGGATCTTCACGATGTCGTCCATCGCGGCGACTGTCTGGCTGGCACACAGGTCATGTGCAAGATTCCGATAGATGCGGGGAACGATGACCCACTTCAGGTCAGGCATCCCGAACGCGCGCGATGAGGCGACGGCATCGCCTTCGAACCGGCCGGAGACGATGGGGATCGCGGGCTTGCCCATCTTCTCGACTTCAATCATGTCGTGGACCATCCACGACGCGCACGTCCCTCAGTCGGCGGTGGCGCCGATGACTACGTCGCACTCCTCCCCGGCCTGCTTGAGGATATGTGGCGGGTTAGGGTAGTTCCCGCCGGTGTAGAAGTTGACCCTGACGTTCTTGAAGCGTTTCTGCAGCTCTTCGCCGGCCGTCTTGAGGGCCACGTCGCCGCCGTGGGTACCACTCCACACCAGCCCGACGGTCTTGCCGTCAAGGCTCTTCGGGCGCGGATTGGGCTGCAGCGCGCTCTGCATGGCCCGCTGCGGCGCTACCGGGTTGAGGATCTCAAGTAGGTGCATTCTGTCCTCCAAAGCGACGGCCTGCCGGTCGTTTGGCGGCGATCTTAGCAGGAGATTGGGCCCGGCCCACATTGCGTGGTGCCACATTCCTGCGCTCAGGCCCGGACAGAGGCGCTGCATGTGATGTCAAGATTGGCGGAAGTACGGTCGGGGCCCCACTGGTCGCGCCACACGCGATTCGGTTTCCGGCTGATGACAAGTTCGAGGACATTTCGGATGCCATCAACTCTCACCGGGGCGCGGTCGCTTGTCGAGGCGGTGCGAACCCGTCCCAACTGGGTATCGGTCGCCCCTGGAGACCGGCACCTTGGGATATTCAACGAACTCTGCAGGAGGTCGGGAAGGGCGGTCTCGTACATGACGCATACCTTGCGGCAGTCGCCATTGAAACGGGCAGCGAGGGGATGGCGTTTGACGTGGACTTCAGCCGCTTCTCCGGACTTAGGTGGCGCCACTCCCTGGCCTGGCACACCGCGGCCCAACGCATGCTAGCCTTCGGCCTGTCGCAGCGCTCGCGCGCACAGCCAGGTCACGCGCCTGCCAGCCGTCGACGAACGTTCTTGGGAGGAGGCAGGGCGGTGGCAGCAGGCAAGAAGCGGATTGGAGTCATAGGCGTTGGGTTCGGGCTGATGGTGCATGTGCCCGGCTTTCGCTCTGAAGGCTGGGACGTTGTAGCACTCAGCAGCCGTAGCAGGGAGCGGGCGCAGAGGGCTGCCCAGGACGCCGGCATTGCGGACATTCACACGGACCCCCACGAGCTGATCCGCCGGAACGACATAGACGCCGTCGCGATAGCGACCCCACCCGGACCACATCATGAGCTTTCGCTGGCCGCTTTGAAGGCCGGCAAGCACGTCCTCTGCGAGAAGCCGTTTGCAGTAAACGCGAAGCAGGCTGCCGAGATGAGAGCTGCGGCTGAAAAGTCCGGCAAGACGGCCATGGTGGCGCACGAGTTCCGGCACACACCGCAGCGCGCCTACATCAAGCAGTTGCTGGACCATGGCTATATCGGCCAGGCGAACCTCTGCACGTTAGAGCTGTTTGTCGACCGGTCGTCCCCTCCGAAGGCCGGCCCGGCCCCCTGGAGCTCGAAGACATCGGAAGGCGGTGGCTTTCTCGGGGCGCTCGGTTCGCATTACATCGACGGGCTGCGCTTCTGGTTCGGCGACCTCGAACGCGTTAGCGGCAAAGTCACACGCCTCAGGCCCGATCTTGTCGATCCCAAGTCAGGCAAGCCCGTCAAATCAGAAACGGACGACACCTTCTCGTTCACGGCGGTCTTCAGGAGCGGGGTGATCGCGTCGATGACCGCGTCGTTCGCGACCTCGCCGACCAGGGGCGCACGTATCGCTGTGATGGGCTCGGAAGGCACGTTGTACGCCGAGCAGCCTGGTGCGAACCCAATGGAGGACGGTGTGGTCCTCGGATCGCGCCTGGGCGCGCCCCTCCAGAAACTCGACACCCCACCCCAGTTCACGCCTTTCAAGGACGACCGGGACAACCGGCTCATGGCCTTTCGGCTCCTGGTGCGCGACTTCACCAGGGGTATCGACACCGGGAGTTCGCCGGCGCCGAACTTTACCGACGGCTGGCGGTGCCAGCAGGTCCTGGACGCGGTACGGGAGTCCTCAGAAACCGGCCGATCGGTCAAAATAACGGGCTGAAACGGCTGCCCCGGCACTCCGACCCTTCGACTGGCTCAGGGCGCCGCAGGCTCACATTTCCCACCGGGTCAACTGGAGAGACGCTTGAAGATCACGAAGATCACGCCATGGCTGATCAGCGCCCCCCGACCTTTTCTCGACACCGTCGATATGGGCAAGCGAAGAGGCCCCAATCGCGAGTACGTCTTCGTCGAGGTAAGCACCGACGAAGGGATCACCGGCTGGGGTGAGATAACCGGCACGTTCCCGCAGGCCAACCGGGCCGTGTGCGCTATGACCCGTCACCTGAACGATCTGATCGTTGGGGACGACCCACGCCTGATCGAGAAGATATGGCACAAGATCTTCCGGCAGTACACGTATATGGGGTCGCGTGGCGCCTCGACCAACGTCATCAGCGGCATCGACATAGCGCTGTGGGACATCCGAGGGAAGGTGCTCGGCCAGCCGATCTTCGAGCTGTTCGGGGGCCCGGTTCGCGATGGCGTGCCAATCTACTGTCACCCCGAGGACGGGGTCTCTCCAAAGGAGGCGGCACTCCAGGCCAGGGCCATCGTGGCGACCGGCCAGAAGGCTTTCAAGACCGACCCGTGGTTCCCCCACTTCGAGGACGAGAACAACGGATACATGAGCGGCAAGCTGTCGGCAGCAGCAATCAATCACGGTGTCGAACTGATCGCAGGCATGCGGGAAGCCGTCGGCCCAGACATTGAGATCCTGATCGACTGTCACGGTCGATTCGACGTCCCGACCGCCATTCGGCTGGCCAAAGCCCTGGAGCCCTACGACATCTTCTGGTTCGAGGAGCCGGTACCGGTCGAAAGCTACCATGCGCTCCGGCAGGTACGCGACAACGTCGGTGTTCCGATATGTGTAGGTGAGCGAATTCACACCCGCTGGGAGTTTGTACCGATCCTCGAGAACGAGCTCGCCGACTTCATCATGCCGGACGTTACGTGGACGGGCGGCATCTCTGAGATCAAGAAGATCGCGACCATGGCCGAGGCGTACTACGTGCCGATCTCGCCTCACGACGCCAGTGGACCGATCAACGTGCTTGCCGGCGCTCACGTGATGGCCACGGTACCGAATCACTATCGGGTCGAGACAAGCAGGGCAAAGCTGAACGCCTACGACGTCTTCATCGACCATCCGCTGGACATCCGGGGTGACAAGATCTACCTGTCGAACCGACCAGGGCTCGGCATCGAATTGAACGTCGACTACATGCAAAAGCATGTACTCGACGGCTACGGACGGTAGAAGCGGCGAGCATCCCGGGCGCCTGGATCCCTCCGGCGCCCGGAACTTCCCCGCTACTCCTTGACGGGGCCAGGTATCGCGCGGAGACAAGCGGGACCGCGTGTGCCCGGTTCGGGACCGCGACCGTCCTGCCGTTTACGGCCGCCGATTTCAGCGCCTCGATCAACGCCACATACTGAAGGGCATCCACAGGTGGAAATTCGAGCGGATTCCCGATGAGCACGCAGTCGGCAAAATGCCCTATCTGGGCCTTGAACCGATCTGGCGCCGAGAAGTTCCGCACCGCATCCTTGCCGTCCCTCGCCGGATGAACCGCGTCCGATTCTTCGAACATCTGCATGACCCGCACGCGCCCTCGGGTGCCGGTCACTTCGAGAAAGCACCGAGGTGGGACGTCGATCACAGGCAAGCATGGCAATGCGATCCCCCGGGAACCGGATCAGACCGACCAGCGAGGTGTCGACGCCATGCTGGGGCGGCACGCGCTGTTGGGCCTGAACCAGTACCGGGTCTTCTTTCAACACGTGGGGCAGCGCGCTGGCTGGTTAGCACCCCGCATCAAATGGCCTACCCCCACCGAGGTCGGGGTTCAGCCTGATGTTGCCCTCGGGGTTCCTGATCGCGCACGAAAACTCTGATCGGGCGATTCGAATTCGTTAATCCGTCCCTGCGCGCCCGGCGCGCGTGCGGAACGGAGCTGTGGGCAATTGAGCACGCGCACGATTCCTCTTCGGGACCGATAAACAGTCCGGAACCCCTGATGGGTTGGGAGACGCGGCCAGATTGGTCCCGGGATCACGGCTCGAATCGGCCGGCCACGGGTCCGGACCCCTTACGAAAGACGGCCGGAGCAGGGCCGCGATTTACGAAGAGGCTATCGCGGTTGCAACATACTTTCTGGCTTCATTCAAGGCCAGCCCGGGTGCCAGTTGAGGCACGATCCAACATCTTTCCTCCGAAAACCGTATAATTGATTGTGTCCCGAGTTTTTCTGAGAAGCCCTTCTGGCGAGAACCGACATGAAATCGACAGTGGTGACTCCGAAGACTGGCTGGACAGAAATGTGTGATTAGGAGCATCTCGTGAAGATTTTTGTCGGTAACCTCAGCTACAGCACGAACAATGAAGAGTTGCGCGCGGCTTTCGCCGCCTTCGGCGAAGTCGCCGATGCAGTGGTCGTGACCGACCGCGAAACCCAGCGATCCCGAGGCTTCGGCTTCGTCGAAATGCCGGACGCGGAAGCGGCCAAGAGCGCAATCAGCGCCCTCAACGGCAAGGAAATCGGTGGTCGCGCCGTCTCGGTCAGCGAGGCTCGTCCTCGTGAGGACCGCGGTGGCGCGGGTGGTGGTCGCGGCTTCGGCGGTGGCGGTGGTGGCGGTGCTGGCGCAGGCGGCAATCGCGGCGGTGGTGGCGGCGGCTTCGGCGGCGGCGACCGCGGCGGCGACCGCGGCGGACGCCGGGACTGGCGCTAACCGCCCAGACTAAGTAACGTTCAGAAAAGGCCCTCCGTGTCGGGGAGGGCCTTTTCTTTTGGAGCGAAGTCGCAGTGCTACGACCCGCCGCGCCCGAACTGGTACTGGAATGGGCGGCGCGCAGAGGTGAGCAACAATAGCCGGCAGTTCGTTGCCGTCGGAGCAAGGAAGGATTGAAGTCCCCGGCGGCATGGTCGAGGCCCTCAAGGCGCGTCCTCGCAGGCATGAGTTCGGCACCGTGCCCGGTTCCGTCGACCAGAGCGACCGCGAGTCAGCGGCGGAGGCGTGGCTGCTGGAGTACGGCCTGGACGAGCCTTGGAAGCTATCAGCCAGCCTGGCGAACGAAGGGTGCAAGGCCGAGACGCTGTCGTCGAACCTTTCCGGGCCGCACCCTGTCCAAGTGTCGCCGGTGCTGCGCTACCTCGTCGCCAGTCGCAATATGTTCAACCTGGTCCACCAGGTGAGCATCGGTGCCGGGCGGTTGTCCGAGATCGTCAAGGCCTTGAATGGCTACTCCCACCTTGACCATGCGCCGGTACAGGACGTGCGGGTGCACGAGGGGGATCGACAACCCTGATCATCCTGGGCAGCAAGCTGAAAGGCGGGGCCAAGGTCAGGCGGTAATATGCGCCCGACCTGCCCGAGATCGGGGCGTACGACAGTGAGCTGAACCAGGTGTGGACGAACCTGATCGATAACGCGGTCGACGCCATGGATGGGCAAGGGGAGCTCGTGATCCGGTCGCGGAAAGAGGGACAGTGCATCGCCATGGAGGTCGAGGACACAGGCCCCGGGATACCTGACTCGATAAAGCCCAAGATCTTCGACGCCTTCTTCACGACGCAATCGCCCGGAAAGGGCACCGGGCTGGGATTGAATGTCACTTTCAACATCGTCGAGCACAGGCACCGTGGCTCGATCGACGTCGAAAAGGTGCCTTTAAAGACAACCTGCCGGGCCTGGCTCCCGGTCTCGCTTACGGGCGGCAGGGCCGCCGGGAGTTGAGCAACATGCGATTTGTCGTCATGGCCGACCCGCAGTTCGGGATGTTTGCCGCCGCAAGCCGCAAGACACCCGAGGAGATCGCCGCAGCGGCGCGGCGTGGAATCCACTTCAGGCCGGCGCCTAAGACCGAAGGATTCGCCCAGGAAACCGAGTTGTTCGAAGTGGCCATCGCGAGGGCAAATCGGCTGAAGCCGGCGTTCGTCATCGTCTGTGGCGACATGACCAACGATCCGAACAGCGAGGCGCAACGGGCGGAGCTCTGGCGCATCGCAGGCAAGTTGGACCGGTCGATCCCGATCCGCTGGGTGGCTGGTAACCACGATTGCGGCGCCGATACGGTGGTGCCGACGCCGGAGAGCCTGGCGATGTACCGCCGGCACTTCGGGCCGGACTACTACTCGTTCGAAATCGCGGCCGGCGGCGACCCCAGCCTGTTCGTAGTCGTGAACACATCTTTGCTTGCGCACCCACACAACGTGCGTTCCGAGTTCGACGCCCAGTTCGAGTTTCTCGAGCGGACCCTTGCCGGCGTGAGCGCCGGAACGTACCGCCACGTGGTAGCTTTCGGACACCACCCGCTGTTTCTTGACAGTGCTGGCGAAGCCGACGCTTACTGGACCGTGCCCGGCGCAGCCCGGGGGCGAGTCCTGGGGCTGTTTCGCGAGCACGGGGTGCGGACGATGTTCTCGGGGCACCTGCACAGGAACAACTACGCTCGCGATGGCGATTTCGAGATGGTCAGCAGCGGGCCGATCGGATATCCGCTGGGGAACGACCCCTCTGGCTATCGGATCGTGACTTTGAGCGACCGGACAGTTCGCCACAGGTACGTTTCCCTCGAGTCGCAGGACGTGGAGGGGATGGAGGCGTAATGGCACGCCCGGCCATCCTGGCGGTTGGCGACGAACGTCCGGTGCTGGGCGTGGTCGAGCGCGACCTGCGGCAGAAGTACGGCGGGGACCAGCGGATCGGGTGTGCGGATTCCGGCGCCGCCGTCTTGCAGGCCGTCCCATGGCTTCAGGAAGTAGTAGTCGAGGGCTGCCTGGTTGATCGCGTCAAAGGCGGCCTCGGTGTCGGCGTAAGCAGTCAGCAGCACCTGGCGGGCATCCGGGCACTGCTGGCACCCGCCCGGGGCGCGTAGTCCCCAGGAGAGGATCGATGCTGGTATTCGATGGCGATTACCCGATGGCGCTCGCGGTCGCGTTCAACCGCGACCTGACCAGGCCCATAGAGGAGGTCAGGTCGGCCGAGCCGATCCGTGGCGGCGCCCCGCACTGGAGCGACTCCCAGACCATGGCCAGCCTCCCGGAGATGCGACGCGGCCGGGTGACTGCCGCGCTGGTAAAGATCGTCGTCGACCAGGCGCGCCACGGGTCAGTGATGGGCAACGGACCTCGCAGCGACGAGCTCTCGTACGCACGGGGCATGGGGCAGGCAGCCTACTACCGGATCCTGGAGACGAAGGGCGAGGCCCGGATCCTCAGGACCGCCTCAGACGTTGCTTCACACATCGCCATGTGGGAGGAGAGCAAATCCACGACGAACCTGCCAGTTGGGCTCTTGCTCGGGATGGAGGGTTCCGACCCGATCCTTTGGCCCGATCAGCTGGACGAGTGGTACGACCTTGGCGTGCGGGTCATCAGCATCGGACACTACGGCCCGGCCCGCTACGGCGGTGGCACTGGAACCGGGGTAAACGAGGGTCTCTATCCCGGCGGCGCCGAGCTCCTTCGGAACATGGATAAGCGAGGCGTCATCCTCGACGTGACGCACACGTCCGACCGGTGCGTGAGGGAGGCTCTGGCGGTCTACCAGGGCCCGATCCTGGCCAGCCACCAGAACTGCCGGGCCCTGGTGCCGGGTGAACGCCAGCAGCCCGACGACATCCTCAAGGCGGTCATCGACCGGGGTGGCGTCATCGGCACGTCGCTCGACACCTGGATGCTGACCAACAAGGTCGAGAAGGACTGGTCGGGCAAGCGACCGATGAAGCGCACCGACTACTTCACAAGGGAGGATGTCTCACTGGAGGACGTCGCCAACCACATCGACTACGTGAATCAGCTTGCTGGCAACTCATTGCATTCCGCGGTGGGCGGCGACACCGACGGGCAGGGCGGGGCCGAGGGCGCGCCGGTCGACGTCGATACTGTGGCCGACTACATGAAGCTGGTGCCGATCCTGCAAAGGCGCGGGTACCAGCGGGCCGACATCGAGAACGTCATGTACCGGAACTGGCAGCGCTTCTTCGAGAAACACCTGCCATAGCGATCGAGCAGACCGTGCGCCCGAGATCTAATCGGGGTGGACCTTGTATTCGGTCAGGTCTCGCTCGGCCATCTTGCTGTTCGGGTTCAGACTCGGCCCGGCGTCGTCCTCGGGTTTGTAGCCCAGCTCGCGCTTTGCCTTGTCGAGGGAGAAGATCTTCCAGTAGTTGTCGGACATCGCGAATACGACCGTGTACTTCAGGCTCGCCGGGGCGTCGATCGCCCTGACATGAATCTGAGCGGTGTCGCGGTGGCTCAGCCAGAGCGCGAGCGCACCGCCCGAGAAGCCGGGATCATCGGTCGAGATCGTGAACCCGATCCGGATGTTGACCGAGCTGATTCCGTGGTAGTCGCTGTAGTAGCTGCCCAGCGCCTCGCCGTAGGCCTTCGAGACGCCGTAGTAACCCGAGGGCCGGATCGGAGCCGACTCATCGATCAGCCGGTAGGGCCGTTTTACCCGGTCGAACTTGCCGGCAAAAATTGAACGCGCGGGCTCGTCGAGATAGAAGCCACCCACGGCGTGTTGCGAGCTGCCGTAGACGACGCGCTTCACCCCCTTCAGCCTGGCCGCCTCGTAGATGTTGTAGGTGCCTACGAAGTTGTTCTTGAGGGCCGATGACCAGTCAGCCTTCGCACTCCGGTCGGCTGCCAGGTGGACGACCACGTCCTGGCCTTCAAACGCCGGGAGGATGGAGTCCAGGTCGTTGATATTGCCCTTGAAGTTGCGCTGCGCGGGCAGGCCATCCGCCCCATAGCGTGAAAGCGACGACAGCTCGTAGCGAGATTCGAGTTGCTCGCGGATCGCCGAGCCGACCACTCCGCTGAGCCCGGTAACCAGGACCCTCTTCTTGTTTGCCACTCTGGAACTCCTTTGTGCTCCGGTCAGGAAATATGCTCAGTGCCTGGGTTCCCACTTGAAGAATCGGACTGCTATCAACAGTCCGGCGACGCCCCATGCGGCCATGACCAGCAGGGCAAAGCCCTCGAACCCGTAGCCCGTTTCGAACGGATTGAACGAAGCCTGCAGCGCCTCTGAGAAGTGCTTGACGGGGAAGACGTCTCCGAGGATCTGAAGCCAGCGAGGGGCGTTGTCGAGCGGGATGAAGATGTCGGACGCGAACAGCAGCGGAAGGATCGATGCGTTGACGATCGCCGGGGACGCGTCGGCGTTGGGTATCAGGGCTGAGATGGCGAGCCCCAACGCGCAGAGCGCGGCCGCGCCTACGGCCAGGGTAAGGAGAAAAGCGGGCAGGGTGTTCGTCGGCACATCCACGTCATAAAGGACGGCCCCCACGACGACGATGATGATGACGAGCAGGATAGCCACAAGGCAGGCGTGAATGATCCTCCCGGCAAAGAAGGCGGAGGACGGCAGGGGCGTACCCCGGACTCGCTTGAGCAGACCCTGCTCGCGCGCGTACGAGATCCTGATGGCGATATTGGTGTAGCAGGTGCTGATTGCCGAGAACGCGATGATCGCCGGGACGTAGAAATTCGATACGGACGCGGTGCCGCCCGGCAGCTCCATCTCGCCGCTGCCGAAGATCGTATTGGTGATGAACAGGAACAAGAGCGGAAACACGAACGTGAAGAAAGCGGCGGCAGGGCTCCTCCAGAAGGCCTTGTTCTCATAGCGGACCTGATTCAGGGTTAGCCGGAGCAGCCGCATCAGGCTTCCGCCCCGGACTCGCGCCCCACCAGCTCGAGGTAGATGTCTTCGAGCGATCTCCTTGCGACCCGCAGGTCGATGAGCTCACAGTTCATGTGCCTCGCCCATGTTGTCAACCCGTGGAGGTCGTCGGTCACGGCGCTCGACCGCAGCTGATATCGCCCGTCCGGTTGCAGCGTGCCCGCAAAGGGTGGAGGGAGCGATTCCCCGCCGCGCGCCAGCCGGAACGAAATGTGTGTGCCGCCCAGCGCGGTCATCTCGGAGGTCGTGCCTGCGCGCGCGATCTCGCCCCGAACGATTATCGCGACGCGGTCGGAGAGTTGCTCGGCTTCGTCCAGATAGTGGGTGGTCAGGAAGACGGTCTTCCCGAGCGCCTTGAGGTTCCTGATCATGTCCCACGCGTTGCGGCGCGCGGCCGGGTCGAAACCGGTCGTTGGCTCGTCGAGGAAGAGGAGATCAGGGTTGCCGGCGAGGCCGATCGCGACGTCAAGCCGGCGCTGCTGCCCACCGGATAGATTCCGCACCCGCGTCCTTCTAAGCTCGGTCAGCCCGGTGACCTCCAGCACCTCGTCCAGGGGGCTGGGGGAGGGGTAGTAGTTCCGGAACATCTCTACCGACTCTTCTACGGTGAGATAGGGCTCCACTCCGGATCGCTGGAGCACGATGCCGATCCTCTCCCGCAGACGCTGTTCGGCCCGCGCGGGATCGTGCCCGAGTACGCTGACTTCCCCGGAGTCCCTGGTCCGGTGTCCTTCGAGAATCTCCACGGTCGTGCTCTTGCCGGCGCCGTTGGGACCCAGCAGTGCGAAGACCTCCCCGGACCCTACTCGCAGGTCGATTCCCTTCACGGCCTCCGTGCTGCCGTAGGTCTTCCACAGGCTCTTCACTTCAATGACAGGGGAGTTCATGGCGTCTCGTTGCTAGCGCAATGAGCGGGAGAGGGCGGTGCGCGCGGCGTGGTATCCGCACATCCCGTGTACGCCGCCACCCGGGGGCGTGGCTGAGGAACACACATAGATCGTACGAGCGGGCGTCGCATAAGGGTTCAGGCGCATGACGGGCCGAAAGAAGACCTGGCGGAGGTCTGCAACCCCGCAGTTGATATCGCCGCCGACAAAGTTGGGATTGTACGCTTCGAGTCCAATCGCGCTGCGTGTGCTGCGAGCCAGGATCAATTCTCGAAATCCGGGCGCAAACCGCTCCACCTGCCGCTCGATGCGTTCACTCATGTCCACCTGGGAGCCCGCCGGGACGTGGCAGTAGGCCCATGCCGTGTGCTTTCCAATCGGGGCGCGGCTGCTATCGAAAAGGGTGTGCTGGGCGAGGATCACGAAGGGGCGATCGTGGGTCTCGCCATGCCACGGGGCGCTCTCCGACTCAGCGATCTCTTCGTAGGTCCCACCAATGTGGACCGTTGCCGCGCGCGCGGCATCCGGACTTCGCCACGGTATCGGGCCGGAAAGCGCCCAGTCAACCTTGAATACGCCAGGGCCGTACCGGTAGCGGCGTAATCGGCGGCGATATCGGTCAGGCAGCGGCCCTCCCGCCATGTCGGCGATGGCGCGAGGGGACATGGACAGCAGGCAGGCGCCTGCACGCGGCAACTCGTCGAACGAGCCGATCCGCATCCCGGTCACGACTTCGCCGCCCAACGCGACGAGCCGTTCCGCCATCAGCTCGGTGATTCGGCCGGCCCCACCCCTGGGGAACGGCCAGCCCACCGCGTGCGCGGCGATCCCAAGGACGAGTCCGAACGCGGCACTGGGCGCCCGATCGAGAGGCAACATCGAATGGGCCGCCAGTCCGGCGAAAAGGGCGCGCGCCCGGGCACCGCGAAACCGGTCGGCGAATGACCGGGCGGAACGCAGTGCGTGCAGTCCGAACCTGCCGACCTTGTAGGGATGTTCCGAAGGGCGCAGCGGTGAAAGGACCACCGGGTTCAGCACCGGCCAGTCCCGGATCATCGGGCCGAAGGCGCTCAAGTACTCCGGTCCATCCGAGCCGAGATTCCTGGCGGTCTCTTCTGGCGAGCGAAGCAGCAGTACCGAACTACCATCGTCAAGCGGATGGGCAAGCGGCACAGCGGACTGGACCCACTCCAGCCCATCTCGTTCAAGCCCGAGCCCCTTGAAAAACGGTGAGCTCACGGTCAGCGGGTGTATGGCGGAGCACACGTCGTGCCTGAAACCGGGCAGCGTCAGTTCTTCGGTGCGGGCCCCGCCGCCTACCGATCGTGCCGCTTCGATGACGAGAACCGAACGGCCGGTCTGCGCGATCGTGATGGCCGCCGCGAGGCCGTTCGGTCCGGATCCAACGACTACGGCATCGTAGTCGCGGCGCATCAGGCTCAAGGCAAGGTCTTACAGGCCCAACGCCACGCCGTCGCGCCGGGGATCGGCCCCGCCCAGCAGCGTGCCGTGGCTGGTGACCTGGATCCCGTGCGCTCCGCCGACCGCCCGCGACCAGCCCTGAGGGAGCCTCGTGATCGTGTGTCCGAGGCCGTTCAGCTCGTCGATCAGCGGCTGCGGGAATCGCCCTTCGAAATTCATCACCCCCGGCTCCTGGAGCCTGAAGCGAGGTGCTTCAATCGCTTCCTGCACGTTCATGCCGAAGTCGATGAAGTTGGTCAGCATCTGCAGCGTCGTCTGAAGGATTCCGTAGCTTCCGGGCGTCCCTATCGAGAGTCGCAAGCGGTCGTGCTCGAAGACCTGGGTGGGAGCCACGCAGAAGTCAACGCGCTTTCCGGGCCCGATCAGGTTCGCGGAAGGCGTTGATGGATCAATGTCGAACCAGAGGCACATGTTGTTCAAGAAGAGGCCCGTTCCGTCGGCGACCATTCCGCAGCCGTATCCGTTGCCCAGCGTCTGCGTCACCGTGACGGCATTCCCATCCGAGTCGACGACCGCGAAATGAGTCGTCAAACCGTGCGTCCACCAGTCGTCGCCGTCCTGCCAGCGGGCCCTTAGCCAGGGTTGCTCCGCGGGCAGACCGTCGGCCGCCGCGAGGTGCTCCCGGGGGTACCGCTGCTTCTTCTGCTTGAAAGCCTTCTTGAGGTCTATGCGGGCGCGCAGACCAGCCGCGTATTCCTTCGAGATGAGACGCTGGAGCGGTATCTTCGAGAACTCCGGGTCTCCTCCGTGCTCAACGCGGTCTTCGACGGCCAGCTTTACGGCCTCCAGCATGATGTGGAGGGTCTCCGTCGTGCCGAATTCAAGGCCGCTGTAACCCTCGAGGATGTTCAGCGTCTCGATGATCTGGAAGCCGGAGGAGTTGGGAGGGGGCACCCGGACCTCGAGCCCGCGATAGGTCGTGCGCAGCGGCTCTTCCCATTCAGCTTTGGTGGCCGCCATGTCTTCCAGGGTCAACAGGCCGCCGGCCTTCTGGAAGCTCTTCACGATCGCACGCGCCAGGCGACCTTCGTAGAACTCCTTGCGACCTCCTTCGGCCAGGGCCGTAAGGGAATCGCCCAAATCCGGCTGCCGGAACAGGCTCCCGACCGTCGGCGGTGTGGTGGCGCCGCCAAGGAACGACTTCCTGGTCGACTCGAAGCGTGTCAGGAAACCCCAGTTCTGTTGCAGCATCTCGGCGCCAAACGGCGATAGAGGGACTCCGCGCCGGGCGTATTCGATGGCGTCGCGGAACACCCGCCTGGACGGCAACCGCCCGTACTTCTCGTGCCAGGCGACCCACCCGGCTGCGTTCCCGGGGACCAGCGGCGCCTTCGGGCCGATCTGCTTCGTTTCGTCGTCGTACTGATCCGGCGTTGCCCCGGAAGCGGCGCGGCCCGAGAAGTTCAGCACGTGGGTCTTTCGCTCGGACGCTACGTACAGCAAGGCGACGCCGATCCCGCCCGCCCCCGACATGAACGGCTCCGCCACGTTGAGCGAGCTGGCAACGGCAACCGCGGCATCGAACGCGTTGCCGCCGTCCTTCATGACATCGAGCCCGGCCTGCGTGGCCCACGGATGCGCCGAGGCGACCATGCCCGAACGGCCGACGGCCGGGGCTCGGGATGAGCGTCCGTGGGTGGTGTCGGCGGGGAAGTATGAGGCTGGCAAATGATTTCTCCGGGGTGGTGCGAGTTCGAGGCGCGCTTGCGCCGGATTCTAGACGAACCCGGACCTCTAAACCCAGCCGCCGGTCGACCGACATGGGGGAGGGACCGGACCTGTGATCAGGAGAGCCGATCGGTTGCTGGTCAGGGAGTTCCAGCACCGCGGCACGAGCACCACCAGCCTGTTCTGGAACCCGACCGTGTACGGGAGTTGGAGGAATAGCCAGATCCACCCGGCGATCGGCCCGGTCAAGCCAAAGCGCCCGAACACGTGGACGACTGCGCGCGCATGGGCGATGCCCGCGATGGTGCCCCGATCGAAGAAAGAGAACTACTTCGGCCACCTGCTATCCAGGCGCTACCGGATGTGGTCGCCAACGTGCTTTCCCTACGCGATCGCCACGTCGGCCGTTCCCCGGAAGTTGCCCCCTCCCGGCACGGCGTAGCTCGCGAGTTCGCCTATGACATAGACCTCAGGGTGGCTGGCGAGCGTGAAGTCGGACTGGACCGGTACCTTTGTGGGCGGGTCGTCATTAGACCCGCTACAGTCGCCGGCGCCGCCCCCGATGATCTCGACCTGGTGGGTCTTCTCTGGAGCCATGCTGCCGGTCGCCGAGCCGGGGATTCTATATGCTGCGAAACTGTTCCCTGGCCCGGTGCGCCAGGAGTCAATCAGAGGGAAAAGGTCTGTGACCAATCGAAACGTCGAGTTCAACCTGTATTTCATCAGGCACGGCGAGTCGGAATCGAACATCGTTCCAGGGATCGCAGCCGGGAAGAACTTCGATGCGCCGCTCACCGAGCGAGGGCATCGGCAGGCATTAGCACTGGGGGAACGGTTCAAGAAGGAAGCTGTTTCCTTCGAGCGAATCTACTCGTCCTCGCTGATCCGGGCGGTGCAGACGACCGAGGGGATGCTAAAGGGCATGGGACTGAACGGAGCGGGGTTCGCCAGGGTCCAGAACATCATCGAGCGACAGATACCGTCCTGGCGGGGCAAGATGCTGGCCGACGTCAAGACGACCGAAGTGGTCGTGATGGAGGCCGGCCAGGGCAAGTGGTTCCAGCCGGGCGATGGCGAGTCCTTTCGCGTCGTCGAACGGCGGGCGTCGAACTGGCTTGAAGACGAGCTGCTGAACAACCCCGAATGGAACGATCGGCCGGGCAGCCACCGCATCGCGATTGTCGCCCACGGTCACACGCTGCAGTGCCTGTTTCACTACGTCATGGGATTCGACCAGCATCTGATTCCGAGGATCCAGGTCGACAACACCAGCGTGTCCCGCTTCCGGTTCGGCCCCAACGGCTGGACCGTCAACTCGCTCAACGACGCGGCGCATACCTACGAGATGGGCGACGTCAATCGCGAGCGGAAGATCTACGGATAGGCCGCCGGTCAGCGACGCACCGGCGGCTTGCCGGGCCAGAAGAAGAGGAACGCCGGCCGGGCCAGTAGTGAGAAACCCCGCAGCGCAGGGTTTTCGGACGCCGTCCCTGACCGGGTCACGATGCGAAGCAGCCCTCAGGAGCGTTGGATATCCCCTGGACCGACGTATTTGCGCAGGAACGCTCATCTTCGGCTGGCAGGGCACTGGTAGTGCCTGAATGCGTTTTCCTGTGCAGCGGTATTCGTTGAACACAGCCTGTCTTTCGACAGCCAGACAGGTCCGTTAAAGATCCGCATGCGCTAACGTAAGCGCCTCACGTGCACGGCGCCGCGGCTGCGCCCGGTCTCGCCCCCGCATCGCTGTAGATCGACCCGAAAAGGACCCAGGATTCCCATGAAGATCACCGGTATGAAGATCCACGTGGTGATGGTGCAGACCAATCGCGAATGGATCTTTGTGGAGCTGATGACGGACGAAGGCCTTACCGGGGTGGGGGAGTGCTCGGACTACGCGTCGACCGCTCACCTGGTCAGCGGGCTCGAAGCGATCAAGCCGTTCATCGTGGGCATGGATGCCCGGAATATCGAGGATGTCTGGCAGAAGCTGTTCCACGGCTACAGCGACCTCAACGGACGCGGTTACGTATCGCACCTGATATCAGCGATCGACATCGCTCTCTGGGACATCAAGGGCAAGGCCCTGGGAGTCCCCGTCTACCAGCTTCTCGGTGGCCCGGTGCGGGATTCCGTCCCCCTCTACTCGCACATCCCCGGACGTTTGTCGGCCCGGTCTAAGAAGCTCGACCAGCAAATACGGGCCGCCACGACGGCGGCAAGAAATGCGAAGAGCCTGGGCTTTCAGGCCCTCAAGACAGACCCGTTCAGCCGCCAGTGGTCAGGCGAGGAGCCTCAAGGCGGCGAGATGGTCGAGCGCCTCTCGCCAGGCGAGATTGCCATGGCCGCCGAGCTGATGATGGCGGTGCGCGAAACCGTAGGGCCCGAGTTCGAGTTGCTGGTCGACGCCCATGCGCGCTTCGATGTGGCAAGCGCCATCAGGGCCGCGCGCGCCCTTGAACCGGTCAATCTCGTCTGGCTTGAAGAGCCTGTCCCTGTCGAAAGCTTGAACGCGCTGCGGGAGGTGCGTGAGAACACCAGCATCCCGCTGTGCGTTGGCGAGCGGCACTTCACCCGCTGGGACTACGTCGACATCTTCCGCGAACGCCTAGTCGACTACGTGATGCCCGACATCGCGTGGACCGGTGGCATCAGCGAGATCCGGCGGATCGCCTCGCAGGCAGAAGCCTATTTCATCCGGTTCAGCCCGCATGACGCGCTGGGTCCCGTCATGCTGATGGCCGGGGTCCAGGTCGACATGGCGACCCCCAACCTCTACCGGCAAGAGTGTGTCCACGAGTTCTTCGACGACTACGCCAGGGTCATTACGCCGATGTTCGACTGGCACGACGGCGCCGTCTGGCCATCCGAGCGGCCTGGGCTCGGGATCGAGCTGAACCCGGAGGGGATCGAGAAGTACCGGGTCGATCCCTTCGACCGTCGCATCGGGAGACCGTTCCAGTTCCCGTCACGCACGGTTCCGACGGTGAAATGGGGCAAATCATGAAAATCACAGACGTCAAGTCTTACGTGGTCAGTCCGCGCGATGGCAAGGCCTGGTTCTTCGTCGAAGTGGAGACCGACGAAGGGATCACCGGGCTAGGGGAGTGCACCAACCAAACCTCGATCCCGCACCTTGCCCGCGGCATCGAGGTGATCCGCAACCTGATCGTCGGTCGAGACCCCTTCCACACCGAAGCTCACTGGCAGCGGATCTACCACATGTACGGTGAGCTGAACCCGCGCGGCTACATCACGCACCTGCTAAGCGCAGTCGATATCGCCCTCTGGGACATCAAGGGCAAGGCGCTCGAGGTTCCCATTTACGAGTTGCTGGGCGGCGCCGTCCGCGACCGGGTCCCGCTTTACTCGCATCTGCCGGGGCCGGGTTCGAACATCTCGCTCAAGGAGTTGCAGGCGGCAGCCAGGGCCGCCGCCGCTACCGGCATGCAGGCCCTCAAGACGGACCCGTTCCCGAGCCAGATCGATCCGGCCTCGAACTATGACGGCCCACTGATGGTCGAGAGGCTCACGCCTTCAGCGCTGGCCCGCGCGGCTGAATGGATGGACGCGATCAGGGATGCGGTCGGGCCAACTTACGAGCTGCTGGTGGACGCCCACGCTCGCTTCGACACGGAGAGCGCAATTCTGGGCGCTCGCGCGCTGGAGCACATCGAGCTGATCTGGTTCGAGGAGCCTACCCACCTCGAAAGCAACCAGGCACTGAAGCAGATACGGGAGAATACACGCACGCCCCTGTGCATCGGTGAGCACCATTTCACACGCTGGGACTACGTGCCTGTGCTCGACGAGCGTCTTGTCGACTACATCATGCCGGACGTTGCGTGGTGCGGCGGCATCAGCGAATGGCGGCGCATTGCTGCGCTCGCCGAGCCGCACTACATCCGGGTCAGCCCGCACGACGCAATCGGTCCGGTCGCCATGGTGGCGTCGTTCCACGTGTCCATGGCGACCCCGAACTTCTATCGCCAGGAGTGTGTCCATGACTGGTTCGATACGTTCGCCCAGTTCATCGAGCCGATGCCGACGATCAGGGATGGGGTGATCTGGCCGTCGGATCGGCCCGGCCTGGGAATCGAACTGAATCGTGAGATGGTGGACGCGCACCTCGTGGACCGCGACGACCCGGTAACGATGTGGCCCAGGTGGCGGGCCGTGTACCGGGGGCTCCCCGGAGGCGCCCCATCGGTGACCCCGCCGCGGCGGACCAGGCGGCGCGGACGCTGAGCTTGATGCGTCCCCACAACCAGAAAGGCAGCAGCAGGTGTTGGCTAAGAAACTGGACGGCATCGTTCCGATCATCCCGATCCCGTTCAACGCGGACGAGTCGATCAACGAGGATGACCTGCAGCGAGCCGTGAAATTCGCCGGCCAGAACGGGGCGACCGGCATTTGCCTTCCCGCTTACGGAAGCGAGTTCTACAAGCTCGATGACTACGAACGTGCGCGGGTGGTCATGGTCGCGATCGAGGCCAATGCAGGCGCCGTTCCCTTGATCGCCCAGGCCAATCACGCGTCAGCCGCCGTCGCTGCAGCCACCGCCCGGCGATATCAGGCGGCGGGCGCCGACATGATCTCGATCGCGATTCCACGGCAGTTTGGCCTGCGCGGCGGGGACGTGCTCAGGTTCCTGGGCCGGGTCGCGGATGCGATCGAGGCCCCCCTGCTGGTCCAGGATTTCAACCCCGGAGGCCAAACGATCGGGCCCGACCAGGTCTTCGATCTGCACCGACAGCACGAAAACTTCAGATACGCCAAGCTCGAAGAGCCGCTCATGGCTGACAAAGTCGTGGCGATTCGCGATCGCGTTGGTGACGCCGTCGGAATCCTCGAGGGCTGGGGCGGCATGTACATGCTCGAACTGATCCCGCTCGGTATCTGCGGGGCGATGCCCGGACTGCCACTGCTGGAGCCGCTGGCAAAGGTGTACCGTCTGCGGAAAAGCGGTCGGGACCGTGAGGCGGTGACCCTGATGGGACAGCTCCTGCCATTCATCAACTTCACCCTGCAGAACTTCGAGGTGTTCCTGCATACGGAAAAACGACTGCTCGTGAAGCGTGGACTTTTCAGCACCGCTTCGGTCAGGGACGCCACGTACACCCTGTCCGCGCCCAATAGCTCTTACGTCGACCTGCTGTGTGACTACACCCTTGACGTGATTCGTGAAGCGCGGGGAGTGGTTAACACCTAGTCGAGGCGATCTGCCGTGCGACCACCGAGGCGTCCTCGCCAACGCCAGGCAGCAGCACCGACTTGCAAGTGCGCAGGAAATGGACGCCGAGGAACTAGAGGCCATCCACGACGCTGCTCCCACCGTCCTGCTGAATCGGAAATCCGGAAGCCTCGAACGCGTCGGGCCACTTCAGACAGGACGTGTTGTCGGGCCTGAAGCCAGCCGCGATGATCACCGCCCCGTAGCCAGCGAGATCCACCTGATCCGTAGACAACGGACGGGCGTATCACCCTGTCTATTCAGTCTCCAGAGTGTGTGTCCACGCGGTGGTGGCGAGTGGTACGGGTCGCCTGGTCCGCCGATTCTTCATGGTTTGTGACCCCGCTGTGTCCCCAGATTTTCTAAGCCGCAGGTCGCAGGATCGATTCCTGTATCTGGTTCGAGTACTACTTATGCCATTTCTCTGGGTAATGACGCCGGGCTCATTCGCCCGGCAGAAGATGTCCCGGCCCGCCACGCGGCGCGGTGCCCAAGGCGCCTTGCCGCAGGCGGGTAAAAAGTCGCGCCCGTGCTCGCGCAGCTCCTCGAAGATCTGGCAGCCGGGTTGACCGCTTCTTACGACGGGCACGCGACCCGGCGGCGCCTGCTCTGCTGGATGTAGTCATGGACGTCTATCTGGAGCAAGCCGGGCGGGAGTCAGGTCGACGCCCCCGGCCGGTGAGGGCGCTGGTATGCGCCGGTCGCGAGAACGACTACGCTGGCGCTGATATTGCCGGTGCTCCTCTGCAGCATGAAGGCGCCATGCGCATCTCGCTCAACGGACTTGACCTGCAAGCCGGTGCGTACCGTTGCACCGGCAGCGGCCGTGTACTTTTCCAGACAGGCGACGATGTCATCGCGGGGCACAAGACCGCCTGGGGTCGTCGCCGGCATACTCCATCCCGGGCAAATGTGCCGACCAGTTTGGCGTCACCAGGCAGAAACTGCTCCAGCGGTCCCGCCACGTCTGCCCGATCCACCCGCGTTCCAGTACGACTTGCTCGACTCCGAGGACCGTCAGCTCGTGGTTGAAAGACAACCCTGCCTGTCCACCGCCCACTGGGGCGACCTTGACCGTTCCCACATGGCACTCCTGGAATCGCGCAGGCACCTTGATGCGGACAGGATTTTGTCGCCAGCGTCGGCGGGCGCCCTGCAGGGGGTGTGCGGACAATGCCCACTGGTGCTGCAAGCCGCGCGGAATCACAATGGTCGGCGCCGCCCGGAGGCCGTAACGGTGAATACCATCAAACTGAAAGCCTCGATCCCCGGTCAGGAAGCCCGACATCGTTCCCCAGCAGTACGGGGTGCAGTGATCCCCACCTTTTTGATCAGAGTGGCCCCGTCCTTCCCGAAAGGCCGGCCTTAACTTGCTGATCGGTGAACTGTCCGCGCTGGTCAACGCCGTCTTCTGGGCGCTCACTGGGATCTACATCAAGCGAGCTGGCCCGGGCGTCAAGACGGCCCAGGTAATGGTCACTCAGCATTGGTTCGCAGCTCTGGCGGCCATCTTCCTGGTGATCGTTACCGCTCACCTCGACGACGCCTTTAGGATGCCGCTGTGGGTTGCCGTACTGCTCGGAGGCGGCGCAATCATCAATACTGGCGGCCAGTTCCTTTTCTTCAGCGCGCTGAAGACAGGCAACGTGGGGGTTGTCTACACGACGACCACCGGGCTGTTCATCGTGTTATCGCTGGCGGCGAGCACGCTGTTCCTGGGCGACCGCGTGGCGCCGGTTGCGCTGATGGGTGCCCCGGTGATCATCGCCGGGCTCTACGTGATGAACGTAATCGGCGGGCGCACGCCGGCGGGGGGGACGGAGGCTTCCAGGAAGGCCACTTTCGTGGCGCTCGGACTCAGCACGGTTACCGCGGCAGTGTGGTCGATCGGGCTGTTGACCACCGCCATTGCCGTCAGAGAAACGGACATCTGGAGCGCAGCGCTGGTGCGCAACGTGGTGCCCGCCATAATGTACGCGCCGTTCGCGTTCATCTTCCCGGACCTGGTGCCCTGGAAAGCGACCAGGCGAGTTCAGTTACACCTTGCCGCTTCATCGCTGTTCTTCGTCCTGTCTTTCATCACCTTCCTGTACTCGATCACTCGGATATCACCAGGGCTATCGGCACTGCTATCGAGTACGTCGCCCGTGTTCGCGCTCGGACTTGCTGCCGTCGCGCTCAAGGAACGGTTGACGCGTACCGCTGTCGTCGGTGCCGGGCTATCGCTCGTCGGTATGGTCGTAGTCCTCTCGTCGAGATAGCGCGCCAGCGCTTTTTGAGAGGGGAGGGGTGCACGAGAGCCTGTTTCCTGGTCACGCGGCGAGGCCTGATGCCGAGCGCCACTCAACTCCGCCACGCGCCTGAACCCTGGCGAGGTCCGGGAAGCTCCTTGCCTCCCGGTCGACGAAAAACCGGGTTACGGGTTCACGCCGACCCGAGCGCGGCTTCCAGCTCCTCAAGCGCCCTGAGCGCAAAGAGGTCCATGTTTCTGGCGCGGTCGGCGAGGCCCGTCTCAAGGGTCGCGGCACGCTCCAACTTCCCGGAAACCCCCACGCATGTGTGCCCGGCCGCATCCCCGTAGCGGTTGCCGGTCGGACCGGCGGCACCGGTCTCGCTGAGGGCCCACGTCGTGCCCAGTCTCGCACGCATTGTCCTGGCCAGCAGAAGGGCGTAGGGTTCGCTTGCCGCCCGCACCCCGGGATAGTCGGAAAGTTCGACCCCGAGCAGGGCGTTACGAGCCGATGCCGTGTAGACGACCGCCCCGCCGACAAAGTAGCTGGAGGCCCCGGGCACGGCCAGCAGCGAGGCGGATACGAGTCCTCCCGTGGAAGACTCGGCCACCGAGACTGTTTCGCCGCGTTCTACCAGTTGTGATGCGATCTTCGCCGCCAGGTTCTGGATCCGATTCATGTCTTTGCTCGCCCCGCACCTTGTGAATAGGGACGCATGTCGGGGCGGCGGCGCCGTATCCGGGACAGATACGCGTGAGTAGCTCACTGGTACCCCCGGGAGGATTCGAACCTCCGACCGTCTGC